>QFCE01000222.1_pt1 | contig 53137 bp, 47 predicted proteins | sample 5346091 | NCBI WGS metagenome assembly QFCE01 (sample SAMN09062252, study PRJNA434731) | Human gut metagenome, whole genome shotgun sequencing project. | isolation source: stool timepoint A chromium assembly | host: Homo sapiens | collected 2015
CGCCTTTTCGAAAATCGTCTCCATCGCATGCTGCGAGGGCTGGCTCGACGTAGGCGGATTGTCGATCATGTCGGCGATATCCTCGTAGAACGCATCGACGTCCATGTCGGCCTCGCGGTACTCACGACCATCCCGATTCACGAACAGCGAGACGACTTCGATATCGCGCGCCCGCACCACCTCGGCGGGGATAGAGGCGACCGAATCGGTGACGATCTTGACCACGACTTCTCCTTTCAGCGAGGCGCCCGAAGGCATCCGCGCCGCACGCGACGGCGTATCGCGACGCTGCGGCCGCAATGGGGCATTTCTGCTATCGTACACCATGTGCACGGTCGAAAACGCGCGCAGAGGAGAAGTTCATGCGACCGTTGAGCCAAAAGTCGGCTAATACTTCCGCATGCCGCTGGCAGCTAGGCGCTACACGCCCGTGAAGTCGAAGGCGGGGATGAAGCGCTCCTCAGCGGCTCCCCCTTCTTGCCAGAAGTAGTCCTCCACTCCCAGCGCGTCAGCGAAATCCAGCAGCTCCTCGTACTCGGAATCGGGCACGGCGCGCCCCAGCTCGGGGCTCGCGACCAGAGCCGCGGCGGCCCGCGCATCACCCGCATCAGCGGCCCGGGCGATCACCGGCGTGTACTGGTTCATGAGCGACAGGCGGATATCGCCTCCGAAGCGCTCGTGGAGAAGCCGCACCACGGCCTTGGAGTTCTCCAGGGCCCCGGGCAGCATGAGATGGCGGACGACCACGCCGGAGACGAGGCGCTCCTGGCCGCGGAACTCATCGTAGCGCGGGGCGCCCGTCGCCTCGACCATCGCCTTCAGGGCCGCAAGAGCCACCTCGGGATAGTCGGCGGCACGGGAGTAGCGCGCCGCCAGCTCGCCGTCGGCGTACTTGAAATCGGTGAGGTAGGCGTCCACGAAGCCGATATTGTCGCGCACCGCCTCCACGGTCTCGTAGCCGCCTGTGTTCCACAGCACCGGGAGCGCCACGCCCTGCTCGCGGGCCAGGGCAACCGCCTCGCGGATCTGCGGCGCGAAGTGCGTCGGCGTCACGCAGTTGATGTTCAGCGCCCCGGCGCGCTCAAGCTCGCCCATAATGACGGCAAGGCGCTCGACGGTGATCGCCCGGGCCGCCTCGCCCAGGGCGATAGAGGCGTTCTGACAGTAGACGCAGCGCAGAGGGCAGCCGGAGAAGAAGATGGCGCCGCTGCCGTCCTCGCCGGAGATCGGCGGCTCCTCCCAGAAGTGCAGCGCCGCCCGGGCCACGAGCACCTCGCCCGCAGCTCCGCAAACCCCGCGCTCCCCCGCCGCCCGATCGGCCCCGCACCTCCGGGGGCATAACTCGCACGACGATGGCAACGTGCAGAGGGGATGCGGGATGCCTTGACCGAGCGAGTTCCGCAGCGAACGGAAATGCCCGGTGGGCATTTCCGCCGAGCGAGGACTGTCTGAGCGAATCAAGGTATCCCGCAGCCCCGGCCCTGGCGAGTCACAGCTAATTGGAGCTGTAGTCGAAGTCGTCGTTGTATGGGGCGAAGTCGTCATAGTCGTCGTAGTCGTGATCCTCGCGGAAGTGGTCGTGACCGCAGCCGTCCTCGTCGTCGTAGGCGCTCCAGTCCTCGTCCTCCTCGGAGGCAGGGTGCCCATAGGCCACTTCGGCGCGGGTCCAATCGAGCCCGGCCCGGGCCCCGGCCGCCTCGTCCTGGTACACCAGCGACAGCGCCGCCGGCGCCATATCGGCGCCCCCGATGACCACCAGAAGCTCCAGCAGGTGCATGGTCGCCTCCACGCCGGGCAAAATCACCTCGGCGTCGTCGGCGGCCATGAGCGCCGCGGACAGCTCGGCCAGAAGCATCTCGGCCGTGTAGTCGCCGGTGTAGCGCTGCTGGCGCACGGCCTGCACCACGGGATCGGCGGAGACGGGGCTGAACAGCGGAATCTGGTCGGCGTCCAGCGCCCCCACCGAGCGGGCCGAGGCATCGTCCAAGGCCACGGCCTCGATGGCGCTCACCAGATCGGCGGCCAAGGGCAGCGTGTGGGTGTTGCGCAGAAGCTGCGCGCGGCCCGGTGCCCCCACTTCCACCACTTCCCCGAAGATGGCGTCCAGAAGCCGGCGAACCTCATCGGTCAGCTCGGCTTCGGTGGCCACCGGCCCCAGAAGGTTCTCGCGGGCGAAGGCATCGGCGGCCACCAGCGAGCGCATCGTCGCCGGCGCCTCTACCATGACCAGGTCGTTCACCGTCGCCACGGCATTGATCTCACGGGCGAAGTTCGGCGTGGCGGCCGACAAGTCCACCAGCGTGGAGCCCGGGGCCGCCGTCGTGACGAGCCCCTCGTCGCCGAAGTACAAGTCCTCCAGCGCCGAGCCGGAGGTGGTAAACGTCACCACGATGTCCGCCGAGGCGACATCGGAGGCTCGGGAGAAGCCGGCGTCAGCCAGGCGTCCCTCCACGGCCCCGATGAACGACGGGGCTCCCACGTAGGCGTACGACTTCGCCATTACTTGTCTCCCTTCACCTTGCGGGCGATGCGATCGGCCACGGACAGGTTCTCGCGCTTGTCGTGGCCCCAGAACACCACGGCCAGCATATCGGCGCCCACATGAGACCCGATGACCGGACCGATGTTGCACACCAGGCACAAAAGCCCGGGCGCCTCCTTTTCCAAGGCCTCCTTCAGACGCGCGGCATCTTTGGGGCAGTCGGCGTGGCCCACAATGGCGACATGGGCCTGACCGGCGTCGTCGACGTTCTTCTTGTAGTACTCCGCCAGCTGCTTGATGCCCTTCTTGCGCCCCCGGGCCACGCCGACCAGCGACAGCGTCCCGTCCTCGGCGATGACGAGCAGCGGCTTCACATCCAGGGCGGCACCGGCCACGGCAACCGAGGCGGGAATGCGGCCGCCGCGGCGCAGGGCCTCCAGGTCGTCCACCATGAACTCCTCGTTCACGAAGCAGCGGGCCTCCTCGGCCCAAGCGGCCAGCTCGGCGGCCGACATGCCCTTCTCGTGCTGCACCAGCGCCTCGTAGACGAGCAGACCCTCGGCCACGCTGGCCAAATGGGTGTCCACGATATGCAGCTCGAAGTCCGGGTGCTCGGCAAGGACTTGATCGCGCACGACGCAGGCGGCGTCGAAAGAGGCGGACAGACCGCTGGAGAACGCCAGGTACACCGCCGGCGTCCCCTCCTCGGCCGCCGCCGTGAACGTGTCGGTGAGCGTCTGCAACGTCACCTGGGCCGTCGAGGGCTCGGCGCCCTTGCGCATGGCCCCGTAGAAGGCCTCGGCCGACACGGACTCGAACAGGTCGTCCTCGAAGGTGCCCCCGTCGACGGTGTAGGGGAACTTCATGAGCGTGACGCCTGGGCGCCGCACCACCGAGGCAGGCAGATCGCAGCAGGAATCGATGATCAGGTGGCATTTCGCCATAGAGCGTCCTCTCTATAGAATATGTCGCAGCTCGGCCACCAGCGCCCGGCGGCGCTCGTTGAGGCCCAGCTCCAGACCAACAGGATAGGTGTGGGGGTTCAGCATGCGCAACTGAGTTTCATCAAGGGTTTCCAAACCAACACAAGCGCGGGCGCGGCCGGCCATGGCGCTGCGGTCCTCCGGCGCGAGCACCACCTTGCCGACGCGGGCCAGCGGGCGCAGCAGCGTCTCGAAGCGCAGGCCCGAGAGGTTCTTCTGGCGCAAATCGTCCATGGGGTCCACGATGACCTCCCGCGCATCCGGCGTCTCGTTCACGTCGAAGACCATATCGCCGGCGATGCGGCCGTCGGACTGGTAGTACCGCCGCACGTCGAGCACGCCCGGGGTGGTGAGCTTGGCGGCCGATTCGGAGATCTTCAGCCGCGCCGTCCAGGGAGCGCCCTCGCCCGCGCGGACGGCGGCCAGCTTGTAGACGCCGCCCAAGGTGGGCTGGTCGTAGGCGCTCGCGAGCTTCGTGCCCACGCCGAAGGACATGACGTCGGCGCCTTCCTCCAGCATCGACTGGATGGTGTACTCGTCCAGATCGTTCGAGAGCACGATGCCGCAATCGGTAAGCCCCGCCTCATCCAGCATGCGCCGGGCCATCTTCGAGAGCCACGACAGGTCGCCCGAGTCGATGCGGATGCCGGCCAGACGCTCGCCGCGCTCGCGCATTTCCAGGCCCACGGTGATGGCGTTTCTGATGCCCTGCTCCACATCGTAGGTATCCACCAGAAGGATGCAGTTGTTCGGGAAGATGCGGGCGTACTCGCGGAAGGCGGTGAGTTCGTCGTCGAAGGACATGACCCAGGAATGGGCGTGGGTGCCCGAGACCGGGATGTCGAAGAGCTTGCCGGCCAGCACGTTCGAGGTGGAGGCGCAGCCGCCCACCACCGCCGCGCGCGATGCCCACACGCCGCCTAGGCCCTGGGCCCGGCGCAGGCCGAACTCCGCCACGGCGCGCCCCTTGGCGGCGCGGCACACACGGGCGGCCTTGGTGGCGATGAGCGTCTGGAAGTTCACCATGTTCAACAGCGCCGTCTCGATAAGCTGGCACTGCATGATGGGGCCGGTGACCCGCACGAGCGGCTCGTGGGGGAACACGATCGTACCCTCGGGCACCGCGTCGATATCCACCGACAGGCGCAGATCGCGCAGATACTCCAGGAAGGCCGGATCGAACAAGGGGCCGCCGGCCGGGGCGTCCAGCGAGGTCAAATAGGCGATATCCTCCTCGCTGAAGCGGAACGTCTCCACCAGGTCGGCCAGCTGGGCCATGCCGCAGGCCACCGCGTAGCCTCCCTTGAAGGGATAGTCGCGGAAGTACATGGTGAAGCAGGCCTCCTCGCCCGCTTTCTCGGCGTCCCAGTAGCCCTGGGCCATGGTGATCTGGTACAGATCGGTGAGCAGCGCGTAGTCCACGTTCATGAGTGAGGTGCCTCCCTAGTTTCCGGTGCCGTTGCCACCGTTGCCGCTCTGCGGGCCCGAGCCCGCGCCCGAGCCGCCGTCGGCCTTGGGCTTGCGGGAGCGGCGCCGGCGCCGAGGCTTGGAAGCGCCCGTGTCCGCCTTGGCCCCGTCGCTGCGGGACGCGCCGCCCTGCTCGGCCCGCAGCCCCGAGGACTTCTGGCCCGGCCGCGGCGAGGCGCCCTTGGGCTTGCCGTCGCCCTGGCCGGAGCGAGAGCGGCCCTGGGAGCCCTTGGCCCTTTGCGCTTTCCCCTGGCCGCCCTGATTGCCCTGGCCGCTCTGGTTGCGGCCGCCGTCCTTGGGGTGCGCGCCGTCCTTGGGCCGCGAGGCCGTCCCGGAGCGCTGACGGCGCGGCTTCGGCGATGCGGCCCCCTCGCCGCGCGCGCCCTCCTCGCGGGAGGTGGACACGCGCTCCAAACCGCGCCCGTCGTCGGCCGCCGACAGCTTCGTGGAGCGGCGGCGCTTGCGGGGCGGGGCGGCCGGTGCCGGAGACGCCGCCTGCGTCCCCGCCGAGCGCGAGCCGCCGCGCCCGCGGCCCTCGGAGCCGCCGCGGCGCGAGCGCCCCGCCTCGCCCGATCCCTTGCGCGATCCGCCGGTATGGCGCACCTTGGCGCCCTCGGCCAGCTTATCGGCCCCGGTGAACTGGCTCGTCGAGAAGATGAGCGCCTCGCCGCCGATGAGCCCGCGATCGCTCGTCGCCTCTTCCCAGGCCTCCTCCCCCACGGCATTGGGCCGCGTAGCACCCTCGGGCGCCGAATCGAAGTCGGACAGGGGCACCTTCACGGGCTTTTCCCCCTCCACCTTCAGCGACACGATCTCCCGCGGCACGTCGTGATCGACCACCTTGGCAGGCCCGGCCGGCGTCTGCACCGTGGCGTTCAGCTTGGGAGCGCGGCTCTTGAAGTCCTTGTAGGCATCGAACTCGTAGCGCAGACAGCACATGAGACGCCCGCACAGCCCCGAGATCTTCTGGGGGTTCAGCGAGAGCCCCTGCTCCTTGGCCATGCGGATGGACACGGGGCAGAACTCGCCGCCGAGTCGCTTGCAGCACAGCTCCTGGCCGCAGTGCCCGATGCCGCCCACCATGCGCGCCTCGTCGCGCACGCCGATCTGACGCATGTCGATGCGCACGTGGAAGCGGGCCGCCAGCTTGCGCACCAGCTCGCGGAAGTCGATGCGCTCCTCGGCCTCGAAGTAGAAGACAGCCTTGTCGCCGTCGAGCAGAAACTCCACGGACACCGGGTGCATGTCCTCGTGGTACTCCCGGGCCATCTCCTTGAACACCGGCAGAGCCTCGGCGGAAGCGCGCTCCATTTCGGCCGCCTGCTCGATGTCCTCCTCGGTCGCGATGCGCTCCACGGGGCGCAGGGCGCTCTTCAACGCGCGCACCTGCTCCTCGGACACCTCGATGACCTCGCTCGCGGCGATGCCGAACTCGGTGCCCCGGGCGGTGCGCACCACCACGGGCATGTCTTTCTCTATATCCAAATCGCCCGGATCGAACCACAGCGTCCGGGGGTTGAAGGTCAAGTTAATCGGTGCGACCCGAACCATGAACAACCTCTCTTACGTCGAACAGCAACGTGTCCAAGCACGTTTCTGGGGATACATTATAGGCCAGCGCCCGCTCGCACTCGTCCACCTTGGAGCAAGCTGCGGCGATGACCGCCGCATCGGCGCCGGAGAACAGGGCGACGAGCGTGTCGCGCACATCGGTGTTGATGACCAGTTCCGGCGTCCCGCAGGCTACCATGAGCCCATCGCGCAGCCACGAGCGAACCATGGCCGTCGTCTGGCGCAGATACTCGGAGGTCTTCGCCGACAGCTGGCGCTTGTTGCGCGCCTCTATCTGGCGGATGGCCGATTTCGCGAGGAAGTCGGCGTTCTCGGCAAGCTCCGCCTCCTGGGAGGCGCGCACCTCGTCGAGCGGCGCCTTCGACGCCTCCACGAGCGCGCGGGCCATCTCCACCACGTCCCAGTCGTCGGCGGCGCCCAGGCGTGCCAGGTCGGAGAAGAGCCGCGTCCGGAAGGCGAGGCGCTCGCTTCCCGGCGCCCGCAGAAACGCCACGGCCGAGGTGATGGAGCCGCCGCAGGCCTCGATGGCCTGGCGCGCTTGGGCCGGGTCGGCGCCGGTGTTCTGGGCCACGATGCCCGCGGCCTCCGAAGCGGGAATATGGCGGAAGGGCACCACCTGGCAGCGGGAGACGATGGTGGGCAGCACCGACTCGCGGGTACGGCCCAGCAGGATCATCACCACGTCGTCGGCCGGCTCCTCCAGCGTCTTCAGAAACGCGTTGGCGGCGCTCGCGCCCAGCTGGTCCACACGATCCAGAATGTAGATCTTCTTGTCGGCCTGAATGGGAGAGAGCGCCGTGTCGGCCACGATCTCGCGCACCTGTTCCACCAGATACCCGTTCGCGCCGGCCGGAGCGAAATAGCGCACGTCGGGGTGCTTGCGCCGCAAAATGCGCCCGCAGCGGTCGCAGGCGCCGCAGGAACCGCCCCGCGGCCCGCGCGGCCCCTTCGGGCACAGAAGCGCCTGGGCGAGCGCATAGGCGGCCTGGGTCTTGTTGGAGCCGGCCGGCCCCACGAACAGGTAGGCCTGGGTCACCCGCTCCGAGACCACCGAGGCGCGCAGAAACTCGCGCACCTTGGGCTGTCCCAGAATGTTCTCGAAGGCGTCAGCCACGGGCGCCCTCCTTCGCCTTCGCTTCCTTCTCGGCGCGCTTGGCCGCCATTTCCCGTGTGACGAGGGCATCCAGATCAGCCCCGCCGGCCAGCGCCGCGGCGGCCTCCGGCAGCACGGGCGACACCGCCTCCAGCACGGCGCGGAACGTGTCGGCGCGGTGCACCCGCGACAGCACCGTCCTCACCCGGGCCGGATCGGCCTCGGCGATCTGCTCGAAGCCCACGGCTACCCGGCTGTGGAAGGCGTCGCCGGCCAATTCCAGACGGTCGGCTCCCTCGCGGCGCCCCATGCGCGAGCGCACGGCCGAGGCGGGGGCCACCAGAAGCACCGTGGCATCCGGCACCACCCCGTCGCAGGCGAACCGGTTCGCCGCGTCGATGAAGGCGCCGTCGAGCCCCCGCCCGCAGCCCTGGTAGGCCACGGTGGAGTCGTAGAACCTGTCGCACAGAACCACCGCCCCGCGCCCGAGCGCCGGGCGGATGACCTCGTCGACGATCTGGGCCCGGGCCGCCTCGTAGATGAGCAACTCGGCGCGGTCGCTCATGGCCTCGTGAGCCGGATCGAGCACGACGGCGCGCAAAGCCTCCCCCACGGCGGTGCCGCCGGGCTCGCGCAGGCGCACCACCTCGCGCCCGACATCTTCCAAAAGCCGGGCGAGGAAGCGTATCTGCGTCGACTTGCCGGCGCCGTCGCCCCCCTCGAAGGTGACGAAGACGCCCGTGTTCGCGGGTGCTGCCACAGCTGCTAGGCCCCTTCCCGCTCGGCGGCGGCGCACGCGCGCACGGCGTCGGCCACGGCGTCGGCCACGCGCGGGTCGAAGGGGTCGGGCATGATGAACTCCTCGGAGAGCTCCTCATCGGAGACGAGCGCGGCCAAAGCCTCGGCAGCAGCCAGCTTCATGGGCTCGGTGATGCGCTCGGCCCGGGCCTGCAGCGCCCCCTTGAAGATGCCGGGGAAGGCGATGACGTTGTTCACCTGGTTCGGGAAGTCCGACCGTCCGGTGCCCACCACGCGCGCCCCGGCGGCGCGGGCCTTATCGGGGAAGATCTCGGGGGTGGGGTTGGCCATGGCGAACACGATGGCGTCGTCGGCCATGGAGGCGACCATGTCGGGCGTGATGACGCCGGGAGCCGAAACCCCGATGACGATGTCGGCGCCTTCCATGGCGTCGGCGAGCGTGCCGGATTTGTCCTCCAGGTTCGTGACGGCCAGCATGGCCTCCTGGGCCGGATTCATCCCTTCGTAGGAGGAGCTCAAGATGCCGCGGATGTCGCACATGGTCACGTTCGCGAAGCCGTAGGACAGAAGCAGCTTGGCGATGGCGATGCCCGCCGAGCCCGCGCCGTTGACGACCACGCGCACCGACGCTTTGTCCTTGCCCACAAGGCGCAGCGCGTTGATGATGCCCGAGAGCACCACGATGGCCGTGCCGTGCTGGTCGTCGTGGAAGACCGGGATGTCCAGCGCGTCGTTCAGCCGCGCCTCGATCTCGAAGCAACGGGGGGCGGCGATGTCCTCCAGGTTGATGCCGCCGAAGGCCGGGGCAATGCGGATGACCGTCTCGATGATCTCGTCGGTGTCCTGGGTATCCAGGCAGATGGGGAACGCGTCCACGCCGCCAAAGGCCTTGAACAGGGCTGCCTTGCCCTCCATGACCGGCATGGCGGCGGCAGGGCCGATGTTGCCCAGCCCCAGAACCGCGCTGCCGTCGGAGACGACGGCCACCGTGTTCGCCTTCAGCGTATAGTCGTAGGCCGCCTCGGGGTTCTCGGCGATGACCTTGCAGGGCTCGGCGACCCCGGGGGTGTAGGCCACGGCCAGATCGTGGCGCGTGGCGATGTCCATCTTCGGATCGAAGGCGAGCTTGCCGCGCCACTCGGCGTGCTTGGCGAGCGATTCCGCTGCGATATCCATAGGTTCCAAGTCCTTAGAACGATTTCTCCCGTGTAAACCTGTCTATTGTACCCCCTCCCCGCCCGCGCGCCCCCGCTCGCCCCTCCCCTGCGCACAAGTTCCACTCTCCAACCTCGTCTCCCATGCTCAGGTTTCCGCACCCCCCTCACTCGCCCCCCCGCTCGCCCCAGGCCACAAACTTCACTTCCCACCTTCGCCTCTCAAGCTCCACTCCCCACCTTAGCCCCCCGCTCGCCAACTTCGCCCCACTCCCCACCTTCGCCTCTCCTTCTCGGGTTTTGCTCTCCAGGGAGCTGGCGGGAGCAAAACAAGCTCTGATATTTTCGAAAAATTGCGATCGTTAGCGCCACGGGGTCTTCTCTTTCCCGAAAAATGCGGTTGTTAGCGTCCGGTGCCGCTCGCTCTGTCCCCATTTGGGCTATATTGGGATCAAAAGCACGCAGAATGGGCTGAAAAGCCTCTAATGCAAGACCCCGGATGCTAACAATCGCAATTTTTCGAGAAAAATCGTACCCCCTTTTGAACGGAGGCAACCGTGAGCGAACAACCCTCGACAACGCCACTCGCCGCAGAGGGCCTGACAGCAGAAAGGGTAGGTGACGCGGTTTACGACGCCATTCGCCAGTGCGCCGTCACGTTGCGGCCCGACTTCCAAAGAGCCGTGGAAGCGGCGCGCGAGGACGCGGTGCCGGAGAGCCGGGAAGCGGGCGTGCTCGACCGCATCCTGGAAAACGCCCGCATCGGCGCGACCGACGGCGTGCCCATCTGCCAGGACACCGGCAGCGTGTGGGTGTGTTTGGAAGTCGGCGAAAAGCTCAGCGTGCCCGGCAACATCTTCAGCCGCGTAAACGACGCGGTGGCCCGCGCCTACACGGACGGCCGCCTGCGCATGTCCCTTGTGCGCGACGCGCTGTTCGACCGCGCCAACACCGGCGACAACACGCCCGCCTTCTGCGAGCTGAAACTCGTGCCCGGCACCAGCGCCACCCTGCACGTGCTGCTGAAGGGCGGCGGCTCCGACAACGCCTCCCGCGTGGTCATGCTGCCCCCGGGCGCCGGTGCTAACGGCGTGCGGAAAGTGGTGCTCGACTGCGTGCGCGAGAAGGCGGCCAACGCCTGCCCGCCGCTCGTCATCGGGCTGGGCGTGGGCGCCACCTTCGACAAGGTGGCGGGACTCGCTAAGCACGCCCTTCTGCGCGAGGCGGGCAGCCCGGCCGCAAGCGCCGAGGTGGCGGCCTTTGAAGAAGAACTGCTGGCGGAGGTGAACGCGCTGGGCATCGGTCCTGCGGCCCTGGGGGGCGCCCCCACGGCCCTGGCCGTGCACCTGGAGACGGCCCCCTGCCACATCGCCGCCCTGCCCGTTGCCGTGAACATGGGCTGCTGCGCCATGCGCAGTGCGTCCGTCAAGCTCGTTTAGCGTACCACCCCGAAAGGACTCCCCATGGCGAAAACCGTCTCCCTCACCTTGCCGCTGACCCGCGCGGACCTCGCCGACCTCCAGGTCGGCGACGAGGTGCTGCTCTCGGGCCCCGTCTACACCATGCGCGACGCCGGCCACGAGCGCGCCCTGCAATGCTTGGAAGACACCGGCCACCTCCCCTTCGATCTGGAAGGTGCCACCCTCTTCTACGCTGGCCCCACCCCCGCGGCGGCCGGGCGCCCCTTGGGCTCGGTCGGCCCCACCACCGCCAGCCGCATGGATTTCGCCACGCCGGCGCTCTTCGAGGCCGGCATCGTCGCCGCCATCGGCAAGGGCAAGCGCAGCCCCGAAGTCGTGCGCTCCTGCCAGGAAACCGGCAGCGTCTACCTCTGCACCGTGGGCGGCATCGCCGCATTGCTGGCGAAATCCGTCACCGAAAGCGAACTTGTCGGCTGGGAAGACCTCGGCACCGAGGCTCTGCGCAAGCTCACCCTGAAGGACTTCCCCACCTACGTCGCCGTCGACACCAAAGGCGGCGACCTCTACCGCGAAATAGAAGCCGCCGCCCAATAAGCTCGACAATCCAGCACTGCTCGACTTAAATCAAACCAACCATGCGAGAAGCGCTCGGAGGGTGCGCATCGCCGACCTCTGAGCGCCCCGCGGAGAACGCCGTTAGTTAAAGAAATAGCCCCACGTCAGCAGCAAGCGCACCGGGATGAGGCTGTCTTATGTGCGCTCCTTCCGCTATTTCCTTTAACGGCGTTCGCAGCGGGATAAAGCGCTCAGCGGGCGGCGATGCGCACCCTCCGAGCGCTTCCCCCGGCAGGTTACTTCTTGGAAGCCGCTTTTCGGCCACCCTTGGAGCGGCCGCTCTTCTTCTCGGCCTTCTCCTTCTCTTCCTCCTCCTTGCCCGGGCAGTCGAAGTTCGGGCACAGCTTCCACGGCCCGCGAGCCGTCTTGATGACCACCATAGGCGCGCCGCAGTGCTCGCATACCTCCTCGGTGGGAACGATGTCGCCGTACTGGGGCAGCGGGTAGCGCGTCTGGCACTCGTCGAAGTTCTCGCAGGTGATGGAGCGCTTCAGCGTGCGCGGGTTGCGCCGGGCGATGAGGTTCTTGTCGAGGCCGCGCTCCGCGCACACGGGGCACTTGCCCACCACGACCTCGGGCTCCTGGTTGGAGGGGCAGGCAGGGTCGATGCACTGCACCCGCGGCTTGCTGCGGAAGGCGGTCACCTTCACCTGGGGCATGCCGCAGGTGGGGCACTTCTCGGGCACGGCCTCGATCTTGCCCTTGGGAAGCGGGTAGGTCACATCGCAGTCGGGCCAGCCGGCGCACCCGATGAACATCGACTTGGTCTTGTGGCTCGCCTTCAGTTGCAGATCCTTGCCGCACTTGGGGCACGGGCCCACGTAGGCGTCGGCGGCCACGGCATCGGAGAGCGCGTCGGCCACCTCCTCGGAATGGGGCATGAGGTTCGCCAGCTCCTGGGCGAGCAGGTTGCGGGAGGTCTCCACCACCTCGGCCTTGGTCTGCTCCCCGTCGGCGATGCGGTCCATGGAGCGCTCCAGCTCGGCGGTCATCTCTGCATGGGTGATGTGCGGCGCGAACTTGTCCAGGGCGTCGATGACGGCGATGCCCAGCTGCGAGGGCTCGATGGGGTCGTTCTGCACGTACTTCACCTGGTAGAGGCGCTCGATGATGGAAGCGCGGGTCGATTTCGTGCCGAGGCCCAGCTTCTCCATCTCCTGGACGAGCTTGCCCTGGGAGTACCGCGCCGGCGGCTCGGTCTGCTTCTTGGTGCACGTGGCGCCGTTGAAGGCGATGGTGAAACCTTCGGAAAGCGCGGGCAGCTGCTCGTCCTTCTTCAGCCCGTAGGGGTAGATGGCGCGGAAGCCCGGCTCGGCCAGCACGTCGCCCTTGGCCACGAAAGGCTCGCCGGCCACATCCAGCGTCACCTTCGTGCCCTCCACGGTGGCCGGCCCCGAAAGGGTCGCCAAGAAGCGGCGGGCGATAAGGTTGTACAACTTGTAGTCGGCCGCGGACAAATCGTCGGGCGTGGCGGCCGCCGTGGGGTAGATGGGCGGGTGGTCGGTGGTCTCGGTCTTGCCACGGGTGGCCTTCAAAGGGCCGGCGGCCAGCAGCTGCTTGCAGTAGGGGCCATAGGCGGGGTTCGCCGCGATGGCGTTCACCACCTCGGCCAGATCCAACGAATCCGGGTACACCGTGTTGTCCACGCGGGGGTAGGAGATGTAGCCGTCCATGTACAGGCTCTCGGCAATGCGCATGCAGCGGGCGGGACTGATGCCCTCGGCCGAGGCGGCAGCCATGAGCGAGGTGGTGTTGAAGGGCACCGGCGCCGGAACCTTGCGGCGCTTCTTCTCCACGGAGGCCACTCGCGCACTCACGGCGCCTTCCACGCGGGCCATGGCGGCCGCAGCCTCGGCCTCGGCCTTGAAGCGGGCCGTGGCGTGGGGCGCCTCGAAGGCCTCGGGGCCATCGCCGGCGGTGGGACCGGCAGCAGCAGCCCCGTCGAAGGCACCGCGGATGACCCAGTAGTCCTCGGGTACGAAGGCCATGCGCTCGCGCTCGCGCTCGACGATGATGGCGAGCGTCGGCGTCTGCACGCGGCCCGAGGAGCGCACGTTGCCGTAGCCGGCGAACTTCACCAGCGTGAGGTAGCGCGTGAGCACCGCGCCCCAGATGAGGTCGATGTCGCGGCGCGACCCGCCGGCGGCGGCCAAGTCGTCGTCCATGGGCACGAGGTTGGCGAAGGCATGGGTGATCTCCGGCTTCGTGAAGGCGGAGTAGCGCGCCCGCGACACCGGCGCCGTGGCGTTCACCTCGCGGCAGCACGACAGCGCGTCCGAGCCGATGAGCTCGCCCTCACGGTCGAAGTCGGTGGCAATGATGATGGAGTCGGCCTTCTTCGCCAGGTTCTTCAGGGAGCGGATGATGTCCTTCTCCTTGGGCAGCTTCTCGATGGGCGCGTAAATGAGGTACGGCAGCGCCTCCATCTTCCACCCCTTGAGCTCCACACCGTCGGCGGTGAAGGGCTTCTTCTTTTTGAAGGGGGGCTTGGCAAGGTTGTTCGGCACCACGGCGGGCAGCATCTCGCCCTCGGCGGTGACACCCTCCCAACCGCCACGCTTCTTATAGGTAAGGCTCGGGGTGAAATCGGGCTCCAGGATGTGGCCGCGCAGGCCGATGGTCACCCACTCCTCCCCCTCGACTTCGAACCGGTAGACCGGCGTGTTGAACACCTTGTCGGCTTTGGGCTTGGAAGCGCCCAGAAGATCGGCGATCTTCACCGCCGCGTCGTTCTTCTCCGTAACGACCAGTTTCACGGAACCATCCTCCTTCTCGGCCGCATGATGCGGCCCTCACGTTCGCACGATTTACCCCACCTTGAGATTTTTACGTGCGCGGGGTTTTGTCTGGGCAGCCGCGCGCCGCTTTTGGCCCGCGCGAATGCGTGGGGCCTAGGATACACGATTTGCCGCGGCGCGGTGCGAGAAAGTCGTTAAATCTGCGCGACCCCGCATGCGGCTCCATTTCGCGTTCGCGCACCCCGCGCCCGGGCGCCTTCGCCTGCACCGCATTCGCGCGCGAAGCCGCCCCCGCAAGGTTCCCGTAAGGTCGATGACCGTTTCATGGGCGTCCCGTAGTCGATTTATGAAGACGGAGCCTGCGGGTTACCATAGATGCCGGACGCCGTCGAATCGCAGCATTCGACCCGCGAATACCGAGCATCAACGTACCCCCGGCGGCGCCTTCGCGCAACGTGACCCACCCCGAGGAGATTCCGTGGACAGCAAGATCATCAAAGCCTTCATCGGCCTCATTGCCGCCTTCATCCTCGTCATCGCCGTTTTCGGCATCCTGCCCCAGCTGGGCATGAAGGGGCCCTTCGAGAACTTCCAGAACCCCCTGGCCGGCCTGTTCGAGGGCGGCAAGAACGCCGCGGCCAATGCGGCCCTGGACGTGTCGGGCCTGAAGTCGAAGGCCGAGAGCGCCCTGCGCGGCAACACCGATCGCATCGCCGAGGCCACGGGCATGTCCTCCTCCCAGGTGGACGCCGCCATCGACGCGCTGGACATCCAAAGCTGGGAGGTGACGAGCCTGCCCGAGGGCGCCGAGAAGACCGGCTCGGCCAACATCAGCTACAGCGGCACCGACGCCACCATCACCACCTACGACGACCCCTCCGTCGTCACCGTCACCGCCATGGGCCAAGACATCACCCTCGCCGTCCCCGACTCTGCTCAAAGCTACCTGCCGTTTTTGAGCTACCTGGGGTAGGCACCAAAGCACTGCAACCGCGTTCGCCGAGGCAGCGGATTCAAGCAAACCTCACCCAAAGCAGTCCACTTCGAGCCAGCCGCGTTCTCTTGCCCCGCGAAATCTGGTAAGTTTTTTGAGGTTTTCGACATCGTCCCCTCTGGCTGCCCCAGGCCAAACCAAAATCTTCCTCTGCAGTAACTTCGAGCTGGGAAAACGCCACTTCAACCCCGGTGGGTATCCTCTCCTCCCGGCTCCTTACGTCGAAATCCTCCAAAAACTCGCCACTTCGAGCCATCCAAAACAGCACGCAACAAAACAGGTCGCCCACCCCCGAGCGACCATTGCTTCTCAGAAAGCTTCTTTTTGCGACCATCCGAAGCTCTCGTTTCTTTTTAGAACAGAACGGTGAACACCATGGTTTGCCGACTTTCGCGGTAGCACTCTTCTTGCAGAGAGGTGCCGATCGACACCTTCAGCCCCTGCAATGCGGAGTCGATCTCACTGGCACGGGTCTGTGCCAGAGTGGCGGATGACCGACAGTCGATGTTCACCACATATTCGTGTATCGCATTTGCCGAATCATCCGAGCAGCGCATTTCAACGAGGTCGTTGATCTCCTTGTCGTTCCGATACCAATTCAGTGGCGGCCGAGTGACCTCATCGCTCCCGGAAAAATGGCGCTCGAAGAGCATATGCCTATCCTCGGAGACTTGCTCGCTGCGATCAGCAGAGATGCCCTCGGACTCCGAGACCACGCCCGTCTTCTTTAGCGATGCCTTGATTTGCCCGCCCTGCTTCGAATCGGATACTTGCGTTTCGCGCATTTCTAGCTTGCAGTATTTCGCTCCTAGGCAATAGGCGACGTGCTGAAGCTCGGACATCTTCTCCTTCTGTATTTCCCGATACAAGCTTTCAAGATCGAGGAAGCGGTCCAGCCCGGACGGATCGCGCACATAGACTGCGCCCATTTGGGCAAGAGGACGGAACACCAATCCGCTTTCAGCAGCAAAGGCATGATATAGATGAAGTATCTCCATCCCGCTTGACGCCTTCGTCAGCCATCCTATAGCGCCTTCGCACACATCGATGCCTTTGCGCTTGTCCTCGTCTTCAATAATCACCATATTCGGCAGATCATAATCCGAGCTCCAGAACTCGTCAGGAAATACGGGAGCGTATTTGCGTCTCCGAGCCTCTAGCTGTGCGTCAGCCGCCAAACGAGCTCCCTCCTTGGCTCGTTCCGCAACCGTCCCACCAGCGGCGACTACCTTGCCAGCAACGGTGCCACCGGCCTCTGCAGCCACCTCCGCCATCGACTCGCCAAGTTCCCTAGCCTTTTCCGCCACGTTCCCCAATTCGTCCCGAATACCACCCATAGCCTTTGAGTCCTTCCTCTGATCCTGCATCCAGACTAGCAGCTTCTCGCCGCCGTCCGCATTAGCTGACAGCTAGAAAAGTCTGCTATTCTGCCGGCTAGTCCTGCGTCGTTGAGCTAACTTCAATCGTATAACCCTCCGGGAGAGCGGCGCCGAGCAGCGCCTCGATAGACGAGACGGCATTCTCGTAGGCCTCATTTCCTCGTAGGTTTCTTCGTAAGCGTATGGCTTCATATTTGAAGTCGGTTCGTTAATGGTAGCACATATGCTTTCCCCATGAACATCGAACAGAAAAGACAGGCCCTGGGAAAGCGCATTCGCGCGGTACGCGAGGAGCAGGGGCTTTCCCAAAGCCAGCTGGCTCTCATGATCGGCAGCAGCAAGTCCCACATCTGGCGCATCGAGACCGGGCGAGTCGGCGTGGGCATCGATGACTTGGGCCGCATCGCCGACGCTTTGGGCTCACCCGTGCGCGACCTGCTGACCTTCTAGCCACGCTACGAGAAGAGCTCGACCTCTCGCGCAGCTTGAGCCGCCCGTTCGAAAAACACTCCATCAACGGCAAGTTCGCCGCTGGGACCGACGAACGCCACTATCTCCTCATCATCCAGGGCATTCCGCAGATACCCCGCCACCGTTTCGAAAAATTCCACCATGGTACCCCACTCGTTGCTATCGAGTTCCGCAGCCTCCGGGACGGGGTAGCCGCAAGAGCGGCAGACGAAATCGACGAGAGCCACCACCTGGTTTTCGGCAAGGGAAGACTCCGCATCATCCCCGGCTTCAGCTTCGGCCATCGCCGAGAGCTCTGAGATCATCGACTTCAGCCACACGAGGAACACCGCGGACTGCAGAAAACCGGGCGTCGCCTCTCCGCCCACCTCGCTGGCAAACTCGGCCTCCTCGCTGCCGTCCTCGAAGAGCGTCCAGATACCCAGCAGGTCGAGGTCGTCAACCTCGAAGAAATACGTGCAGAACCACGTCCTCAGTCGTCGCACCGTAGACTCTATATGGGCGAAGGGATCCTCGTCTTCGCCTCCCAAGAAGTCGACGATGATCGCGCCCAGCTCGTCCCACAAGTGCTCCAAGCCCGTATCGTCCATAGATTCCCACCGAATAGCTTTATCGGCATAGGCGGGTGAACTCCGCACAAGTTCGGCGAACGCGTCCACCTCGGAGGTACCGAAGGCCAAGGTTTCGAAGAGGTCGTCGCCGACGATCCCGGCGTAGCGCGCGAACAAGATGAGATGCTGCAAATAGCGTTCCCGGGCGCGCAATTCCTCGATGCGCTCTGCCAGCGCGTCCGTCAGACTCCTTTCACCGTCGAGAATCGGGGGCATATCCTTGAGTTCGAAACCGTAAGAACTCAGCACCACAATCTGCTTGAGACGGTCGACGTCCTTGGGGCTATAGAGCTTGCGGTTGTTGGCCACACCCTCCCCTGAGCGCTTCGGGCACAGCAGGCCCTTTTCATCGTAATGCTGGAGCGCCCTCGTCGTCACGCCCGTCAGCTTCGCCACTTGGCCCGCCGTCATGGGCCACTCGCAGTTCTCGCGTATCAGATCGTTGCTCGTCTGCATCTTCGGTTTGCGCGGCATGCCCTTCGCCCTTCGTTTCTTCCGCCAGACTTCCGCCGCACAGCATAAACCTCAACCCGACGTTGAGGTCAAGAGATTTCTTTCCCCCTACCGTGCGCCCTTGAGGCGGCGCTGGTAGGCGCGGACGATCTGCGAGAGGGTGAAGCAGACGACGAAGTAGATGAGCGCCATCAGCCCGAAGATGGCGAAGATCTGCACCGTGGAGTTGTAGCTGTTCATGAGAATCATGCCGCGGCCCATGAGCTCCTGCAGAGCCATGGCGCCCCACAGATACGACGTGTCCTTGATGGTGGTCACGAACTGCGAGAGCAGCGCCGGCACCATGTTGCGCAGGGCCTGGGGCAGGATGATGTACAGGTACATCTGTGGCGCCGAGAACCCCTGGGAGCGGGCGGCCTCGTACTGGCCCGCCGGCACGCTGGCCAAACCGCCGCGGACGATCTCGGCCACCGAGGCCGCGGTGAACAGCGTGAAGGCGAGCACCGCCGCGGGCAGGGGCGGCAGCTGGGCCACGAAGAACGTGAACATGATCCACAGAAGCAGCGGGGTGTTCTTGAACAGCTCCACGTAGGCGATGGCGAAGCCGCGCAACAGGCGGGAAGAGGATCCGCGCATGATGGAGATGATGGCGCCGAGCACGATAGAGCAGGCGATGGCCAGCGCCGAGATAATGAGGGTGAGCCCGAGCCCTTCCAAAAGGAAGCGGATGTTCGTCCAGGTGAGCAAAGCGGCGATGTCGCTCATTTCCGGCCTCCTCTCCGGCCCTTGCCCCTGCGACGGCCGCCGGTGCGACCCATGGCGCCGCGCACGCGGGCGAGCCCTCGGCGGTTCCGCGGCGTGCGGGGCGCCACCGTGCGGCGGTCGGGCCATGCCGGCGCGTCGATGCCGTAAAGCTCCGCATACGTGAGGTAGCGGCCCTTGTCCGCCACCGGGGGCACCAAGGTACTCGTGCCTTCCACCATGGTCGTCACGCCTGCGGCCATGGCCTGGGCGGCCGCATGCCCGGTGATGTCGTGGGTGCCCGGGGTCACTTCCACGGCATCGGCCGCAAGCTCCTCGGTGGCGTCGCCGGTGGCCACATGGCGATGGGTGCCCATGCGCCTCTCCAGGTACACGGCGGCCCGGGAAAGCGGGAAGCAGATGGCGAAGTACAGCACGGCGGCGGCCACGTAGGCCGGCCCGTAGTAGCTCGTGTCGCCGGCGAAGGAGTTCGCGAAGTACATGAGCTCGCCGCCGGCGATGAGCGCGAGCACCGAGGTGTTCTTCACAAGGTTGGCGGCCTGCACGGCCAGAGGCGGCAGGATGATGCGCATGGCCTGGGGCAGGATGATGAGCGTCATGGTCTGCACGGGCGAGAACCCCTGGCTTTTAGCCGCCTCGAACTGACCGCGGTGCACCGAGCCGATGCCGCTGCGCACCACCTCTGACATGTAGCCACCGTGATAGGCGCCGATAGCGATGACGCCGATCCAGAACGAGGCGATGGTAAGCCCCAGCAGCGGGAACACGGCGTAGAGCACGAACACCTGCAAAAGCAGCGGAATGTTCTGCACCGTCTCCACGTAGACGCGCGTGAGGGCGCGCAGGATGCGGAAGCGCGACACCGCGAACACGCCGAAGACGAAGCCCAAAACGAGCGCGATGACGAGGGCCAAAGCCGAGATGGCCGCGGTCATGCCGAAGGCGGCCAGGATGTCGGGCCATCGCGCGAAGAGCGCTTCCCACTTGTAGGGCGCGAATATCTCCGTCATCGGGACGCGCCCCCTTCCGCGCCGCTCGCGCCCGCAGCGCCTTGGCCGCTCGCATCCGCGGCATCATCAGCGGGCGCCTCGGTGCCCGCAGCTCCCCCGTCGTCGACCGGATCTCCCGCCCCCAGGCCCGTGCCGCCGGCGCTCTGCTCGGCTTCCACATCGGCCTCGGTGACCAGCGACAGGCCCCAGCGTTCCTTCAGCGCTCGCAGCGTGCCGTCGACCTCCATGGCCGCGATGGCGTCGTCGATGGGCTTGGAATACTCGCTGCCCTTCTTCGTGGCCACGCCGTACTCCTGGGGCGCGAACTGCGTCGGCAGCAAGTAGGTGGTGTCGTCCTGATAGCCCAGAAGGATGGAGCTGTCCACGGAGAACGCGTCCACGCGCCCGGCCACGAGCGCGATCTTGATCTCGGGATAGGTGGCGTACTCGGCGAACTTCAGCGTGATGCCCGCCTCGGCAGCAGCGGCCCCCAGCTTGTCCTTGGTGGTGGCCGACAGCGCCACGCCCACGGTCTTGCCATCGAGGCCCGAAAGATCGGTGATGCCCGACTTCTTCAGCACGAGCACGCCGATGTGATCGATGTAGTAAGGCCGAGAGAAGTCGTAGGTCTTCTTGCGCGCGTCGGTGATGGTGAAGGTGGCGAGCGTTGCGTCCAGGGTGCCGTTGTCCAGCATCGCCCCGCGGGTGGTCACGTTCACGCCCACGATCTCCAGGGCATTCGCATCGCCCTTGAGCCGCGCGGCCAGCTCGCGGGCCACGTCCACCTCCAGCCCCTCCACGCTTCCCGTCTCGGGGTTCTGGAAACCGAAGCCGGGCACGTCGATCTTCGTGCCGACGCGCAGCACGTCGCCCGCCGGCGCGCAGCCGGAAAGCGGCAGCACCGCACCACCCAGGGCCGCGCCCACTGCGGCGGCGCCGGCCAGCCGCACGAAAGCGCGCCGCGTGAGGCAGGCCCCGCCTGGCACGGCCACCCCGTTCATCCCGATCTTCTCGTCTGCCAGGCTCGTCACGTTCATCGCACGCACCCCCCTCACAGTATTTTGGAGAGAAACGCCTGCACGCGCTCGTTGGAATCGGGGCCGAAGAGGTAGGCCGGCGTGCCCTCATCCACCACGAGCCCGTTTTCCATGAACACCACCTTGTCGGCGGCATCGCGCGCGAGTCCCATCTCGTGGGTGACCATGACGATGGTCATGTTCGTCTCGGCCAGCGACTTGATGACGTCGAGCACCTCGTTGACCATCTCCGGGTCCAGGGCGCTCGTCGGCTCGTCGAGAAGCATGATCTTCGGGTGCATGTTCAGCGCCCGGGCGATGGCCACGCGCTGCTGCTGGCCGCCGGAGAGCTGGTCGGGGTACTTGTCAAGCTTGCTGGACAGCCCCACGCGCTCCAAGTAGGCGCGCCCCGCCTCCTCCGCCTCCGCCTTCGGCACCTTCAGCACCTTGATGGGCGCGAAGGTGACGTTTTCCAGCACGGTCTTATGGGGGTAGAGGTTGTAGCCCTGGAACACCATGGCCACCTCGCTGGCCAGCTTACGCGTGTCCACCTTCTTGGCCATCATATCGATGCCGTTGACGGTCAGCTCGCCGGAGTCGGGACGCTCCAGGCCGTTGATGGAGCGGATGAGCACGCTTTTGCCCGAGCCGGACGGCCCGATGACGACGACCTTCTCGCCTTCCGCCACATCGAGCGAGACGCCCTTGAGCGCCTCCACCTTGCCGAAGTTCTTCTTCAGATCCCGAGCGGAAATCAGCGGCTCCATGTTCCCACGCTCCTATCTGGGCCATCGTTCCGAATAGCTACGTGGGAATTTTAACGTTCAGTCAATTTGTCGTGGTTTCGCCGGCGCTACGGGTTTGTCACAGCTTATTGACGGCCCCGGCGGAAGGGAGCATGGCGGCGCGGATCAGGAAGCAGCGGGCGCGGGCTTTGCGGCCGCCTTCGCCTCCTCGGCGTCCTCGCGGGCGAGCACCGCCTGCATGGCGGCGATGGCGCACTCCATCTGGGCATCGTCGGGCTCGTGGGTGGTAAGGTACTGCATCTGCATGCCGGGCCAGAGAATCACCTTCACGAGCGGGTTGTCCGGATGGCTCCCGGCCCACTTCACCGTGATCTCGTAGGAGATGCCGGCGATAACGGGCATCAGCACGATGCGCGCCACAATGACGAGCACGAGCTTCGGCAGCCCGTCGGGCACTCCGAAACCGGAGATGATGGCGTTCAGCGGGAAGATGGTGTACACGAGGATGGCGATAACCATGACCATAATGAGGAAGGCGGTGCCGCAGCGCACGTGCAGGCGCGGGAACTGCCGGGCGTTCTCGGGGGTCATGGGCAGGCCGTGCTCGAAGCAGTGGATGGCCTTGTGCTCGGCGCCGTGGTACATGAACATGCGCTTGATGTCCTCCATGCGGCCGATGAGCCAGATGTAGAACACGAACACGGCCACGCGCAGAAGACCGTCCACGATGTTCCAGGCCAGCGTGTGATCGTCGTACTCCCCCACGATGAGGTTCGTGATGGCCGCCGGCGCCACGATGAACAGCACCACGCCCAGCACGAGGCCCACCACCATGGAGATCACCATCTCGCGGTGCCCGAACTCCTCATCGGTGGAAGAGCCGTCCCCAGCCTGCCGCCGAGCCGGCGCATCGGCCTCGCTCACCACCTCCAAAGTGCGCTGGGCACCCAGGCCGTCCACCATCTCGTCGGGGTTGCCGAAATCGCGCTTCCAATCGAAGCCGTCGCGGCCGGCAGCGCGTTCGCCGCGCTTCTCCTCCTCGGCCGCCACGGCCGCCGCGCCCTCAAGCTCGGCCTCCGCTTCCACGAAAGTCGCCTCGGTGGCGGCCTTCTGCTCGCCCTCCTCGTCGCCGAAGGCATGCAAGGCGGCGATCTCCAGGGCCTTGAACCCTAGCATGAGCGACTCCACGAGCGCCCGGCAGCCGCGAACGAGCGGCCAGTACATCCAGCCGTTTTTGTCCTTGCCAGAATTCAGGTCGTGCTCCTCCACGTAGATGGCGCCGTCCGGCTCGCGCACGGCCACGGCCCAGTTGTACTTGCCGCGCATCATGACGCCCTCGATGAGGGCCTGGCCTCCCACGTGGGTCTTTATCGCCCCGTCTTCGGAAAACGCGCGGGACAGATCGCTTTTCTGCTTGGTCATACAGCCGTCCTAAGCGTCGAGCTGCGAGCGGTCGACGCGCGGGTAGGGATTGCCGCAGGTCATCTTGCCCTCCGGACAGGTGCCGTGGATGCAGGGCGCGCCGGCGTCGGCGAAGATGTACGGCGCCGTCGGGCGGGCGAGTTCCAGCATCTTCCACGCCATCTCGCGGATCTCCCACTGGGCGCGGTTGCAGCAGCGCAGCTCGAAGAAGTGCAGAAGCTCGCGCACGTTCATGGTGATGACGATCTTCGTCTCGCAGGCGTTTGGCAGAAGATAGCGCGCGTCCTCGGCGGGAATGCCCGCCTCCACGAGCGCCCGGTAGGCCTCGGCCACGGCGGCGGCGGCCTCGTCGAAGAGGCGGTCGCACTCGGGATCGGCGGCCACGGTGGCGGGCTTCACCATGGGGATATCGCCCTTGAACTTCACGTAGCGCTGGGACTGCTGGTTGAAGCTGGCGATGCGATGGCGCACCAGCTGGTGCGTGAGCGCGCGGGACACGCCGTCGACGGCGAAGGTGTAGCTGGCGTGCTCAAGCGTGGAGAAATGTCCCGAGCCCATGATGGTGGAAAGCACGCTGCGCACCCGCTCGGGCGGCATGGTCTCCATCAGCTCGCTCGCGCCCACCGGCGCATAGCACAGCCGCGCCGCCGTGGCGATGGCGCGCTCGGGGTCGGGCGTGTGGTACAGAAGCTCTACCTGCATAACGTCTCCTCGCATCTCGATTTCGTTCCAGAGAAGTATAATGGCTGAACGACCGACGACACGGCTTGGAGGCCCCATGCACGACGAATTTACACCCTTGCTCACCGCAACGGATTGGAACGAGGAGTGGAAAGAGCTCCAGAAGGTGCGGCGCCATGCCGATGACGCGGCGTTCTGGGACAAGCGCTCCGCCACCTTCACCACCAAGGACGCCCCGAACCTCTATGTGGAGAAGTTCTTGGAATACGCGGAGATTCGCCCCGGCGAAACGGTGTTCGACATGGGCTGCGGCACCGGAGCTCTGGCCGTGCCGCTCGGCGAGGCGGGGCACAAGGTGGTGGCCGCCGACTTCTCCCAGGGCATGCTGGATCAGATGCAGGCGCGGCTCGACGCAGCCGGTGTGCGCACCGTCTTCCCCAAGCTCATGAGCTGGGAGGATGATTGGCCGGCCTTCGGCGTGCACGAGGGCATGACCGATGTGGCCATCGCCTCGCGCTCCATCGCCACGGCCGATTTGCGCGACGCCCTTTTGCGCCTGACGGAAGTGGCGCGCCGGCGGGTGTGCATCACGCTGGCCACCGGCTCCTCCCCCCGCGTCGACGAGCGCATCCTGGCCGCCGTGGGGCTGCCCTCGGTGCTCGGACGCGACTACCTGTACGCGTTCAATATCTTGGCCAATGAGGGGATCAAGGCAGAGGTGCGCTACATCGACAGCACCCGCGACGATACATTCGCCACTCCCGAGGACGCCTACGAGAAGTTGATCGCCATGATCGACGACTCCGCGGCCGTGCGCGCTTCCGACGAGGAGCGCGAGCAGGCGCGCGCCAACTTGCGGGAATGGCTCGCCGCCAACCTCGTTCCCAACGAGACCGCCGGCGCTCCCGACCGCAAGGGCGTCCCCCAACTCGCCTGGCGCCTAGCCGAGCCCCGCACGGTCACCTGGGCCTTCCTCGCCTGGAATACCCACTAGCAGCAAAAAGGGCCCGGGATTGCTCCCGGGCCCTTGGCGTCATGTCAGTTTCTAAAAGTTAGATACGTTCCACGTTGCTCGCCTGCAGCTTGCCGTTCTGGCCCTCGGTCACCTCGAAGGTAACGGCGTCGCCCTCGTTGAGGGTCTTGAAGCCCGACATCTTGATCTCGGAGAAGTGGACGAAGAGATCCTCGCCGTCATTCTGGGAGATGAAGCCGTAGCCCTTCTCGGGGTTGAACCACTTGACAGTGCCTTCCGCCATGATACTTTCCTCTTTCCTCCCGCACGTCTGACGAGCGGGTATAGCAATACGGGCGCGAAGCCCAGCTCCCTTTTGGGAGCGCGCTATAACTATACGCTAACTTCGGCCAATTTCCTCGGGGAATTTACGCTTCTCCATCACTTGCGGTCATAAGCGCCTCCAGAGCCTCGTCGCTGACGGGGTCGGATCCCAGCTCATGCCCGAAGGCGGCGGCGACAGCGCGACCCTGGGCGCGTCGCAGCTCGGCCATATCCGCACGTCCCGCCTCACCGTGGTAGCGGCCGGAGAGCATGAGGCTGCGGGCGATGTACTCCGTAAGGTGCGGGTCGACCCCCGACACCTGCAGCACCGAGGCCAGCGATTCGGGCGCGAGGGAGAGCAGCGCCTCGCCATCCAGATCGGTGGCATCGCCCAGGGCCATATCGAGGGCCCGGGCGGCTCCGTCCGGATCCTCCTCGCCGGCCGCCCGCTCCATAGAGCGTCGAATGGCCCCCAGAAGCTGCGCGATGATACGCATCAAATAATCTTGCTCGAACATACTCGCTCCTTAACACCCTTCCGGCGGGGTGAGTCCCAGATGCTCCCAGGCGCCGGCGGTGGCCTGGCGACCCTTGGGAGTGCGCATCATGAGGCCCTGCTGCATGAGGTAGGGCTCGTACACGTCTTCCACGGTATCAGGGTCTTCCGCCAATGCGGACGCCAAGGTGGTAAGCCCCACCGGACGGCCGCCGAACTGCACGCAAAGCACCTCCAAAAGGCGGTTGTCCACAGCGTCGAGCCCCAGATGATCCACCTCGAAGAACGTGAGCGCCTCGGCGGCCACGTCCTCGGTAATGGCACCGTCGCCGCGCACCTGGGCCCAATCGCGCACGCGCTTCAGCAGGCGGTTGGCCAGACGCGGAGTGCCCCGGGAGCGGCGAGCGATCTCAAGCGCACCCTCCTCGTCGATGGCAACGTTCAGAATGGAAGCCGAGCGGCACACGATGAGCGAGAGCTCCTCGGGCGTGTAGTACTGCAGGCGGAAGGCCACGCCGAAGCGGTCGCGCAGAGGACCGGTGAGCAGGCCCGTGCGCGTCGTGGCGCCGATGAGCGTGAAGCGCGGCAGATCGAGCCGGATGGAGCGGGCCGCCGGGCCCTTGCCCACAACGATATCCAGCACGAAATCCTCTAGCGCCGGGTACAGCACCTCTTCCACCATGCGGTTCAGACGATGGATCTCGTCGATGAACAGCACATCGCCCTCTTCGAGGTTGGTGAGAATGGCCGCCAAGTCCCCTGTGCGGGCGATGGCCGGCCCCGAGGTGGTGCGGATGGAGGCGCCAAGCTCGTTGGCCACCACCGTGGCGAGCGTGGTCTTTCCCAGCCCCGGAGGGCCCGAGAACAGGATATGATCCGCCGGCTCGCCGCGCCCCTGGGCCGCCGCGATCATGATGCCGAGGGATTCCTTCACCTTCGTCTGGCCCAGATAGTCGTCGAGCCTTTTGGGGCGCAGGGAGAAATCCAGCTCCAGATCGTCCTCGGTGAGCGTCGGGGCCACCGCGCGCTCGCGCCCCGGCACCGACGCCGAGCCCTGCGCGCCCGCACCGTCCCGCGCGGCCTCGAACACCATACCCTCTATGTCCAGATCGAATGCCATGACTTCCTATCGACTTCCCAAACGTTTCAGGGCATATTGTAGCAGCGCGCCCTCGCTCGCGCCCTCGGGAGCCCCCTTCAGGGCGACCTCGGCTTCGGCGGAAGTGAAGCCCATGGAGAGAAGCGCCTCGGTAGCCCCCTGCACCGCCGCACTGCGCGCGGGTTCGGACGCGCCCTGGCTGAACAGCGATTCCATGCCCGCTTCCAACGTGCCCTTCAGCTCCAGGATGATGCGCTCGGCGGTCTTCTTCCCCACGCCGGGGATGTGGGACACCCGCGCGATGTCCTGGGAGGCGATAGCGTCGGCGAGCTCGGCCGGCGAGAACGTGGAAAGGGCCGCCAGAGCCATCTTCGGCCCCACTTTCGACACGCCGATGAGCTTTTCGAACAGCACTTTCTCTTCTTCGGAGAGAAAGCCGAACAGCGCAATGCCGTTCTCGGTTACGGACAAGTAGGTGAGCACGCGGGCCGTGCCCCCCACGGCCAGCTTCCCCAAGTCGCCCCCGGGCATGGCCACCGCGTAGCCCACGCCGGCGACATCGATGTAGGCCGTCTGCGGGGGCAGCACCGCCGCCACGGTTCCGTTCAGAAATGCAATCATGAGAGCCTTCCGTTCTCGTGGGTCGTATAGCATATGGCCGCCGCCAGCGCGTCGGCAGCATGGTCGGGTTCCGGCGGCCGATCGAGGGAAAGCAGGTGCTTCACCATATACTGCACCTGATCCTTCTCGGCCGAGCCCTCCCCCACCACGGCGAGCTTTATCTGGCGCGGGGTGTACTCGCCCACGGCAAGACCGCCCTCGGCGCAAGCTACGAGCGCCGCCCCGCGGGCCTGCCCCGTGGCGAAGGCAGCCGTGACGTTCTGCCCGAACCAGACCGTCTCGATGCCGACGCACTCCGGACGGAAGCGCTCGACCACCGCGCCGATCTGGTGGTGGATCTTCATGAGACGCTCGGCCAACGGGCGGGACGCCGGCGTGGCCACGCACCCGTAGGCCACGCACGCCAGATGCGGCCCGCACTGCTCGATGACCCCCCAGCCCGTATGGGCGAGCCCGGGATCGATCCCCATCACGATGCGCGTCTTGCCAGCCAAAAGATAAGCCCCACTTTCCAAATTCGAGTGGGGCTCATTTTAGAACATATGTTTGTGAAAGGCAAGCAGAATTACGGGCGCTGGCCCATGCCGCCTTCCAGGGTCAGGGTCTCGCCGCTCATGAACTTGAAGTCGGGGTTGGCCAGCTGCACCACCACACGGCCGATCTCCTTCTCCACATCGCCATAATGGCCCATGGGAGGCATGTGCACGTTGGCCTCGAAGGCGTCGGGGTAGGCCTCCTGGAAGTTCTCCAGAGCGGCCGTCCAGGCCAGCGGGCACACCACATTCACGTTGATGCCATCGGGACCCCACTCGGTGGCGGCCACACGGCTCATGCCGCGGATGCCCTCCTTGGCGGCGGCGTAGGCGCACTGGCCAAAGTTGCCGAAGAGCCCCGCACCGGAGGCGAAGTTGATGACCGAACCCTTGGTCTCCTTCAGGTAGGGATAGCACGCCTGCATATAGTAGAAGGTGGCATACAGACCCGAGTAGATGGCCAGGTCGAACTGGTCGGTGGTGTGGTCGGCCAGCGTCACGCCGGAGGCGGAGGCCTGGGCGTTGTTCACCAGCACGTCGATGCGGCCGAACTTCTCGATGGTCTGGTCGATGACGTTCTGCACCACGGCCTGGTTGTCGGCCCCGGCGTTCACGTCGGCGGCCACGCAGAGCACCTGGATGCCGTATTCGGCCTCCAGCTTCTCCTTGGCCGTCTCCAGCTTCTTCACGTTGCGGCCGGTGATGACCAGGTTCGCGCCCTCCTTGGCGTAGGCGGTGGCGATGCCGTAGCCGATGGAACCGGCGGATCCGTCCTTGAGCGCCGCGAACCCAGCGCCGGTGATGATGGCGGTCTTACCTTCGAGAAAACCCATGGAGCCTCCCTTTTCGTCCTGCGCGGGACTCCCTCGCTGCTGCACAAAGAGCCTATCGCGCGCTTACCTAAGCTTCACCCTATCAGATTTCCTCGCGACTATGTTTCCAGAATGTTGCGCGGCCCTGTTACGTCCCCGAAAGGCAAAAGGCGCCGAGCCCTGCGGCCCGGCGCCTTCCCTAGCGCGATTGGCTTTAACGTTCGCGAAAACTACTCGTCGAGCGCCTCGGCGATCTCGTCGGTGATGTCCATGGTGTGGTACACCGCCTGCAGATCCTCCAGCTCCTCCAGCTTGTCGATGAGGCGCATGACCTTCTTGGCATCGGCCACCGAAACCGCCGACGGCGTGTTGGCTATCATGGTCATCTCGGCGCCCTTCACCTGGATGCCCTGGGCCTCAAGCTCCTTCACCACGGCCATGAGATCGCCCGGCGCGGTGTAGACGATCCACTCCTCGTCGGCGTCCTCGTAGTCGTCGCCGCCGGCCTCGGCCACGGCGAGCATGAACTCCTCCTCGTCGGCAGCGGCGCCGTTGGGGCCCACGGGGTTCTTCTTGTCGCCGGTCTCGACCTCCTTGGATACCATGATCTGGCCCTTGCGGTCGAACTGGAACGCCACCGAACCGGAGGTGCCGAGGTTGCCGCCGGAATGGGAGAAGGCGGCGCGCACATCGGCGGCAGTGCGGTTGCGGTTGTCGGTCAGCGCCTCGCAGAGCACCGCCACGCCCGCCGGGCCATAGCCCTCGTAGACGACGGTCTCGTAGTTCGCGGCATCCTTGCCGGAGCCGAAAGCCTTGTCGATGGCGGTCTTGATCTTGTCCTTGGGCATGGAATAGCCCTTGGCCTTCTCGATAGCGGCGGCCAGCGACGCGTTGTTGTCGGGGTTCGGGTCGCCACCCTCCTTGGCGGCCACGGTGATGTTGCGAGCCAGCTTGGAGAACAGAGCCGAGCGCTTAGCGTCCTGCGCGGCCTTGCGATGTTTGGTGGTTGCCCACTTAGAATGCCCTGACATGAATTAAGTCCCTTCGAAACGCGAATACAACAGCGGTTTATGGTACCACAAGGGCGCGAACGGGAAAACCCAGCTGCCGCGCTGCACGGTTTTTCTACGGAAGGGGCCGCGCGCAGAGAACGAGCGCATCGCCAGGTTTGTCGGATACGCGGCTGTGGCGCGCCCCTGGAAAGAAGCGCCACGTCCCGAGCAACTCCCCGAGCAATCGCCAACGGTATCCACAGATTTCCCAATTCGTGGGTTGCGCGGGCTTCCATAAAGCACTATGATCGATCAACAATTGAACATGATCTTCAGGGCGGGGTGAAAGTCCCCACCGGTGGTACAGCCCACGACCCGCACGTCTTGCGCTTGCGGCTGATTCGGTGAAATTCCGAAGCCGACAGTTACAGTCTGGATGGAAGAAGATAGGAAGTGCTCCCCAGCGGAGCGCATCGGACAGTTAGAAGCCCTGGAACCTTTTGGTTTCAGGGCTTTTTTCGCAATCGTCCGCTCATCTTTTCGGAAGTGGCGCCCGAAGGTCGCAGCGATGCGTTGGAGGTGAGCGATGTCCCAGAAGTTAGAGCAACTCGCACGCGACGAAGCCTTCATGGCCCGTGCGCTGGCGCTTGCCGAGAGAGGGACTGGCTGGACCAGCCCAAACCCACTCGTAGGTGCCGTTATCGTGAAAGACGGCCGCATCATCGGCGAGGGCTGGCACACCGCATGCGGCCAGCCCCACGCGGAGCGGGAGGCGCTGGCCGCATGCGCCGAAGACCCCGCCGGAAGCACCCTGTACGTCACGCTGGAGCCGTGCTGCCATTGGGGCAAAACGCCACCCTGCACCGACGCTATCCTGGAAGCGGGCATTGCCCGCGTCGTCGTGGGCGCCCTTGACCCGAACCCTTTGGTGGCGGGCCAAGGGTGCGCGCAGCTGCGCGAGGCGGCCACGGTAGTGGAGACGGGGGTCCTGGAAGAGGGGTGCCGGCACCTCAACGAGGTATTCTTCCACTTCATTACCACCGGGCGCCCCTTGGTGGTGCTGAAATACGCCATGACCCTGGACGGGAAAGCGGCCACGCGCACGGGGGCATCCCGGTGGATCACCGGGCCCGAAGCGCGCGAGCGGGTGCATCGCGACCGACACCGGTTCGCAGCCATCATGGTGGGCATCGGCACCGCCCTAGCCGATGACCCCGCGCTTACCTGCCGCTCGGAAGGCGGCCCCTGGCGGCAGCCGCTGCGCATCGTGGTCGACTCCCAAGGGCGCTTGCCCCTGGATGCGTTGCTCGTGCGGACAGCCCAAGAGATACCGACGCTGGTGGCGGTGGGGCCGCAGGCGAGCGCCGAGCGCACAGGCGCCCTGCGCGAGGCCGGATGTTCAGTCTGGGCGTCGCCGCCGGCGGAAGGGGGCAACGGCGCAGTGAACCTGCCGGCCCTTCTCGATCACGCGGGCAGCTTGGGCATCGACTCGATCCTCGTCGAAGGCGGCCCTGCGCTGCACGGCGCCTTCATCGACGGCGGACTGGCGAACCGCGTGCAAGCCTATATCGCCCCGAAGCTTTTCGGGGGAGCAAGCGCGCCAGGGCCGGTGGCAGGTCGGGGCGTGGCGCTGCCCGCCGACGCGCTTCGCCTTTCCTCCCCCACCGTCACCGCCCTTGGGCCCGATCTGCTCTTAGAATGCGCCGTTTCCCCTTCAGTCGAAAGCGAGGCGACACCATGTTCACCGGCATTGTAGAGGAAATCGGCACCGTAAGGACGCTGCGCCGGGGCGCCCATTCGGCCGTTCTGTCCATTGACGCGCGCACCGTGCTCGAGCGAACTCGGCTGGGCGACTCCATCGCCGTGAACGGCGTCTGCCTCACCGTCACTTCGCTGGGAGCGACCCAGTTCAGCGCCGATGTCATGCACGAGACGTTGCGACGCAGCAACCTCGGCGCCCTGCATGCCGGCAGCCCCGTGAACCTGGAGAGGGCCATGGCGGCCGACGGGCGATTCGGCGGACACTTGGTGTCGGGGCACATCGACGCGGTGGGCACGATTCGCCGCATCCAGCGCGACGACAACGCCGTGTGGTACACCATCGGAGCCGATGCGACCACCCTGCGCCACATCATCATGAAGGGATCCATCGCCATCGACGGCATCAGCCTCACGGTGGCGCGCCTGACCGACGCCGACTTCGCCGTGTCCATCATCCCCCACACCCGGGCCGAGACGACCCTTTCCCTCAAGCGCGTCGGCGATGAGGTGAACCTCGAAACCGATATGGTCGGGAAGTACGTCGAACGGTTCCTCGGCGCCCCCCTCCCCCCTCCATCCGCGACGGCCGAGAGCGGCGGTATCACCCAAGCATTTCTGACAGCGCATGGATTCTAACGAAGGAGCACCCCATGGAAGAGAACAAGTCATTCCAGTTCAGCACGATCGAAGAGGCGCTGGATGATTTGCGCGCGGGCAAGATCATTCTGTGCACCGACGACCCCGACCGCGAGAACGAAGGCGATTTCATCTGCGCAGCGCAGTTCGCCACCACCGAGAACGTGAACTTCATGGCAGTACACGGCAAGGGGCTCATCTGCATGCCCATGTCCGCCGAACTGTGCCAAAAGCTGGCGTTTCCCCAAATGGTCACCGAGAACACCGACAACCACGAAACCGCCTTCACCGTGTCCATCGACCACGTCGACACCACAACGGGCATCTCGGCGCAAGAGCGCGGGCTGACCGCGCGCGCCGTGGTGCAGCCCGGCGCCCGCCCGTCCGACTTCCGCCGGCCGGGCCATATGTTCCCGCTGATGGCAAAGGCCAACGGCGTGCTGGAGCGCAACGGCCACACCGAGGCCACAGTGGACCTGATGCGTCTGGCCGGTCTTGAGGAGTGCGGTCTGTGCTGCGAGATCATGCGCGAAGACGGCACCATGATGCGCACACCCGAGCTGATAGAGCTCGCCCGGCAATTCAATTTGAAGTTCATCTCCATCAAAGCGCTCCAGGACTACCGCAAGAAGCACGAATGCCACGTGGTGGAAGTGGCCGATACGGCAATGCCCACGCGCTACGGGGCATTTCGCGCCCACGCCTTCGTGAACAAGTTGAACGGCGAGCACCACGTGGCCCTGGTGAAAGGCGACATCGGAGACGGCGTCGATGTGCTGGTGCGCGTTCATTCCGAGTGCCTCACCGGCGATGCCTTCGGCAGCCTGCGCTGCGATTGCGGCCAGCAGCTGGCTGCAGCGATGGCCCAGGTGGAAGCCGAGGGGCGCGGGGTGGTGCTGTACATGCGCCAGGAAGGGCGCGGCATCGGGCTTGTGAACAAGCTGCGCGCCTACGAGCTGCAAGATGCCGGCATGGATACCCTGGAGGCCAACCTGGCCCTGGGCTTCGCGGGCGACCTGCGAGAATACTACATCGGCGCCCAAATTCTGCACGAGCTGGGCGTAAAGACCATGCGACTGCTTACGAACAACCCCGACAAAGTGTACCAATTGGGCGATTTCGGGCTGCAGATCACCGAACGCGTGCCCATCCAAATGCCTTTGACCAGCCACGATGAGTTCTATCTGCGCACCAAGCAGGAGAAGATGGGGCATTTGCTGTACTTCGATGAGGAGCGCCAGGCGTCCTAGCGCCTGTACAACTCGACTAAGGAAACCAACGTTTGGGAAAGGATCATCATGACGGTATTCGAAGGGAAGCTGGTATCGGAGAACATCAAGGTCGGCATCGTGGCCTCCCGCTTCAACGAGTTCATCACATCCAAGCTGATCGGGGGCGCCATGGACGGCCTTTTGCGCCACAACGTGCGCGAGCAGGACGTCGACATCGCCTGGGTGCCCGGCGCTTTCGAGGCGCCGCTTGCCGCGCAGAAGATGGCGCAATCGGGCCGCTATGACGCCGTCATCTGCCTGGGCGCCGTCATCCGCGGCGCCACGAGCCACTACGACCTGGTCTGCAACGAGGCCGCCAAGGGCATCGCCCACGTATCGCTGGAAAGCGGGGTGCCCGTTATGTTCGGCATCGTGACCACCGACACGATCGAGCAGGCAATCGAGCGTGCGGGCACCAAGGCGGGCAACAAAGGATTCGACTGCGCCACGTCGGCCATCGAGATGGTCAACCTTCTGCGGGAGATCGAAGGCTAGGGGCCCATGGGCGGCACGGTATTTTTCGACTACGATGGCACGCTCCACAATTCCATGCATCTGTACGGCCCGGCGTTTCGCCGCGCCTATGCTGCCTTGGTAACCGATGGCTGGGCCGCCCCGCGTACGTTCTCCGATGAGGAGATCGCCTCGTGGCTCGGATACTCCCCTGCCGCCATGTGGGCCTCCTTCATGCCCGAGCTGCCCGAAGCGATTTGGCAGCGCGCATCGGCCGCCATCGGAGAGGAGATGCGCCGCTTGCTCGCGGCGGGCGCAGGGCGCCTGTACCCCGGCGCGAAGGCCATGCTGGAATCCCTGCGCGAGGAGGGATGCACGCTCGTGTTCCTCTCAAATTGCAGCGGCTCCTACCGCGACGAGCACCTTGCCGCATTCGGCCTCGGCGGCCTGTTCACCGGCGCCTGGTGCGCCGAAGACTTCGAAGGGCTGGAGAAGTGGCAGATCTACCGGCAGATTTGCGCACGTTACCCGAAGCCCCACCTCATGGTCGGCGACCGGCACCACGATCAGGAGGTGGCCGTGCGCGGAAACATTCCCTTTGTCGGGTGCACCTACGGATTCGGAACGGCAGACGAGCTCAGCCGGGCGGACGTCCTGGTGAGCACGGCCCCCGAGATCGCAGGGGCCGTGCGGGCACTTACCGGGAAGCCGCGCGGGCACCCCTAGCCCTGGCCCTATCCCTCGTCCACCTTCGCGAGCAGCTCCTCGCGGCCGTTCACACCGAGCTTCTTGTAGATGCTCTTCACGTGGGTGCGCACGGTGGACTCGGAGATGACGAGCGTGGCGGCCACAAAGGCGATGCCGTGGCCGCGCCCCAGATACCCTAAAATCTCGCGCTCCCGCGGCGTTAGGCCGGCCTCGTCGGCCAAGGCCTCGCAGCGCGCCTGCACGCTTTGGGCCTGCGCGTCGGCCCCCGCGCCGGCATCCCGCGCGCCCAGCCCGTCGTCGGCCGCGCGCTCCCCCGCGCCCGCGCGCCAAAAGCCCCAGAGCGCCGCCGCGATGACGCCCACGAAGTAGAACGTGCTCACCACCAAGAGCGCCGGGCCGCCGCCCTCTTCCTGGAAGGGGGCGGTGGGCGCGCACCCCAGGCCCAGAAGCGAGAACAGCGCGAAGGCCGCCACCGCCGTGCCGAACACCGAGCCGGCCGAGAACTCCCGGGCATGGGCCACGGCCGCCAGGCTCGCCAGGGCGAGGATGGCCACGGCCCCGTAGAACACGTAGGTGAGCCACGCGGCGAAGAACGTCGGCATCGTGGTGGCGGGGAAGCTGTTCAGCACGATGAGCACCAAGGCGAACGCCGGCACGAGCATCCGGTAGATGAGCGTGGTGAGCGGCCGGCTCGTGCGCAGAAGGCAGATGGGCAGCGCCACCACGGCCCCCAGCGCGCAGCCGAGCAGCTCCATGTTCACCACGTCGAACAGGATGAACTTCCGCGCCCCCATCATGAAGGCGAACACCATGAGGCCCGCCAGCGGCATGCCGGACACCGAGGCCAAAGACGCCAGCCGCGCCCGGCGCGTGGGGGCCGGAGATTCCGCCGCCTCCTGCACGGATGATGCCGCACCAGCCGCCTTGGCCCCGCCGCCCAGATCTCCCGGGCGCGCGCCGCCCCGCGGGCGCTTCCACGCCGCCAGGCAGGGCACGGGGAAGCTCGCCAGCACCAGCACCACGAACACGATGAGCCCCACGCCGAAGGTGGTGGAGGACAGCAGAAGCCCCACGAGCGCCGCGCAGCCCACGGAAAGGGCGCACCACAAAAGCGCCTGGCGCAGGTCGTAGGCGGCCATGTAGCTGCCCCACAGCACCGCCAGCTCCACGGTGCCCGCCGCCAACAGAAAACCCGAAAGAGCCCCCACAGCCCCCGTGCCCACGCCCGGCAGCGCCGCCGCGGCTATGAGCAGGCCGTAGCCCGTAAGATAAGCGGCCACGCCGGCCACCACCCAGCCGCGGCCCAAGAGCCTCTCGGGGCAGCGCCGCCCCGAGGCCAGCGCGGCGAGCGTGCCCAATACGAGTGTGGAGAAAAGCATCGTGTTCGCGAAGGGCGCCATGAACGTGGGCACGTCGAAGACGCCGGTCTCGAAGAGCAGATGGTTCGGCGAGTAGATGGGAATGGTGGCCAGAAACGCTATGAGCGTGAGCGCCTCGAGCCTGAAGTATTTGGAAAGCGGCAACCTGTACCCTCCCTGGCTTGTCGCGGCTTCGTCGGGCACCAGTATAGCGAAACTTTCCGAAGTTGCCACGGCGTTACCGAGCCGTCATTCTGGCCCTGTGGCGCTGACCTGCGGTTTATTTCCATCTCCCCCATTTCCGCGAGGGCGCTTTCCGGGAAATCCCCCAAGCTGACGATTCCTCGCGGGCCGCTCGCGGTGCCATCATGGGCCCCGGCGCCGCACCAAGGCGAGCGACGAGAAGGCCGGGGAGTCGCCCCGAGCGCCCCGCCGGCCGCACCGCCGAGCTTCGGTGCACGCCGACCGATACGCCCCGATACCAAGGGAGGATATGGGAACTATGGAGAAGACAACCAAGGGCATGTCCCGCCGCTCGTTCATCGGCATGGGCGCCGTGGCCGCCATGGCCGCCGGAGCCGCCGGGCTCGCCGGCTGCGCGCCGGCAGGCGGCGACAGCACCGCCAAGACCGAAGACGGCGGCCACATCGAGAGCGCGGGCAGCTCCGCGCCCAGCGATGTGCACATCCACAACGTCACCGACACCAGCTGGATGACCCCGCCGGCCGAGGTGACCGACTTCGCCAAGGAATGGGACTGCGAGGCAGTGGTCTGCGGCCATGGCTTCGCCGGCATCACCGCCTGCCGCGAGCTGGCCGAGCAGGGCAAGAAGGTCATCCTCATCGAGAAGCAGCCCGAGGACACCTACGCCGCCGTGGGCAACGAGTTCGCCTCGCTGAACGCGAAGATCCTCCAGGAGCGCGGCGTGCCCCACATCGATCCGGTGGAGTTCTACCAGAACTTCATGAAGATCACCTCCAACATGCCCAACCCCACGCTGGTCATGAAGTTCGCCCAGAACTCCGAGGAGAACTCCAACTGGTACCTCGATCGTTTGACCGAGGAGGACTTCGCCACCATGACCACGGCGTTCTTCCCGCCCACCGAGCACCAGATGGGCGAGCTGTCGGGCATCAAGTTCTGGCCGAGCGTGTGCTCGTTCTACGGCGAGTGCAACCAGACGAAGATCCAGATGTACAACCAGGCCGCGGCCGAGGAGGCCGGCGCCGAGTTCCACTTCGCCACCACCGCCGAGTACATCATCATGCAGGACGGTGCCGTGGCGGGTCTTGTGGCCTCTGACGCGGACGGCTACATCAAGATCAACTGCAAAGCCGTGGTCTGCGCCTGCGGCGGCATGGGCGGCAACCCCGAGATGATGACCTACTTCATGCCCGACATGGCCCAGGCCCTCACCGGCGAAGATGCGCTCACCTCCATGTCCGCCAACGACGGCCGCGGCGTGCAAATGGCCTACTGGGCCGGTGCGCACCTGGAAACCACGCCGGTGGCCGGCATGAACATGAAGGGCCTCGCCGTACCCGGCAAGATGAACTGCCTGCCCCAGGCCGTGTGGATCGACGAGAACGGCCGCCGCTTCGCCAACGAGTACTACCCCACGAGCGAGCAGCGCGGCTACCAGACGGTGTTCATGAGCCGCAAGACGAAGTACGCCGTGGTGGACAACAACTTCACCGAGTACCGCCAGTACACCCTGCCCCAGCACGCCGGCTTCACCGCCAATGAGGAGAACATCGCCTCCCTGCGCGACTCGCTCGACAAGGCCTACGCGAAGTTCAAGGGCACCTACGAGGAACCGGAGCAGGAAGAGGGCCAGGGCGGCCCGGGCGGTGGCGGCCCCATGACCCAGGTGGAGTGGATCGCCGACGACACCCTGGAGGGCCTGGCCGGCCAGATGGGGCTTTCCGGCGACGCCGCCACGGAGTTCGTCGCCCAGATCGAGCGATGGAACGGCTACTGCGAGGCCGGCGTCGACGAGGAGTTCGGCCGCGCCGCTGAGGTGCTCTTCCCGGTGAAGGACGGCCCCTTCTACGCCTGCACCTTCGACCCGGTGCTCGGCGAGACCATGGTCACCATGGGCGGCATCATCACCGACGGCGAGCAGAACGCCTTGGATGCGAACTACGAGCCCATTCCCGGCCTGTACATGGCCGGCAACGACTGCGGCCGCCGTTTCGGCACCGAGTACGTGACCCCCATCCCCGGCTGCTCGCTGGCCTTCGCCCTGGTGCTCGGCCGCGAGTGCGGCAAGTCCGTGGCGAAATTCCTCGGCTAGAAACGGCAGAGACGGGTGCCGCCGCTGGCCGCGCCCGTCTCACCCGAAATGCCTTTCCCGCTGCGGGGCCCGCCCTCACGGCTCCCGCAGATCATCGACAAAGCCCCCGGCCGTCCCTCCCCGGCCGGGGGCTTTCCTGTCGCAACCTCTCCAAACTGCGGAAATCTACTCCTCCCGCAGCCAGAGGCCCGTCTTGCCGCCGTCCTTCTTCAGCAGGCGCACATCGGAAATTTCCATGCCGCGGTCCACGGCCTTGCACATATCGTACACGGTCAGGCACGTCACGGAAGCCGCCGTGAGCGCCTCCATCTCGATGCCGGTCTTGCCCGTGACGCCGCACGTCGTAGTCACGTGAATACCCACGCGCCCGTCTTCCCGCTCGCCCTCGCGCACGGGCGCGCACTCCACCTTGGCCTTGGTGATGTTCAGCGGGTGGCACATGGGGATAAGCTCGCTCGTTTTCTTCGCGGCCATCACTCCGGCCACCCGGGCGCAGGCGAGCACATCGCCCTTGGCCGCCTTGCCCTCTACGATGAGGGCCAACGTCTCCGGCTTCATGGAGATGAAGCCCTCGGCCACGGCCACGCGCTCGGTGTCGGCCTTCTGTGATACGTCCACCATCCGCACGTCGCCGTTCTCGTCGATATGGGTCAGCTGCTCGGTCATTGCAATTCCTTTCTAGCAGGTTCGGAAGGCATTCTTGGAAGAGGAGGGTTCGCGCTCGGGGCGAGGGTCCGCGCGGAGTTCCGCAGCGACTGGAACAGCCCAGTGGGCTGTTCCACCAAGCGAGGACTGTCTGAGCACGGCGCCCTTGCCCCGAGCACGAACCCGGACAACCCGGAAGAAAGCTAGCCGCCGATCTGGCTCATCTTGCGGTCGGTGCCCACTTTGTCGTGGTGGTCGTCGGGCTTGGCGCCCAAGGCCGTCAGCAGCACATCGCGCACCGCCGCGTCGTCGCCCTCGCGCAGGGCGGTGCGCACGTCGTACTCCGTATCGGAGAACAGGCACGGCCGCACCTTGCCGTCGGCGGTCACGCGCAGGCGGTTGCACTCGCTGCAGAAGTGGCGCGACAACGGGCTGATGAAGCCCACGGTTCCCAGCGCGTCGATAAACTCGAAATAGCGAGCCGGGCCCCAGCCCAAAGGTTTGGTCGCCCCTGCCGGGCGCAGCTCGGGCAGCCCCGCCGCACGGGCGCGTTCGTTGATGATGTCGAACAGCTCCTCGGAGGGGATGACATCCTCCTTGCCCCAGCCGGTGCCGGCGTCCTCGCTCGTATCGCCCACGGGCATGTACTCGATGAAGCGCACGTGCAGCGGCCGATCGATGGAGAGCTTCGCGAACTCCAAAAAGTCCTGGTCAAGGCTGCGCACGGCCACGGCGTTCACCTTCACGGGATTGAGCCCTGCGGCGAGCGCCGCGTCGATGCCGGCGAGGGTGTCCTCCAAACGGCCCGTGCGCGTGATCTCGTGGAACTGCACCGGATCCAGGGTGTCAAGCGAGATGTTGACCCGCGAAAGCCCCGCTGCCTTCAAATCGCCGATCATCCGGGGCAGAAGCACCCCGTTGGTGGTCATGGAGACGTTCTCGATGCCCTCGATGCCGGTGATGGCGTCCACCAGCTCAACCACGCCCTTGCGCACCAACGGCTCGCCGCCCGTGAGGCGAACCGAGCGGATGCCGAGCCCGGCGGCCACGGCCACCAGCCGCTCGATCTCCTCGATGCGCAGGATCTCGTCATGGGACATCGCGCACACGCCCTCCTCGGGCATGCAGTAGACGCAGCGGAAATTGCAGCGATCCGTCAGCGATATGCGCAGATAATCGATAGTACGACCGTGTGAGTCTTTCAAAGTCACCCCTCGCAACGTGTTTTGACTGCTTATTATATCGAACTCGAAATAAACCGCAATCCGCATCGAGGAGCGCCGCGAGATATCCTACCCCTCGGCCGCCGTGACGTCATCCACCATGGCAATCAGCTCCTGCTGGGAATGAACGCCCAGCTTGCCGTAGACGTTGCGCATATGGGTGCGCACCGTGTTCCAGGAGATGCTGAGCTTGCTCGCCGTGGTGGACGAGTTGTAGCCCATGGCCAGACAGCGCAGCACGTCGGTCTCCCGGGGCGAGAGCTGGTAGCCTGCGGCCAAAGCCTCGATCGCCAAACCGAAGCGTCCCTTGCGCACCGGTTCGTCCTCGCGGGCCGACCCCTCGCTCTCGGCGGCAAGATCCCTCATCAGCAGCTCGTCGAGCGAAGGGGCGCCCTCCTCCCCCGGCGCGAAGAGCCGGTCGAACTCGCGCTCCGAGAAGATGAGGAAAGCGCAAGCGAGCACAATGAGCGCCATGATCATATAGGCGAAGGCCTCGCCGACGGCGCCGAACAGCGTCCCCAGAAGTTGCGCCCCGAAGAGCCAGCCGATGCCGTTGCCGAGCTGGTAGGCGCCGTAGCCGTAACCGAACACGATGACCGCGGAGGTGCGCCGCTGGAATACGATAAAGGCGAGAATGCACCACAGGAACAGCTCGAACACGACGCTGGACAGCGACACCACCTGGGCGAGCACGGTATGCAGCACCGTCACCAAAGGCAGGCAGGCGACAAGCGCCACGGAGGCCACCATCACCACCGAGTACAGCTTCCCGAAGTTGAGTCGATCCCCCTCGGTGCCCACGGCCACCACCGCCAAAACCAACGCCAGAAGCATGCGCGCGAGCATGACGAGACGCGACCCGGACAGCGTCGTCTCGATGGAGGACACCGCCACCGTGGACGCGTACACCGAGGACACGATGCAGGAGAACACGAAGACGACGGCCAGAAGCTTCCAAAACGATTTCGGCAGCGACCGGCGCGAATGGTCGCGCGCGAGCGTGGGTGTCGGCTGCTCGATATAGCGGGAGAACGACGCCAAGATGCCGGCCGCCAAGGGCAGCAGCACGAACGCGGCCATGCCCGCCAAGCTGGGACCGCCAGGGACCGGCGCCCAGGCGGGAGACCCCAGCACAATGAAGAAAGAAGCTCCCACAACGAACTGGCAGTAGGCCACGTACAGGACGACCTGGCGCGGCGGCAGCGCACCGTAGAGCTGCCCGCAACGCAAGGCGATCGTCCCGAGCCCCACGCCGAAAAATATGCCGCCGATGAAGAAAAGCGAACGGATGACGGAATAGGGCAGCATCGGCGTCAAATAATAGGGCCCGATAAGTATGACGATGAGGGCACCGAGCGAGGAGACCGCCCCCGCCCAAAGGCACGCCGTCGGGCGCTCGAGCCACGAGCGCACCCGGGGCACCGCAAACGTGGACAGGAGCATGAGGCCGCCGGCCGACAGGCTCGTGGTCACCGTCAGCACCGAAAGGTTTCCGCCGTTGGTCTCGCTATCAGACAGCCACGCCGTTCCCGAGCTGGCTATATAGACCGAAGCCAGCAGGGCCCCCAAGGCCATGTACGGCAATGCCGGCCAAGCTCGCACGAGCTTCGCCATGAAATTTTTCGTCTCGGCCATCACTGCCCTCCCTAGCGCAAGGAGCGCCCAGCAACAGCCGAGCGCTCCTCGATGTGATCCGATTGGCCTACGATACCATTTCCGGTTCGTCGGAGATGGCGGGAGTCAGGTCGTTGGACGCGGACACGGCATCCTCGGCGCGCTTGTCCGCCAAGGCGCGGCCCACGCGGCAGAGGGCGTAGCCGACGAACACCACCGAGTACACGGCCACCGAGGCCTGGGCGGCGAGGCCGCCGTGCAGGGCCGAGGGCAAAAGCATCAGCAGCAGGTGCACGTACACCAGCCCGAAGAACGGGTAGGCCAGCTTCTGCACCTTCTTCCACGAGGCCGTGGACATCTGCCGCTTCACGAAGGCGAAGGACGTCACGCCGAGCACGACGAGCAGCACGAGCAGCACGACCGCCAAAACGAAGGCGCCCATGACGTTGCCCCCGATCTCGCCGCCGCCGAGAAGGCGCGGCAGGTAGCTCTCCAGGTACACGGTCATGTGCCCGAGCGAGAGGAACCACGCCACGATGGACAGCTCGCTGCGCACGGGCTTCAGCCAGTGATAGGCGCGGCCGCCCCGGTTCAGGCATCCGATGAACATGACGACCACGAACAGGGCCAGCGACAGCTCGCACTTCTGGATGAGGACGAACAGCGGGCTCCAAATGGCGCGCGGCAGCCCGAAGAACACGCCGTACACGTAGACGACGTCGATGGCGATGGCGGCGGCGTAGAACGCGACCGGAAGCGCCTTCAAGGGGTTGCGCAGGGCGAAGCAGCCGACGATGGTGACCGCAAGGATGATCGCGAAGTCCATGTTACCTCTCCTCTCGCGCCTCGAGGCGCTGCTCGAGCTCGACGGCGATAGCATCCAAAAGCTCGGCGTCCTCGAGGAAGAAGCCCTTGGAGATCTTCAAGACGCCCCGGTAGAAGCGCGTCTCCAAAAGCAGAAGCGCCAGATCCTGGAACGTGTCGAACCACGAGAGGATGTGGTCGGCGAGGAACGCGCGGGACGTGCGAACCTGGCGCAGGGCCTCCGCGTCGTCGCCGGCCTCAAGGGCGGCAATGATGCGATCCGAGAGCACCACGAGGAACTCGCACATGAACGACAGGTGATCGTGGGGGAAGTCGTAGCCCTCGGCCTTGGCCACGTGGTTGGCCTTGTACAGCTGGAAAACCTCGTGGTAAGCGTCCTGGAACATGAGCCCCTCTTCGCTCGTGTGCACGCTCTCGTAGGGCACCGCGTAGCGGCCCTTCCACGAGGAGGTTCCGGCGAAGGCGGAAGTGAAGTCCACGGCCAGCGCCTGGCGCGTGCCGGAGTTCCGCTTGCGCAAATAGCGCGTGATATCGTTCACCCCGTCGGCGAACAGCTCGTTCACATCGGCATATTCCGACCAATCCATCTCGGCGATGTTATCGATTTGCTCAGCCGTCAACGGCCGGAAGTAGATGGCCGCCAAAAGGTCGTAGAACGCCGCGCGACCCTTGAGGGCCGCGATCATGTCCTCCGTCACCACAGCCTCATCGGCCGCAGCGACGCTCATCTCATCTACCATGTATCCCCTCTCCTCTCAGACTCGCCCGTCCTCGTTGGGCACAAACCGCGTAGCGCCAGAGCGCTCCGCAGGACAGGAACTGCGACCTCGAAAAAGCGGCGCACCGGCGCACCAAAGCAGCAGCCCCCGTCCTGCGGGTTCAAACTGCGAACCCGCAAGAGCGCCCGACCGCCAAAAGGGAGGGAGCGACGGTCGGGGCAACCGAAAACCGAGGGGCGCACCTACGGGCTGGTGCAAGCGCACCCCTCACGCAAAATGGCTACTTCTTCTCGTAGCGGGTGACCTCGACGGGCTCCTCCTGCCACTTGGCGGTCTTCTCTGAGAGGATGTAGACCGTCGTGGGATGCAGGTCGGCCGGATCGAACAGGTAGTGCGCGTTCTCGCCGGCGGCGGCCACGACCTTCGCGGCCTCGGAGTTCGGATCGTCCAAGTCTCCGAAGGTGCGAGCGCCGCAGCAGCAGTTGTGCACGCAGGCCGGCACCCAGTTCTCGTCGTTTTTGCGCTGGAAGCACAGCGTGCACTTCTCGATGGTGTTGGTCTTCGGGTTCAGCTGGCGCACGCCGTAGGGGCAGCCCGTCAGACAGCTCTCGCAGCCGATGCAATCCTCGGCGTTCACGAGCACGATGCCGGTCTCCTCGTCGCGGTAGGAGGCGCCGGTGGGGCACACTTCGATGCAGCCGGGATTCTCGCACTGCTGGCACTGCATGGGCAGCCAGTACATCTCGATGTCCGGGAAGGTGCCGGTGGGGCCGATGGCGGACACGTGGTTGCGCACCACGCCCAGGTTCATCTGGTTCTCCATCTTGCAGGCGGCCACGCAGGAGTCGCAGCCCGAGCAGCGGTCCAGGTCGATGACAAGCGTATTTTTCATTAGAACACATCCTTCGTCTGGGCTTCAGCGAGCATTTCCTGAGTGGGCATGAAGGGCTCGAACTCCTCGGCCTCCACCCAAATGTTGGCAGGACGCTCGGACTTCTCGATCTTCACCGTGAAGCCGCGGTTGGTGTAGGAGCCGTAGACCTCGTTGAAGGGGGCGTCGTTCTTGGTGAGCACGTTGACGTTGCACTCGCGCCAGCCGCCGGTGGGGTTGGCCTGGGAGGCGTCGAAGCACTCGGGGTTCCAGAAGCGCTCCATCCACACGGTCTTGGGGTGGACGCCCTCGGTCAGGTAGGCGCGGGCATGCACCTCGCCGCGGCGGCTGGTGACCTTGACCCAGTCCATGTGCTCGATGCCGAGCTCCTTGGCGCTGGCCGGGTTGATGCGGATCTCGGCGCAGGGGAACAGCTCGCGGCTGAAGGGAGCATGGCGCATGGTGCCGTGGTGGAAGTAGGGCACACGTCCGCTCGTGAGCACGAACGGGTACTCGGGATCGTAGCCCGGCATGCCCTCGTAGGGGGACTCGACCGGCTCGATGGGCACGCAGATGGGGCTGTAGTCCTCGCAGGCCTCCTGGGGCTCCGGATAGCAGTACGGGTACCCGTTGCGAGCCATGCGGATGAGCATCTGGCAGTAGGTCTCCACCTTGCGGGACTCGGTGGCAAAGCCGGAGGGCAGGCCGTCGTCGGCGATCTGCTCGTGCTGGTTGTAGTTCCAATAGTCGGGGGTCACGAACGGCACGTACTCGTCGGTGTTCGCCTGCAGGGTCTCCCAGTCGGGAGCGCCGAGCGTGTCGGCAACGCCCTGCTTGACCTCGGCCTCGGTGGCGCTGCCCAGATAAGCCGTGCCATCGCCCAATTCCAGGCCGTTCGGGATGTGGCCGCCCCACATCTCGCGGCACTTGGCCACCACCTGGGCCGCCGGGATGGAGTGCGACACGGTCTCGCCGATGTGCACGCACTCGTTCTGCAGCCACTGGGTGTCCAGCTGGGTCATGTTCACCATGGGCTCTTCCAGCCACTCGCGCAGCGGGAAGACCAGATCGCACGCCTCGATGTGGAAGGAGGTGAGCATCGGGTACTGACCGATGATGTAGTCCACCTCGGGGAACACGTCGTACCAGGACTTCGCGTTGCCGAGCATGGCCAGCTTGTTGCCGGACATGTCGAACCACACGCGCGGCTTGAAGGGCTCGCCGGTGGCGATGGCGTTGCGCACCGTGGGGATGTGGGAGTGGCACCAGGCGTAGAGGCCCTTGTGATCCTTCATGCCCAGACGATCCTGCAGAAGCTTGTTCAGGATGCGCTGGGAGTCGGGCATGGCCTCGCCGAGCTGCTTGATGCGCGCCTCGTTCTCGGCATCGGACATGCCGATGACCGCGCCGACGCCGTACATGTCGGAGAACATGCCGCCGAAGCCGTTGTTGTAGGTGACCGGGCGCACCAGCTTGGTCTCACCGGTGTCGGTCATGGTGGCGAAGTAGCCGCCGCCCTTCTGGGTCATGGTGACGCCGGGCTTGTTGATGCGGCCCATGATGGAGTCGAGGCCCATGCAGCCGAGCGGCACCTGGGAGGCGGACTCGGTCATGTCCGACGCCACGCCGTTGGCGATGCCGCCGTTGTTCTCGACGTAGAGCTTGATGGCCTCCTCGATCTTGTCAGCTTGCAGCCAGCACTCCTCGGCCGTCTTCTCGAGCGTCCAGGGATCGGCCTCCTCCTTGTAGATCTGACCGGCGGTCTTGTACTGCTTGCCGTTGAACTCGCCGGCCCAGAAGATCTCGGGATCCACGGCCGAATCGGCGGGAGCGGAGTACTCGAAGGGCGCTACGGCGTTCGTCTTCAGATCGAAGCACACGTAGGCCGGGGTGTTCTCGGGCGTCGTCTGCTGGAAGTCCGGGAACAGCTCTTGGGCGCGCACAGGCAGCTTCGTGTCCGGGTCGATGAGGAACGGCAGGTTCGTCCAGTACTTCGTAAACTCCTCGTCGTAGAGCTTGTTCTCGAAGATGTAGCGGAACCACGAGAGCAGAAGCTTCGTGTCGGTGCCGGGACGTACGGGCAGCCACACGTCGGCCTTCACGGCGTCGGGCGAGAAGTTCGGGTCGACGACCACGGTCTTCACGCCGGCGGCGCGGAGCTCCGCGATGCCGCGGCCGGACTCAGCGGTCTCGGACACGGAGGGCTGGGCGCCCCAGATGACCACGACCTCGGTCTTGTTGTCGTTCACCTTGAAGATCTCCTGGACGGCGTTGTCGGCGATGGACTGGTCGTCGCCGCCGTAGAAGAGCTTCGAGAGGGCCCAACGGGGCAGGTAGCACTGGGCGCAGCCGGGCTCGAAGACGGTTGGGCTACCGAAGGCCATGGGAAGCGTCATGGCCTCCATGAACGAGTAGGAGCCGCCGCCGCCCACGCTGGCGAAGAACGCGTAGTTGCCGTACTGGTCGATGGCGTCCTTGATATGGGTGGCCGCCTCGGTGATGGCCTCGTCCCAGGAGATGACCTCCCACTTGTTCTCGCCGCGCTCGCCGGCCCGGCGCAGAGGGTGCAGGATGCGGCGCGGGCTGTACATGGTGTGCAGCTGGTTGAGGCCCTTGATGCAGAGGCTGCCGCGGGACACCGGGGCCTCCGGATCGCCCTCGAGCCGCACGACCACGCCGTCCTTCAGGTAGGCGATGGCCGGGCACATCTGAATGCAGCCATGGCAGCTCGTGCGCATCTTCGTCAGGCCCTCGGTGCTCGAGACGCCCGCCTCGCCGGTACCGGCGAGCTCCTCTTCCGGCGCAGCTTCCTGCATGCAGCCGGCCATGGAGGCGCCCACCGCAGCGGCCGCGCCCGCGAGAGCGGACACTTTGACGAAGCTGCGACGTGTCAAATTCGTTTTTGACATATTGTCTTCCTCTCCTCTTGCTTACACGTGATTACGCTTGTCCGTTCACCTTCAGATCTTCCAGAAACTCCCTTCCCTCCTCGGTCAACGTCCAACCTTCTTTCCAAACCAGAGCGCCAGCGCGCTCGAGCTTGTCCACAAATACCGACGGCTGCATGGTCTCGACGCGACCGTCGATCACCGTCTGAAGAGCGGGCCTGCCCAAGAGCAGCTCCTCGATCTGCCCGTAGGGGCGCGGGGCCGCCTCGACGAATTCCAAAAGTTCGATGTAGGTATCGGTGCGTTCGGGCACAAGATGAAGCAGATCCACGAGGCGCGCGGACGGCTTGTTGTAATCGACGAACCAGTCGCCCACATCCGTGCTCTTGAACGAGATCTCGGCCACGAGATCGTCGACCTCGTCTTCGGAGAGCCCCTCCTTCTGCTCGGGCAAAACGCGGTTGCCGTCCTCGTCGCGCTCGATCATGTCGAGGCCGTAGGAGCGAACAAGGGACATCAGCATATAGAACTGGTTCTGGGTGGCGCGCTCGAACTGGGGGAGCGCCGCGATGAAGTCCTCCGCCTCGCGAAGCGGGCGCTCCTCGGCGCAGAAGGCGAGGGTCTTGTACAGGATCTCGCGGTTCAAGGGATGACGCATCACCGTGCGGTTCAGCTCCGCGAGCTTCTCCTCGAAGGTGAGTTCGGCGGCGTCGGGCAAATCGTCAGCAGCGAGCGCGGCAACATCCATCGCCGCCTCGGCGGCTGCCTCCTCGCGCTCCTGGGAATCGTCTCGCGGCATTTCGCGGGTTTCAAAATCAGCCATGCATGCTTCGCATCGCAGCGGATGCGACCCTCCCCTCTTACCTATTTGGTTCTCCTCCTTGCCGCTTCGCCTCCTCGCACCAACTATGTCTCGGAGGTTTTCGAAGCGGTTCCACGGGTCGGAACTATAGGCGATTGGGATTGAAAACGACTACCCGCAGACTGCCTGAAATTGAGAAAATGGGCGCAAAAATCTCACGCAGGCTGGGTGAGTGACCCGTTTTACCTGCGCTTTTGCTCGCACTTTTTGATGAGTGGAATTATCGACTCACCAGATACACCTTGTCCGGAGGGATGCGCACCCACAGCCTCTCCCCCACCTCCGGCAACGCAACGCCTTCGCGCATGCTCACGCGCCAGAACATATGCTGGTGCAGGTAGCTCATCTCGTTCGTCTCGAAGGCGACAGCGGCGCCATCCGCATCGTCGCGATCGAGAAAGCCCAGAAGCGCCATGCGCTCGAAGCGGGCATCGCTCACCCGATCGACGCGAACGCGGTAGCAGTTCTCGCCGGGGCCCTCCGCCCTCTCCACATAGAAGGCGCGAAGGCCCAGGCACTTCACATCTCGCGGCACTTCCTGGGCCGTATGCACGTCAATGCCCCACGGGGGGACGTGCACCGCGTGCGGCCCGGCGTACTCCGCCGCCGGAGCGTTCTTGCAGCCCGACAGCTTCAGCCCCGCCACCGACTGCGGACGGTTCACCAGCTCCCGCCCCCGATCCATCTCCACGATGCGCCCGGCATCCACCACCGCGATGCGGTCGCAGAACCGCAGCGACTCGTCGATATCGTGGCTCACATATAAGATCGTTCCCTCAAAAGCTTCGAACAGGCTCACGAGGTTCTGCTCGAGAACCCCTTTCAAGTGAGAGTCCAGGGCGCTGAAGGGCTCGTCCAGCATGAGGATGCCCGGCCGCGCCGCCAGCATACGGGCCAGGGCCACGCGTTGCTGCTGGCCACCGGAGAGCTGGGACGGATAACGCTGCCCGAAACCGCGCAGGCCGAAACGCTCCAGCTCCTCGGAGACGATGCGCTCCCGTTCCGCCTTCGGCACCTCGCGCCCGATGCCCGCACCGATGTTGTCCGCCACCGTCAGGTTGGGAAACAGCATGTAGTTCTGGAACAGAAGGGCCGTTTTACGTTGCTGCGGCGCCAGGTTGATCTTCTGTTCGGAATCGAAGAACACCTTGCCGTTCACAACGATTCGGCCTGCATCCGGCGTCTCGATGCCCGCGATGCAGCGCAGCGTGAGGCTCTTGCCGCACCCGGAGGCCCCCAGAAAGCCCAAAGTCTCATCGCCGCCCACAAAAGCCACGTCCAGGGTGTAGTCGCCGAAGCTCTTCTTGATGCGCACGTCCAGGCTCATCTAGGCCACCCCCTCTCCCAGAACGTCGGCACTTCCGGCGCCATCCTCCCGAAGGCCCTTCGCGCTCCTCCTCCGGCCGCCGCCCCGCGTGCCGTTTCTCCGCGGCTTAGGCGAGCGTCCCTCGTGGCTGCTCTTCTGGCGATAGCGCGTGGTATGCCGGCTCCACAGATTGATGAACAAAATGACGAGGAAGCTGAACACCAAAAGCACGATCGTCCAGAACCAGGTGGCCTCGGTGTTGCCGTTCATCCACTCGAAGTAAATGGCAATGGGGATGGTGCGGGTGCTGCCCAGTTGGTTGCCCGCCAGAAACAGCGTGCAGCCGAACTCGCCCAAGGCCCGGGCGAAGGCGAGCACCGTGCCCGAGGCGATGGACGACCAGGCCAAGGGCAGCATGAGGCGCAGGAAGATGCGCCCGTTGGACCAGCCCAAGGTGCGGGCCGCGTCGAGCATGTTCGGATCCAAACTCTCGAAGGCACCCCGGGCGCTGCGATACATGAGCGGGAAGGCCACCACCACCGCAGCGATGACCGTGGCCTGCCAGCTGAACACGAGCGGGAATCCGATCTCCTGGAAGAAGCGCCCGAAGGCCGTGTTGCGCCCGAGCGCCGACAGCAGAAGGAAGCCGCAGACCGTTGGCGGCAGCACCATGGGAATGGTGAAGATGGTATCGAAGATATCCTGGGCGCGCTTCGAGATGCGCAGCGTGAAATATGCGGCGGCCAGCCCCAGGAAGAACACGAACACAATGGCCACGCCGCAGGTCTTGAGAGTCACCCATAAGGGCGAGTAGTCCATGGTGGCGAGAAACTCCCCCACCTGCTCAAGCGGGCCGCCCTTCTGGGCGATGACGGCGCCCTCCGCCAGCACGAGGAGCCCGCTGTCCATCTGGGACGGTCGCACCTCGCTCTTCACGTCGAAAGCGTCGTCGGGACCCTCGATGGTCACGTAGAAGCGGCCCTCCGAGATCTCGCGTCCGAAGGTGAATACCACGTCGCCCACGGCGAGCGATGCTCCCTCAGTGCCTTCCGCATCGGCAATGAGCACCTTCCATTCCTCTTGGCTCGCCAGCGGGTTCACCCCCGTGGAGAAGTTCTCATCCAGGGCCGCCAAGTAGGTCTTTATTTCCTGCACCTGAGAGCTGCCCTCGTCCTCGATGCCGAACTCGTCGGCCACCGTCCGGGGAATGAAGAGCACGGCGTAGTCGGCCGTGTTGACGACAGCCACGCGGTCGGTGCCTGAAAGCCGGTAGGTGTAGCCGTAGCTGAGGCCGTCAATGTCGCGCGCGGATCCCGTGCGCGAACATTCGAAGCCCTCCACAGCGAAGTCGCAGCCTTCCATGCGGGCCGCATCGCCGTCAGCGGAAATCTCAACCTCGGCATCCTGGACGGCCTGTTCCGCGTCGTCGGCCCAAGCCGCAGGGGGGCATGCGGCCATCGAGGCCCAGACCAAGATCACAGCTGCGGCCAACCTGAGCGTCAGCGCCCTCAGGTCAATCGCAGATCGTCTCGCTCCGCGCACTTCCCTTGATTCCATAGTCACCGCTCTTCCCGATTCACACTTCCACGACCGCGCCGACCCCCGTGCATCGAACCTTCCTCCGACAACCTCCCAGCGACCCCGCTGCACGGTCACACGCATCACCGCTTTTGCGTCGAAGCGCCGATGCACCAGGCGGGCGGAGCTATGCGCCCCGCCCGCCTGACGAGATGCCTTTTGCAACTCGCACTATTCTACCGCGAACACTTTAGTTCTGGGCGAGCTCGAAGCCCCACTTCTCCCAAATCTGATTGGCATCCTCGTCGGTCATGCACCACTGGAGGAAGGCCTGAGCCGCCTCGGCGTTCTTGCTGTCGGCGCACACCGCGCCCGGATAAGTGATGGCCTTGTGGGCGTCGTTGGGCACCACCGAGCAGATGGACACGCCGCCCATGCGGTACACATCGGAGGTGTAGACCATGGCGATGTCCACCTCGCCGGACTCGGCGTACTTGCACACGTCGCCCACCTTGCCGCCGAGGGTCACCTTCGGCTGCAGGGTCGCGGAGAACTCGCCGCCCTTGCCCGTGGCATCGGCGCCGGTGTCCCCGTCGGGCTCGATGTAGCCGCCGACCGTCGTCAGGGACTGGCAAGCGTAGTTGCCGGCCGGCACGTTCTCATCGCCCACGGCCAGCGTGTACTTGCCGGCGGCGATGTCTTCAAGGCTGATGTCCTGACCGGCCAGATCGCCGCCCTCCTTGGTGACGATGACCAAATCGTTGTTGAACATGGTCTGGCGGGTGTCCTCCTTGACGTAGCCCGCCTCAACCGCATCGTCCATGGTGCCCTTCGAGGCCGTAATGAGGATGTCGGCGTACTGGCCGGCACCGAGCATCTCGTTCAGCGTGCCGGAAGCCTCGTACTGAGTGTCGCCGAAGGTGACGTTGGGGTTCTGCTGAGTGTAGAGCTCCTCGGCCTCGGCCATGGCCTTGGTCAGGGAATTGGCGGCGAAAATCTGCAGCTCAACCGTCTCGCCCTCAGGCTCGGTCGCCTCGGGGGCCTGGGTTTCCGTCTGGGGGGCAGCGGGCTCATCGGCCTTCTGCTCTGCGGTATCGCCACCAGAGCAGCCGATCAGGCCAAGAGCGGCCACAAGAGCCACCGATACGGCGCCGAATTTCCAACTTTTGCGCATTGGGGTGTTCCTCCCTAATAGGTTATACTTTCGCGCGAATAAAGCGCTTCGGATATATTATCCTTGTTCTTATATATTCGCAAGTCCTATTATTCTCATCTCCGAATATGGTTCCGAACCCCTCGCGCTCCTCCATGGGAAACATCCGCGAGGGCTGACCTTGGTCAGCCCTCGCGAGAGGGATATCTTCGCACGACAAAAAAGGGGCGACCGAGGTCCCCCCCTACGGAGATTCTTCCTAGACCTCTTCCGAGGCTTCTCTACGAACTCGCTTCTACAGCTTGAACCCAAGGGCATCCAGCACGTATTTGGGCACCATGAAGCGAACCGTCTTCTCCGGATCCACCATCTGGCACACCTGTACATCGGCCACAAGGGACAGCAGCATGACCATCTCGTCGGCCGGCTTTCCCGTGCGGTCGCGGATGAGATCGACCATCTCGTGAACCGCGCGGTCGGCAGCGGCATCCAAAGACTCGGCCGAGGCAATGGCGCCGAGATGCGTCGCGTTCTCGATGAGGGGATCGGTCAGCGCCAGCTTCGGCAGGGCTTCCAAGGTCACCGTGGCCCACCCGGCCGCCTCGGCGCCGGACACGCTGATCTCGCCATCGCCCATGGCCGCGTGCATGTCGCCGCAGCCGAAAAGCGCGCCGTCGGTATATACGGGGAAGTACAGCGTCGCGCCCGCCGTGATGGCCGTATTGTCCATATTGCCGCCATGGGAGCCCGGCGTGCCGCAGTTGACGGGCTCGCCAGCCGGCGCCACGCCGATAACGCCGATCATGGGCCTCAGCGGAATGCGCAGCTCCTCGTCCCACACCAGCTCGTCTCCGTCGATCTTGCAGAGATGCGTGCTCCAGGCGTCGAAGCGATCGCCGCACACCCCCTCGCCCTCGCCGGTGCAGGAAGCCGTCTGCCCGTCGAACTCGATGGCCTCGATGGTGACTTTCAGCGCCCCGCCGGGCACCGCGCCCTCCACAAAGATCGGGCCCGTGGCGGGATTGATGTGATCCCAATCGATCTCATCGAGCTCGTCCTCGGGCCGCTGCACCTGATTGCCGAAGCAATCCTTCGTACGCACGCGCACCGTCGCCCCCGAAGGCACCACTAACGCCGGCTCCAGCTCTTTGTCGAACGCATACAGAACCTTCTCATCACCAAGTTCGATCATAAGCTCCTCCTAAAACAAAAAAGACACCCTTCCAGGTGTCCAAAATTATAATACAGTTTTTGTCGCACAGGTTCGCCCATCCCGTCAGGGCGGGTGAGACGCAGAAAAGCGCCCCCTGCGAGCGGAACGACCTGTCCTCCCGCGGCCTCGCGCCGCAGTACTTTCGGCGAGGTGGGGCTTAACTGCCGAGTTCGGAATGGG
>QFCE01000934.1_pt1 | contig 51037 bp, 60 predicted proteins | sample 5346091 | NCBI WGS metagenome assembly QFCE01 (sample SAMN09062252, study PRJNA434731) | Human gut metagenome, whole genome shotgun sequencing project. | isolation source: stool timepoint A chromium assembly | host: Homo sapiens | collected 2015
CGGCCTGTCCATCCGCGCCACGGGCGACAGTCTGGACGAGGCACCATCGCCGGCCACCCGATCCTCGCGCTGTTCGCGGCCATGGCGGCGGGCATGCTCTCGGGCTACATCACGGCCTTTTTGCAGACGCGCCTCGGCGTTGAGAGCATCCTCGCCGGCATCATCTCGAACACCGGCCTCTACACGATCAACCTCGCGGTCATGGGCTTTTCGTCCAACGTGTCCATCACCGGGGTCGACACGGTGTTTTCGCTCTTCAAGGGCCTTGTCGGCGGGCAGTGGAGCCGGCTGATCCTGCTCGCGCTCATCGCGGCCGTGATCGTGCTCGTGCTCATCCGCTTTTTCGGCACATCCCTCGGCCTGTCCATCCGCGCCACGGGCGACAGTCTGGATATGGTCAGCGCTTCCTCCATCAATCCGAAAGCCACCATCACGATCGGTCTGTGCCTGGCCAACGCCCTCACGGCGCTGTCCGGCTGCCTGATCGGGGAATACAACAAGTTTTGCGACATCAACCTCGGCACCGGCATGGTCACGATCGCGCTGGCGAGCCTCATCATCGGCGAGGTCTTTGCCGGCCGCCGCGGCAGCGTGGGCAAGCGCGTCGTCTGCGTCGTGCTCGGCAGCATCGTCTACCGCTTCATCATCGCGCTGGCGCTGCGGCTGAACATCTCAGCCGAGTATTTCAAGCTCGTGTCCGCCGTCATCGTGGCCGTCGCCATCGCCGCGCCGAACATGAAGGACTACGTCCATCTGGCGAAGATCAAGTCCAACGCCCGCAAGCTGCGCGCCCTGTCCGGAAAGGGGGACGAGACCGATGCTTGAAGTTTCCCATATTTCCAAGACGTTCAACGCCGGCACCGTCAACGAGAAGCGCGCCCTGTCCGACCTCTCGCTCCGGCTGGCCGACGGGGAGTTTGCCACCATCGTCGGCTCGAACGGCGCCGGCAAGAGCACGCTCTTCAATGCCATCGCCGGTGTGTTCTATGTCGATTCCGGTACCATCACGCTCGACGGGCGGGACATCACGTTCCTGCCGTCGCACAAGCGCAGCCGCCGCATCGGCCACCTGTTCCAGGATCCGCTCAAGGGCACTGCGCCGCACATGACCATCGAGGAAAACCTCGCCGTGGCCTACCTCCGCTCGCCGGAAAAGCACAAGCCCTTCCGCCGCGTGACACGCCGCGACCGCGACTTTTTCCGTGACGCGCTCGCCCAGCTCGACATGGGGCTGGAGGACCGCATGAACACGCCCGTCGGCCTGCTCTCCGGCGGCCAGCGCCAGGCGCTGACGCTGCTCATGGCCACCATGGTCACGCCCGAGCTGCTGCTGCTCGACGAGCACACCGCCGCGCTCGACCCCGTCACGGCCGATAAGGTGCTCGCGCTCACGCGCAGCGTCGTGTCGGAGCGCAGCATCTCCTGCCTCATGATCACGCACAATATGCACCAGGCGCTCGAGCTCGGCACGCGCACGCTCATGATGGACGCCGGCCGCATCGTGCTCGATGTCTCCGGCCCGGAGCGCGCGGACATGACCGTGCAGGGCCTGCTCGACGCCTTCGCCGCCAAGGCGGGCGAGGCGTTTGATAACGACCGCGTCCTGCTGTCCACGGCCGAGGACAAGGCAAACTGAATTTCGGCATAGAAAAATCAGCCGCCCACCGGGCGGCTGATTTTTTTCACTTGTCGAAAACCCCATTCGGGGTTTCCGACAAAAGGTTTACAGTCTGCTGCGCGCATAATTTGCGCGCCGATGGCGCACAAATTCCACACTTGCAGCCTGAAAAGTATTTTTTCCGCCGTACATGCCGCCGGAAAAAATGATTGCATTTTCTTTGCCGCCTGCGGGCGGCAAACGCTGCGGGGCTTCTTCGCGGTTTAATAGAACGTGGCCACCGGTTCTTCCGGCTTTTCGACCTCCTGCACGGACTGCACCGTGAACACAGGGCCCTTGCGGCCATAGGCGCGGTGGAACTTGTAGTCCAGCCGGGCCGTGATGATGGCCCACTCGTCGTTGCGGATCTCGTCGGCGCGGTCCCACACACAGATGACGCCCGCGAACTGAATGTCCTGCACGCAGCAGGTCATGATGTGCCGCCCGGCGATGAAGCAGCCCTTCGGTACGTTCTTGCGCACAAGGCAGCGGCACTTGACCTCGATGGTCTTGCCGTCGTACTTCTTCGGCTCTTCGGACATGTCGCGGTACCAGATGGCGAAGTCGCGGTCCTCGATCTCGACGACCGGGGCGTCAAGGTCGAACGGCAGCGGATCTTCAATGTCGTCGTACACGACCTTGCCGTCGGTGTATTCATACGCGATGTCGCACCGGCGGGAGATGGCGCGGATGACGCGGTGCATCTCCATGCGGTCCATGCTGTCGTTGTAGCGGTTGAGCACAACGAGCTCGGCGCTCTTGAGCTTGTCCACCGTGAGCTGGCGCATATTCGCGTTGTAGCTCAAAAACGACGTCGCGTCGCAAAACAGGAATTCCTGCGCGACCGCCCAGCCCTCCGGCAGGTTGCCGTAGAGTGAGTCGAGCATCCACATGCCGTTGTACTCCACGAGCACGCGCTCGGGGCGGATCTCGTCCTGCAGCGCCTTCAGGTGTTCGACCGTGAGGTCGGACTCTTCGTCGATGTTGCGCACAAAGACGTTGCCGGCGCAGAACTTGTCCGGCTCGTAGACTTCCTCGCCCTCTTCACACAGCAGCAGCAGCGTGCGCTCGCCCTTGTGAAAGCGGTTGTCCTCGAGCGTCTCCTGGATGAATTTCGTCTTGCCGGCCTCCAGAAAGCCGGTGAACAGGTATACCGGCAGATCCGGCGCCTGCTGTTTCGTGTCAGCCAATGTGGAACAGCTCCTTCAGTGCATCCTCGGCCAGGTGCGACCCGATCACGCACACGCGGCCGGTGACCTGTGCGCTGCCGCGGCGGACGTCGGATTCGCCGGGCACGTAGTCAAAGTGGATCCAGCCGCCGTCGGTCGCAGGCACGATGCCCTTGGCGCGCAGCACGACGCCGTAGCGGTGCTCGTTGATGAGCGCGTCGAGCGCGGTGCGGATCTCGTCGTCGGTGTATTTGCGCGGCGTCTCGGTGCCCCAGCTCGTGAACACCTCGTCCGCGTGGTGGTGATGGTGGTGATGGCCGCAGCAGTGGTCATGGTCATGCTCGTCATGCTCGTCGTGGTCATGATGATGCTCGTGCTCGTGTTCATCGTCATCCTCATCGTCATGGTGATGGTGATGGCCGCAGCAGCATTCGTGCTCGTCATCATCATGATGGTGGTGATGGTGCTCGTGCTCATCCTCGTCGTCGTCCTCGGCGGCCTCGGCCTTGAGGTGCTCGAGCTCGGCGGACAGCGTGTCGCGCCGCTCCATCGTTTCGAGGATCTGCTTGCCGTCCAGCTCCGTCCACGGCGTGGTCACGATCGTGGCGGTCGGGTTCTTCTCGCGCAGCAGCGCCACGGCGGCGTCGAGCTTCTCGGGGCGGATGCCCTCGGTACGCGAGAGGATGATGGCGCTCGCGTTCTCGACCTGGTTGTTGAAAAACTCGCCGAAGTTTTTCATGTACATCCTGCACTTGTTCGCGTCCACGACGGTCGTGAAGCCGTTGAGTACCAGCTCGTCGGACTGCACGCCCTGCACGGCGCGGATGACGTCGCTCAGCTTGCCGACGCCCGAGGGCTCGATGAGGATGCGGTCGGGGTGAAACTGGGTGAGCACCTTCTGCAGCGCGTCGGCAAAGTCGCCCACGAGGCTGCAGCAGATGCAGCCGGAGTTCATCTCATTGATCTGCACGCCGGAGTCCTTGAGGAAGCCGCCGTCGATGGCGATCTCGCCGAACTCGTTTTCGATCAGCACGATCTTTTCGCCCGTGTAGGCCTCGGCGATCAGTTTTTTGATGAGTGTGGTCTTGCCAGCGCCGAGAAAACCGGAGAAAATATCAATTTTTGTCATAAAAGAAAGCACTTCCTGTCTGGGAGCACGCGCCCCCGAAATTTTGTCCATTATTATAGCACGAAATTGTGAACGAAACAAGTCCGCCGCGTCGATGGGATGGCATTGCGTTTTTGCCGCCGGTGCGGTAAACTGGAGACATGAGATGGAATGCATTTTGGAAAATTTTAAAGCGAAACTGGCGCGCGGCCATTTACCTGTTCGTGCTCGCGGCGCTGGCGGTGCTGCTCGTGGTCGTGTGTGTCCGCCGCGGGCAGACCGCCGCGCAGCCCGAGCCCACGCCCCGCACATCCGCTGCCGTCCAGAAGGATGCAGCGCAGACGCTGCTCGACGGCATGAGCACGCGCGAGAAGATCTGCCAGCTTCTCATCGTGCACCCCGAGGCGCTCACGTCCGGCGGCGCCGTCACGGCCATGACGGATGACCTCGCCGCCGCGCTGCGCGACTATCCGGTCGGCGGCTTTCTGCTCTCGGCGGGCAACATGACCTCCGGCGAGCAGCTCCGGGCGCTCACGTCCGCGCTCTCATCTGCCTGCGCCGCGGCCCCGCTCGTCACCGTCGACGAGGAGGGCGGCCGCGTCGCGCGCCTGATGAACACCGTCGGCACGACGAAATTAAACAGCATGTACAGCTACCGCAGTCTCGGCACGCAGGGCGCGTATGACAATGCCCAGACCCTCGCGCACGACATCGCGGCCTACGGCTTCAACACCGACTTTGCGCCCGTGGCCGATGTCTGGACGAACAAGCGCAGCAACGCCATCGGCGACCGCGCCTACAGCGATGATTATGACGAGGCGGCCACGCTCGTCTCCGCCGCCGTGCACGGCTTTCGTGACGCCGGGGTCATCTGCTGTCTGAAGCATTTCCCCGGCCACGGCAGTACGGCCACGGACTCGCACAACGGCGCCGCCACGGTCGATAAGACGCTCCCGCAGCTGCGGCAGGAGGACCTCAAGCCCTTCGTCTCCGGCATCGCCGCCGGGGCGGACATGGTCATGGTCGGCCACCTGACCGTGCCGACGATGGATGATGCGCCCGCGTCCCTCTCGCACAAGCTCGTCACGAACCTGCTGCGCTATGACCTCGGTTTCCGCGGCGTCATCGTCACGGACGGGCTGCAGATGCAGGCCCTCGCGCAGTATACCGACGGGGAGAAGGCCGTGCGCGCCCTCGCCGCCGGCAACGACATGCTGCTTGAGATCAGCGACGTGCCCGGTGCGGTCGCGGCCGTGGAGCAGGCGCTCGCAGACGGCACGCTCACGGCCGATGCGCTCGATGCGAGCGTGCTGCGCGTGCTGCAGCTCAAGCTCGCGCACGGCATCGTGCCGCTGCCGGAGACCGGCTGACACTCATGATTTTTTAAGAAAGGTGTGGTATCCTCATACTGGGCGCGGCCGGTCGGCCTGCCCCGCATCCTCCCTTTCTTTCTTCCCCCAACAGATCAGCCGCTGTCAAAGGACAGCGGCTGATCTATTATCATTTCCGGTTGTACCCCGGCGCAAAACGTGGTATCCTAAGCTATCATGACCAGAGAGGCGACCCGCATTGCAATTCGTTGACATTGAAAAGAAGGACGGCGGCGCGTTCCTGCACCGCTACGACCTGCACTATATCGACCGCACCGGCTGCCCGCGCACGTATGAGATGGTCAGCCGCGACCGGAATATCGACTCGCTCGAGCACCTGCAGCACCACCGCACGGACGCGGTCGTCATGGTGCTCACGGACGCTGCGCGCGAGCACATCGCGCTCATCCACGAGTTTCGCATGGAGCTCGGCCAGCGCATCTACGGCCTGCCCGGCGGCCTCATCGAGCCGGGGGAGACGCCCGAGCAGGCGGCCCGCCGCGAGCTGCGCGAGGAGACCGGCCTGCGCCTGACGGCCATCACGCACGTGCTGCCGCCGGCGGCGTGCACGGTCGGCATCGGCGACGAGCGCACGGTCTGCGTTTTCGGCACGGCGGAGGGGACGTTCCGCCCGAGCGCCGACCCCATGGAGGAGATCGAGTCGGCGTGGTATACGCGCGCGCAGGTGCGCGCCCTGCACGAGACGGACCTCTTCGGTTCCTGGGCGCTGGCCTATAGCTGGATGTTCGCAAACGGCTGCCTGCCGGGCGTCTGAAGGCACACAATTTTACGATTACGGAGCGATCATTATGTTTTTTTCGGAGATATATCAGCCGGGCGTCGCCGATTTCGACCCCAGCGGCAAGCTGGGGTATGAAGCGATCCTGCGCATTTTTGAAAACACGGCCAGCCGCCACTCCGACAGCTCGGGCGACGACATCATTGAGGAAAGCCGCAACGGCATCACCTGGGTGCTGACCGACTGGCGCGTCCAGATCGTGCGCCGGCCGGACAGCAAGGCGCCCCTGCGCGTCACGACCTGGGTGCGCGACAGCGTGCCCACCGGGCGCATCTTCCGCGACTATACGCTCGCGGACGAGAGCGGCACGGAGCTCGTGTGCGCCGAGTCGCGGCTCATTTTGTTCGACCTGCGCGCGCAGAAGATCATCCGCATCGACCAGCAGCGCTTCCGGTCCTATCTGCCGGAGACGCGCGGCGTGTTCGCGTCCGCCGCGCCGCGCCTGCGCGCGCCCGATACCTTTGACGGGGAGAAAACGCTGCCCCTGCGCCGCAGCGACATTGACTTCAACGGCCATGTACATAACACGAAGTATCTCGACTTTGCGCTCGAGGCCCTGCCGGACACCGTGCCGCGCGATGCGTTCACGGGCTTTCGCCTGGTCTATCCGAAGGCGGTCAAGGACGTGGATGCCGTCACGCTCAAATACACCCTGACGGACACCGGCCCCTTCGTGTGCGTCTACAGCGGCGACACGCTCTGCACGCTCATCCGCTTCGAGACATGAAGATACCCCCGCTGCATTTTTGCAGCGGGGGTATCTTCAGCTTTCTGCGAACCGGTCGACATACGCGCGCATCTCCTGCCGCGAGTCGATGCCGTGCACGCCCGCGATGAATGCGCGCTTTTCCTCGTCCGTGAGCGCCGAAAACTTTGCCAGCGCCTGCTGGTTGTGCACCAGCGCCATACCCAGCCCGACCGGGATGGCCGGCTGCGTGCCTGCTTTGTGCAAAGGTTTCACCTTCCTCTGTGTCCGGTTTCGGAGCGGGAGCTCCCTAACCATAGTATGGCACAGATGGAAAAATAGAATACATCAGCCCAGATCGAGCACCTGCCGCGCGGCGTAGCCATCGGCGCGTAGCGCGCCGTCGAGCAGCTCATAGCGCGTGATGTCCAGCCGCACCGCGTGCAGCATCGCGGGCATCTGCTGCAGCTGCTGCAGCTGCACGCCGCGTGCCTCGATCACGCTGCGGTATTCGTCGCTCAGCGGGTCGATGTACACGGCCGTGCCCGTCATCTGCAGCCCGGCGAGCGACGCCATGCCCGCGTAGCTGTCAAACACGGCGGCGGAGATCGCCCCGTTCCACCAGATGCCCTTGAACTTCAGTCCGCCCTCGGTAAGGATGTAGAGCCTGCCGTCCACGCGCAGGTATTCCAGCGGCGTGCACCTTACCCACTTGCCGCAGCCGGTCGCCAGCGCGAGCGTGTTGTGCGCCTCCAGAAAGGCGTCGATGCGCGCCTTGAGCGCGTCCGTCGGCATCGGGGCCTCCGGCGGGCAGAAGGCCTTGGCGATCAGCTCGGCCGCGGCGACGGTCTCGTCCTCGCCCTTCGGGCGGAAGGTCACGCGCTTTTGCAGCCCGGCGGTCACGACCGGGCCATCCTCGCCCGCGGTGACGGTGATGACGTTTGCGTACCCGCTCCAGTCGCGCGGGGCGCGCTCGGCGGGAAAGAGCTTGCAGTTGCCGATGACCGTGCCGAGGATGTAGGCCGTGCGGCGCGCGTCGGCGTCGTAGATGATGGCAGTGATGTTCATGGATCTGTTGCCTCCGGAAAAAATCAGAATAGAAGATAATGTGAGTATAACACGCAAAGAATGGATTGTAAAATCGAAAGCCGGATGTTACAATGAGAAAAAATCCGAAACAGAAACGAGGTCTTGCCATGCTCTGCCCGAAATGCGGCGCGCAGCTGTCTGACAGTGCCGTGATCTGCCGCGCCTGCGGCGCCATGCTGCCCGAGCAGCCCGTCGCCCCGAAAGCGCCGTACCCGCCGGCATCCCAGCCGGCCGAACCCACTGCGTCCGCGCAGCCCGCCGCCCCGCGCACCTGCACGAAATGCGGCGCGCCGCTCGATGACGGCGTTCGTTTTTGCACCAACTGCGGCGCACCCGCGCCGGAACCGTCTGCTCCGTCCGACACAACGCGATCCGCTTCCGCCGGCCCGGCACAGTCCGCACCGCCGCAGCAGGACACGGCGAACGCGTCCTACACCGGCGCGGCAGCTCCGTTCGGCCCGGGCATTTGCCCGCGCTGCGGCAGCCGGCTCGCGCCCGGCGCGCGTTTTTGCACCGTTTGCGGCATGCCCGCGCCCGAAGCGCCCCAGGGCCAGGCCGACTGGTATGCGCCTGCGCCCGGCGGCGGGGTCTCCTCGCCGGAGATCGGCCCGAAGCACAAGCCGAAGAAGCTGCTCATCGGTCTGCTGTGCGGCTTTGCCGCGCTGGTCGTGATCGTGGCGGTCGTGGCCGGCATTTTCGCTGCCCGTCAGGCGGGCGAGCCCAGCACGGCCGGCGGCGCGGAGGTGGACCGGCTCCTCGAGCGCTACTTCACGTATTTCAAGGCCGATGACACCGATGCCATGCTCGATCTCTTCCTGCCGGAGGTTATCACCTACATGCAGGACGACGATACCGCCGCCGGCCGCGAGGCCGCCCTCATCCAGCTCGACGACTGGTATTATGACTACGGCAAGGCCATCGATGATTATTACGTCTATGACGACGACAGTCTCGACGCCAGCGACGTGCGCGAGATCCAGCGCGAGCTCGGCGTGCGCATCGACGACAATGTCATCGTTGCCTGCGACGTGACGTATCAAAACGGGCAGGACAACGACTTTTATTTCGAGTTCGTCCAGGTCGACGGGCAGTGGTATCTGCTGTTTGTCGTGGAGTGATACTGCTTCAGAGAATAGCCCCGGCAGCTTCGGCTGCCGGGGCTTTTTTGCTTTATGCCTGAACCTGCACGCGGCTGCCGCCGCTGCGGTCTTTCGTCACGATGATCTGCCGGTCGATGCGGTCCTTGAGCTCCGCCACGTGGGAGATGATGCCCACGATGCGGCTGCCGCCCGACACGCCCACGAGCGCGGCGAGCGCCTGCTGCAGCGCCTCGCTGTCGAGCGAGCCGAAGCCCTCGTCGACGAACATGGCCTCGAGCTGCACGCCGCCGGCGGTTGCCTGCACCTCGTCGGACAGGCCGAGCGCCAGCGACAGGGAGGCGGCGAACGTCTCGCCGCCGGAGAGCGTCTTGACGCTGCGCGCCGTGCCGTTGTAGTGGTCGATGACCTCCAGCTCCAGCCCGGTCTGGCTGCGGTTGTCGCCCGCGCGGGCGCAGCGGCGCAGCTCGTACTGCCCGCCGGACATGATGAGCAGGCGCGTGTTCGCGCGGCCAAGGATGCGGTCGAAGTACGCGGTCTGGATGTAGGTCTCGAGCATGATCTTTTCCTTGCCGGGCACGGCGCCGTTGGCCGTCGCGGCCAGCGCGTGCACCCATTGCCAGCGCGCGCGCACGGCGGCGTGCTGCTGCCGCCGCGTGTCGATGGCGGTGCGGGCCGCGCGGTTTTGCTCCAGGCGCGCATCACAGGTGCTGATCTGCCTTTGCAGCTGCTCGGCGCGCACGGTCAGCGCATCCCGCCGCGTGCGCAGGGCGGCGATGTCCGCCGGCGGCGCGGCCTGGATCTGTGCGCGCAGCGCGTCGCGCTTTCCGGTCAGCGCGGCGAGCACGGACTGTGCCGCGCTGCTGCGTTCGCGCGCCGTGTCCAGCGCCTGCTGCAGCGCCTCGCACTGCGTGCGTGTCTCGACGAGCGCGCGCTGCGCTGCCGCGCGGTTTTCGTGCGGCAGCTCCTGTGCGCGGCGTTCGGTCTCCGCGTCCAGCTCCGCGCATCGCGCCGCACGTGCGGACAGCTCCTGCGCGCGTTCCTGTATGTCTGCCTGCTGCCGCCGGAGCGCTTCCTCCTGCGCCGGCAGGCCAGCCTCCAGCGCCTGCAGCGCCGAGAGTGTCTGCTGCTGCGCCGTGTGCTGCGCTGCGAGCGCTTCGGCGTCGCGCGCAGCCGCTGCGCGCAGAGCGGGGAGGGTCTCCGCCAGCGTGTCCGGGTCGAGCGGCGGCGTCAGCGCCCGGCACGATTGCGCGAGCGCGCCGCGCACGGCGTCGAGCTGCCCGCGCAGACCGGCCGCCTGCGCGCTGCGCTCTGCGGCCGTTTTCTGTGCCCGGTCGCTGTCTGAGAGCGCGCGCTTGAGCGCGGCGGCGTCCGGCACCTGTTCCGGCGCGGCGGCGGGGCAGGGGTGCTCCGTCGCGCCGCAGACCGGGCAGGGCTGCCCGGGCACGAGCGTGCGCGCGAGGATGCCCGCCTGCGCGTCGAGATAGGCGCGGTTTTGCGCGCCGTAGTGCGCCAGCGCCGCCTGCGCGGCCTCGGCCGCTTTTTGATATTCCGCCTGCGCGGCGGTGAGCGCCGTTTCCAGCTCGGCGCACTGCTGCCGCTGCGTCTCCAGCGCCGCCAGCTGCGCGCAGCGCTGCGCGGCCGCGTCCTGCGCGTGCCCGGCCTGCGCGGCGGCCACGGCCAGCTTCGGCTGCGCGCTCAGTTTTCCGCGCGCGGTCTCCAGTGCCTTCGCGGCCGCGTCCGTCCGGGCGCGCGCCGCGTCGAGGTCGCTTCGCTTTTGCTCCAGCCGTTTGCGTTCCGCCTCCGCCTGCGCGCGCAGTGTGTCGAGCTGTTCATACCGCCGCAGCGCGTCCTCCAGCCGCGTGATGTCCTGCCGCCGGCTCTGGATCTCCGGCTGCGAGGCCGTAGCGGTGTCCAGCGCCGCCTGTGCCGCCTTCATTTCCGCCTGCGCCTCCGTCCACGCGCTCTCCGCTTCGGCGAGTTTCCCGCGCGCGGCCTCCAGTGCCTCCGCCTTGCCGAGGTCGGAGAGCACCTGCTCGCGCTGTGTCTCCGTCTCCGTGTGCTCCGCCTGCGCCTGCGTCAGCGCGGCTTCGTCCGCGTGCAGCAGCGTGTCCAGCGCCGCGAGCAGCGCGTCGGTGTCCAGCGCGTCCGGCAGTGTCTCCGGCGCGTCACAGCGGATGCTCCCGGCCGCCTGCCGCAGCCCGGCCTCCAGCTCGCCGCACTGCCGGTCGAGCGCGGCGGTCTCCTCCTTGAGCCGGTTTTGCAGCGCCTGATACTGCCCCGTGTGGAAGATCTGGCGGAAGATGGCCTTGCGCTCGTCCGTCTGGGCGAGCAGCAGCTTGCGGAATTCCCCCTGCGCGATCATGGCGATGCGGGCAAACTGCTCCCGGTCGACGCCGACGATGTCCGTCACGGCGGCGGTCACGTCGCGCGCCTTGGTGATGATGCGGCCGTCCGGCATCGTCAGCTCGGCGTCTGCCTTCTGCACGGTCGTGCCCGTGCCGCGCGTTTTCGGGCGCGTGTATTCGGGATTGCGGCGCACGGTGTAGGTCTTGCCGCCGTTTAAGAAGGTGAGCTCCACGAACGTCGGCGTTTCGGGCGCTGCGTATTTGCTGCGCAGCATGGAGCTCTCGCGGCTCTCGCCGCTTGCCTCGCCGTAGAGCGCGTAGGTGATCGCGTCAAAGATCGTCGTCTTGCCGGCGCCCGTGTCGCCGGTGATGAGGTAGAGCCCGGACGTGCCGAGCACGGAAAAGTCCACGGTCGTCTGCCCGGCGTACGGGCCGAAGGCGGACATGGTCAGGTTCAGCGGTCTCATGGCTGCGCCTCCTGAATCTCCTCCATGAGCTGCGCCGCGAACGCGCGCTGCTCGTCGCTCATGGGCTGGTTGTTTTGCTGTAAGTAGAGCGCCTCGAACAGCTCCAGCGGCGTGCGCTGCTCCATGGCCGCCGGCGCTGCCACCGCCCCGGCGGCGCGCGTGCGCGCGTTGTCGTAGTCGAGCGTCATCAGGTACGGATAGATCGCCCGCAGCCGGCCCACGGCGTCGAACACGTCCTGCTCGTCCGTGAGGATCAGGTGCAGGTAGTCGCTGCGGTAGGTCGTGTGCTCGTAAAAGCTCCGCGCGGTCAGCTCGTCGTAGCTGCCGCGGATCTCGCGCAGGTCGCGCAGCGGCGTCAGCGGCACGGTGCGCACGTCGACCGCGCCCTTTTCGCCCAGCGTCACGACGGTGACGGATTTGCGCTGGCTCGCCTCGGAAAACGAGTACTTGAGCGGCGACCCGGCGTAGCGGATCGTCGGGCGGCCGATCTGCTGCGCGCCGTGCAGGTGGCCGAGCGCCACGTAGTCAAACGGCGCGAACACGCTGCTGTCCACATTGTCCGTCCCGCCGACGGACAGCTCCTCCGAGCCGCTGCGCGCGCCGCCGGTCACGAACTGGTGCGTCACGAGCACGTTGCGCGCGCTGTCGTCGATGTCCATGTGCGCGATGGCGGCGGCCACGGCGTCGGTGTAGCTCTCGATCTGCGCGTCCGGGAACCAGCGGCGCACGTGCGCGGGCTTCAAAAACGGCAGCAGCCACAGGTACACAGGCCCGATTTCGTCGCGCAGCACGACGGGCGCGACCGCGCCGCCGTAGACCGGCGCGATGTGGATGCCGCAGCTGCCCATGACCCGCCCGCCGAAGGCGAGCCGCTCCGGCGAGTCGTGGTTGCCGCTGATGAGCAGCACTGGCACGCCGCGCGTGCACAGCTCGGTCAAAAATCCGTCGAGCAGCTCGACGGCTTCGGTCGGCGGCACGGGCTTGTCGTATACGTCGCCTGCGATCAGCACGCCGTCCGGCCGCTCGTTGTCCAGAATGGCGAGAATTTGCCGCAGGATATATGCCTGATCCTCCAGCATTGAAAAGCCGTTGACCCGCTTGCCAAGGTGCAGGTCGGCGAGGTGAAGAAATTTCATGTCGGTCCGCTCCTTCCCGCGGCCGGGCCGCGGTGTGGTGCTTCCATTATAATCCGAATCGCGCCCCGGCACAACGGCGATTTTCGCCGCGGCATGACAAAACCGGGAGCATATGAAAGCACCGGCCCCGCACAGAAGAAGCCTCGCAGAGTTTGCCGCCCGCAGGCGGCAAAAAAGTGAAATCATTTTCTCTGGCGACATGTGCGGCAGAGAAAATACCGCTCAGGCTGCAAGTGTGGAATTTGCGTGCCATCGGCGCACAAATTCTGCGCGCAGCAGACTGTAAGCCTTTTGTCGGAAAACCAAATTGGGGTTTTCCGACAGGCAAAAAAACCGGGAGCCGTTACGGCTCCCGGTTTCTGCTCTTGTGCGCGAGATATGCCACCAGCTCCTCCGGCGCGAGCGCGCCGAGGGCCTGCGTGTGCTCCGCCGCCCCGCGCACGGCGGCGTGCACATCGGCAACAGACACGCCGTGCGCCCGGGCGACGGACTCGAGCGCGCGGCGTGCCAGCTCCTCCGTGGTCGGTCGGGTCACTTGCTTCTTCCTTTCCTGCGTCTTGCGGCTAGTATGTCCCGGCGGCCGCGGCCTAATCCGCTCACCATCCGAGTGCGCGCGCCAGCGCTGTGAACGCCGTGCACAGCGCCATGCCCATCGCCGTCGGCAGCAGCGCCGCCAGCAGTGTCCATTTTGTGCTGCCGGTCTCGCGCCGGATGGTCCAGAGCGTCGTCGAGCACGGCCAGTGCAGCAGGAAAAATAGCACGGCACTCACGGCGGTCGTCCACGTCCAGCCGTTGGCGGTCAGCAGCGCGTGCATCTGCGCCAGCCCGAGCGAATCGCCCAGACTGCCCTGCGCCAGATACCCCATCACGGCGATCGGCAGCACGATCTCGTTGGCCGGAAATCCGAGTACGAATGCCAGCAGCAGCACGCCGTCCATGCCCATCAGCCGCCCGAGCGGGTCGAGCGCATTCGCGCACCACGCCAGCAGACTCGCGCCGCCGACGTGCACGTTTGCCAGCGTCCAAAGAATCATCCCGGCCGGCGCGGCCACGGCGGCCGCGCGCCCGAGCACGAACAGCGTCCGGTCGAACACGGAGCGCACGATGACCTGCCCGACCTGCGGCGCGCGGTACGGCGGCAGCTCCAGCGCGAAGGCCGACGGTCTGCCGCGCAGCACGGTCATGCTCAGCAGCCACGTCGCGCCGAACGTCAGCCCCACGCTCAGCACGAGCGCCGCCGTGAGCAGCAGCGCACTGACGAGCGAGCTGCCGCCGGCCGCGGCAAAGAACATGGTCATGAGCGCGATGAGCGCCGGAAACCGCCCGTTGCACGGCATGAGGCTGTTGGTCAGCACGGCGAGCAGCCGCTCGCGCTCGGAGTCGATGATCCGGCAGCCGACCACGCCCGCCGCGTTGCAGCCGAGGCCCATGCACATCGTCAGCGCCTGCTTGCCGCACGCATGGCAGGCGTGAAACGGCCGGTCGAGGTTATATGCCACGCGCGGCAGATACCCCGCGTCCTCGAGCAGCGTGAACAGCGGGAAAAAGATGGCCATCGGCGGCAGCATCACGGCCACGACCCACGCCAGCGTGCGAAACATGCCGTCCACCAGCAGCCCCTGCAGCCAGAGCGGTGCGTGCAGCGCCGTGAGCAGGGCCGAAAACTGCGCCTGCACCCAGCCGAGCGCGCGCGCCAGCCATTCCGACGGGGCGTTCGCGCCCGCGGTCGTCAGCCACAGCACGCCCGCCAGCCCCAGCAGCATGACGGGGTAGCCTGTCGCCCGGCTCGTGAGCAGGCGGTCGAGCCGCCGGTCGCGCGCGGCGTATTCGGCCGTGCCGTAGGTCACGCACGCGCGGCAGATGGCCTCGGCCCGGCGCACGTCGTCCGCAGGGTCTGCCGGCGGCGCTGCGCCCGGCTGCGGCTGCGGCGCCGCCGCGACGGTGTCGAGCGCGTCGAGCAGGGCGGTGAGCGTTTTCTTCTTTCGTGCCGTCACGCCCACGACCGGCACGCCGAGCTGCGCCTGCAGCTCCGGCAGGTCGATCATGATGCGCTTGCGCCGCGCCTCGTCGAGCAGGTTCACGCACACGATCAGGTTCGGCGTCACGCTGCGCACCTGCAGCGCGAGCACGAGCGTGCGCTCCAGGCACGTCGCATCGCACACGACGACCACGGCGTCGGCCTCGCCGCCGCGCACAAAGTCGCACGCGACGGCCTCCTCCGCCGAGTGCGGGCACAGGGAGTACGTGCCCGGAATGTCCACGAAAAAATAGTTCTCCCGCGCCGAGCGGCAGCGGCCGCACGTGCAGCCGACGGTCTTGCCCGCCCAGTTGCCGGTGTGCTGGTGCATACCGGTCAGGGCGTTGAAGACGGTGCTCTTGCCGACATTCGGGTTGCCTGCCAGCGCCACGACGCGCTCGCCCGCCCGGCGTGTGCCGCCGAACGCGGCCGCGTGCGCGCCGACAGAGCGGTGCGTCAGTCCCATGCGCGCACCTCCTTTACGGCACGGCCACGCGGATGCCGCGGCAGTCGCACCGCCGCAGCGCGATCACCGTGCCGCGGATGAGATAGGCGCTCGGGTCGCCCATGGGGCTGCGGCCGAGGCAGACGACGCGCGTGTTTTCGATCAGGCCGAGGTCGCGCAGCCGCCGCTGCATCCCATCGGGCGCGCACACGCTGCGCACGGTCGCGCTCTGGCCGGGCTGCAGCTCGCTGAGCGTTTGGATCTGTGTCATGGTTGCTTCCCCTTCCTCCGGAGGCGATTGCCTCCCGTACCCATGGTATTCGGCAGGGTGCGCGCGGGTGCATTTTTGCACCGGCCGTGGTATTATCAGGGAATACACTGAAAGGAGCGGCAGCATGGCAGCATTTCAGATACCGCGCACGCCGCACACGACGAACAAGACCATCCGCTTTCCGGACGATGTCATCGCAGACGTGGAGGCGGCCATCGCGGGTAAGGACTGCACGTTTTCCGCGTTTGTGATCGCGGCGGTGCGCAGCGCGCTCGCGCAGCTGGCCGAATCGCCGGAGGCATGAACGCGCCTTGCGCGCGGGCGCCTGGTGTAGTATAATGCAGGAAAATACCTGTATCAGGAGTGACCGACATGGCAGACAAACCGAAAACGAATGTGGATAAGTTCTTTGAGATTTATGATGCCGACCCCGCCCTGCAGGCGCGCGTGCAGCAGGCGATGGACAGCTATCCCGGCAGTCTCGAGATCCGGGACGTGATGACCGAGCACGTGCTCCTGCCGGTGGCGGAGGAGTTGGGCCTGCCGTTCACGCTCAAGGAGCTGCGCAATTATGAGCTGCTCAAGTGGGGCCGCCAGCACCAGGACCGCGAGCTGACGGACGACGAGATGGCGGCGGATGACGAGACGACCTACTGGCTGCTCGACCGCGGCTGGTCGAACGACGAGGCTGCCTTCTGCGGCGGCGAGCATTGAGGCGCTGCGCGTGAAAACCGTGAGATGCAAGGAATACGACGGCGTGCTGCTTAAGGATGGGCGAAATGGCACGGTCGTGGGTGTGTTTCCGGACGGCGTGTATCTTGTCGATATCGACTATCCGCAGGAGCGGCTGCACGAGATCGAGGATACGACGGAGTTCATCCGTGAAGCGGACATTGAAAAGGTCACCTATGTGTTCGCGTGAACACCGGCGGCGCCTTTGAGAGGCCAAAACCCGTCCCTGCCAGTGCAGGGACGGGTTTGCTTTTGCACCGTATGTCATATACTATCTCATTGCAGCCGGCTTCGGATGTCCTCCACATCGCGCTTCACGCCCTGAATGAACAGCGCGGCGTCGAGACTGTAGGCCATGGCGTCGAAGCCCCTGCGGAAGCCGTCGACCACGCCGTCGGCCGTGCCGGTGAAGAACATGCAGTACTTTCCGGCCGCGTGGCAGGCGGCGACGATGCGCGTGATGGCCGCCTGAAATTCCGGCGCGTCGAACTGTCCCGGCATGCCCATCGAGATCGACAGGTCAAACGGCCCGACGAAGATGCCGTCCACGCCGTCCACGGCGCAGATGTCCTCGATGATATCGAGCGCCTCGGCGGTCTCGCACTGCGGGAAGAGCAGGGTCTCGCCGTTGAAGTGGCGCATGGTCTCCGGCACGGAGCCGAGCCCGTCAAAGCCCCAGCCGTCCTTGCGCGACGGGCAGAAGCCCCGCTGGCCGATGGGGTAATATTTCGCGTAGTTCACGAGCTCCTGCACCTGCTCGAGCGTCTTGACGTTCGGCACGATCAGGCCCTGTACGCCGACGTCGAGCAGCTTGAGCACGGCTGGGCGGCTGATCTCGCGCACGCGCGCGAGCGGGCAGATGCCGCTCAGCTCGGCGGCGCGCACGAGCGCGGCGGTGGTCTCAGCCTCGATGGGGGAGTGCTCGTTGTCGATGATGGCAAAGTCGAGCCCCGTGCGGCCGAGGCACTCCATGAGGCTCACGCTGGCGGTGTCAAAAAAGGTGCCGATCGGCTGCGCGCCGGCGGCAAGTTTCTGTTTGAGTGTGTTTTCCATGCGGATTCCTCCTTATCTTGTCTCGATGCCCCGATTATACTTGCATTTTAGCGCAAAGACAAGCACCGCTGAAAAGAGGGATGCAACTTTGCATCCCTCTTTTTCATGCTGGAATCACATATAACGAGCCAATGTTTTGTGCAGCAGATCGTTGTATTGTTCCAGATCATATACACTTGTCAGGTTAAATTTTTGGCCCTTTTTCTCCTCGTCTGGTACAATCAGCGTTTTCACTGTGTCGGTGAGTTTTAAGCGACAAATCCATTTGCGGGTATTTTTCTTGTAGAGTATATTGATATAGGATTCGGTGTCCTTATATGTAATGTCTTGCAGGTCAACGACGTCTTTCAGTAGGTTTTTGATGATGAAGTAGGCTTCCAGTTCCTCTTCCGTTGTCACGATTTTCGATTCGTTGCTGTCAGAAACATCCGCATCTTTTTCTGTACTTACTGGTTCCGCCGTTGGCTTTTCAGAGACGGAAACGCTGCCGCCAGAGCCGCCGAGCGCGTTTTTAATTTTATCGTTCATCGTCTCGCTGATATAATCATTGAGCGCTTTTTTCAGGAGGGGACGGAACTTTTCAATGACAGCCTGCGTTTTTTGGCCGGTGTAGCACCCTTGCAGGAAAAGCCGCGTCAGTTCGTCGGACGGATTTTCTACCTGCTCCGCAAATTGGTTTTTAAACTCGTGTACATACTTCAGTTCCGATGCAGTGCTGAAAATGGAATCAATATCGAATTCTGATTTGCAGAATTTTTTAAGCTCACGCACCTGGTTTTCACGAATATCAAGAATATTGATGCTCAAAAACGGGTCGCTATCCATTTTGTTGGGATTATCCAGATCGGTAAAGAAGCGATAGATGAGACCGTTTGTTAAAATTGCGAATTTTGCATCTGTAGTGCCGAAGTAGCGGAAAAGCTGAGAGTCGTGACGCTCCAGATTTTCAGATATGGATTTGCATTCAATTAGGATAACAGGTGTGTCGTCTTTCATGATGGCGTAATCGACTTTTTCACCCTTTTTAATGCCTACATCCGCAGTGTACTCTGGAACGAATTCTTGCGGATTAAAAACATCGTAGCCAAGCATAGAGAAAAACGGCATAATAATTGCGGTTTTTGTGGCTTCCTCAGTCTGGATGGAGTCTTTCAGAGTGCCCACACGCTTAGCAAATTGTTTGAGCTGGTCTATAAAATCCATAATACGCACTCACTTTCCTGTATTTGATTTTTTCGACTGTTTATCCAATTCTATCACGACCTGGATGGAAAGTCCATCCTTTTCGGAGATTCGTTATGCACGTTTGCGCCCGCCGCCGCATAGGGAATAGCGGGACAAGAGGTGAGGGCATGGAACTCGGCATTGCATCCGTGGCGGCGATCACGGCTGTCACGTACCTGATCGGGATGGCGGTCGGCATCGCGTCCGGCTGGGCCGCGACGGGCGTGCACCAAAGCGTGAAGCAGATGACAAAACAGAAGTAGCTGCGCCAACACGCCGGGGGGTGCGCGCGTCGGCGTGTTGCTGCATGTGCGGATGTGTGTTATGATAGGGCCATCGAATGGATTTGGTGAGGTGACAAATGCGCGTGGAAGGATACGATCTCTGCTTTTCGCCGCCGCTGCCGCCTACGGTCTGGGGCGAGCTCAGCCTCTGCTTTGATGTGGATTTCCCAATCGACACGGTTTCTTCCATCCTTGGTGTGCAGCCGACAGAGGCCAAACGGCAGCGGGCGTGCCGGTGGAATGCATATGCGGGCACGCAGAACCCGGGATACTGGACGATCACGTTTGACAAGACCGATACTTTTGATGGTGACGTCGTCCAGCGGGCGATGCATACTTTTATCGCAGAACATGAGCGGGCACTGCGTCAGGTCCTGGAGCGGTTTCAGCCGTGTACGGCGCTCTTGACGATTTATGCTGTGGTGCATCAGGACGGAGAATATCCGTCCATTCGGCTAAACCCGTATTTTCTGCAGGATGCCTGCCGGCTCAGCGCGAGCGTGGATATCATTGTAGATAATGATTATGTGCGCGCAGAGCCGGACAATGGCGATAGCGCAGTATAGCAGCCAGAAAAAATCTCCCCGCCAAAAGGCGAGGAGATTTTTTGGTGCTCCAGCGGGGATTTCCCCTATCGGGGATGAACTTCGACTTCCCGGGAGCAGCCGGAAAAAAATTCTCCCGCCGAAAGGCGAGAGAATTTTTTTGGTGCTCCAGCGGGGATTCGAACCCCAATAGAATCACGTGTTTTCAGTACTTATCACTTTCTGACAACACTTTTGACAACTTCCTGCTGCGTTTTACGTACCGGTTGACCTTGTTGTGTACCTGCTGTTTGCGCTTGTCCTCAAGGTCGGTGTAGATATCCTGCGTCATTGCGATGGTGGAGTGCCCGAGCAGATACTGCGCATCCTTGACATCGATATTCGCGCTGTGCAGCATGGAGGCATATGCGTGCCGGAGTTGATGCGCAGTCGATTGGATGCCATGGCTCTGCTGGTATTTTTTTAGGCCGGATTCCAGCTCCGTCTTTGTCGGCAAGCCGTCAGGGAAGAAGATGAATGTCTCCGGGTCGTCATAGTGCGGCAGGATCTCGATGACGTTATCCGGCAGGTCTAGGTAGCGCACGCCGGCTTCGGTCTTAGGGGATTTGAGAACCGGCTTTCGCGTGTCGGAATATGCAACGGCACGCGCGACGCACGCAGTCCGTGTGGTGAGGTCAATATCTTTTTGCTTCAGCGCAGCGGCTTCTCCGCGACGTGCGCCCGTGTACGCCATGAAATACGACATTCGTGCGAACAGGCTCTCTGTCTTGGATTCTTCGATTTTCTGCAGGTCGTCCGGCGGCGTCGGCTTTCTGGGTACGCGCGGGTTTCCTTTTGGGGTCGGAATCCCGATGCAGGGGTTTGCATCAATATCGCCGCAAAGAAAGGCGTAGTTGAGGATCTGCCGCATCACGGACTTTGTGTTGTTGATGACCTTCTGCGAGTAGCCACGCGCGGCGAAGCGCTGCAGGAAGACGACAATCTGGTGACCGGTGATGTCCGTGACATACTGGTCGCCGAAAGCGTCCACAGCGCGATTCTTTGCTGTTCTGTAACCGCATACGGTGTTTGGAGACAGGCGCGGTTCGCACTGCTCCCACCAGTCATCGGCGACGGCCTCAAATGCCCGGCCTTTGTCGGCGGCCTCGTTTGCGTGCTTTTCGCACTCACGGATATAGTCGTCACGCTTTTGCTCGACTTCTTTGTCGGTTTTTCCATAGAAATACTTTCGCTCGCCATTGATGGTGTCAGACAGGACGATGCGGCCATCTTTGCGCAGCGTGTATTTTGTCCTTTTTCTTGCCATTGGTGTCTCCCTTCCTTGAAAAGCGGGGAGAGATATGCTACTATGAGAATGACATGATCCTCTGCACATCTCTGCTTTTCAGAATGTGTTCCCGGAGGAACAAATGGCCGTCTCGGTGTTGCGGCGCCGGGGCGGTTTTGTATAAGAATGAAATGTTCGGAAATTTGTAAAGAGAACAGTGCGATGAAATGTTGAATTACAAAAACGCTTGATTTTGAAATTTAACTGTTTCCCTAGAGCACTGCACCAGTGAAAGGAATGGATTCTTACAAGGAGTAAAGAGAGCGAGCAGTCAAGTGCAAAAATGCACATATTTGTTAAAGTTAGACAACCAAAGATAGTAAATTATGTGCAATTAGATGTTTACATTTCCGAGAAAAAAGCATAAAATATAACCGTAGGATGTTTATCATCCTATGCAAGATAAGAAACACATGTTTCGTCATCTCGCGTCCACCTGCAACTGCCGCCTGTCGCCAGCGGCCAATAAGAGTGCGACTTGCTTACGATTGCCGCCCGCCTGCGTGCGGCATACAAGTGCAGGCTTGCAACACACGAAGCCCTCTGCAGAAAGCGGGGGGCTTCTGCATTATAGACAGAGGAGAAGCCTATGCAGTTGGTTGCGCATGGCCTTTATACGGTTAAAGACCGATACTTCACCGAATTTGGGAACGGATACTGGGTTGACAATAAGCAGGAAGGAAGGCCGTACTATTATCTGTTTCAAGATACTGACGGTGTGGATTGGGTGATTCCAATCAGTTCACAAGTTGATAATTATAAAAGGAAAATTGCGAAAGAAGAGAAAAAGCGCGGCGTCGGCAAATGTATCTATTATCATATTGGATTGGTTGCTTCGAAGGAGCGAGTGTTTCTGATTGGAGACATGTTCCCGATTGATGAACGATACATAAAAGCACCATACAGAATCAGCGCTTACCATTATGTCAGCAAGAATAAAGCCCTCAATACTAAGCTTCGCAGTAAAGCCATGAAATATCTTCGGCTGGTAGAACAAGGCGTAACATACAGCCGCAACGATATCATGGGAATTAAGCAAAAACTGATATCCGATAGAGTAGCAGCAACAAAGTAAATGAGCCAGTTGTCTGCCCACACATTCACCGCCTCGGTGTTCCAGCACCGGGGCGGTTTTTCATTATTTCACAGTCAGGAAATGCCGCCTGTACAGCTCTTTCAATTCATCGGCGGTGTAGTTCGTGCCGAACCGGCGATTGATGAGGCCGCGCGTGAGGCCCCAATTCCAGCCGTATTTGCAGATCATGCGGTACATGGCGCCGTAGATTTCAGGCTGAGCATTCATAATTTGACGCCTTTTTCTGCTGCCAAGGCCTTAATCCTTTGATAGTTCTTTGTGTTTTGCGATTTCATACGTCTATAACCGCCAAGCGATTTTGGGCATAGTTCTGGCAAATTGGATTGGATCCAGTTAAACTCTCGTTTGTATTGCCATCGTTCTGCGTCTTTTTCAATAATGGTATCATAATATATTTGCCGCTTTTGAGCTTCGGCTTTTAGCTCGTCTTGAAATCGAGCGGCTTCTTCTATGACTTCTGGTGGACGGTCATCAACGAAAGGACGATTGCTGAACGCAACTATGTCTTTGGAATGCTTTTTGTTAGAAATTTGCTGAATGGATAGCGTGTATTTCAATGGGGCGGAACTGATGCCATCACAATATGGGGAGAATGAATGTCTGCATCCCTCGTGAATCGCACCATAAGTAAAAAACGCATCTGGTATTTTGGGAAATTTTGCGCTTTTTCCGGAAAGCGAAAAAACACGCCCTTGATATTTTGCGCACTCGGTGCAGCTGTTTTCGTGTGAAGACATGATTACAAGATCAGTGTGCAAGGCTCTTGCGGCTTGCAAAACGCTGTCTCGTAGCTCTTTATCTTTGTTTACAAAGGCGTCAGTTTCTTCTTTCCCCAAAAAGCGGTCAATTTTAGCTTTTTCGGCTTTTGCTTCTTCTACAAAGCCGTTTTGAGCTAGTAAACGAACGAGACGATAATAATCGCTTTTTCGATAGCCTGATCGGCATGCCATGCGGATAGCGTTTGATTTTTGGAGACAAAGAATCGCAAGTTCAATATTTCCGTGGTTTTCATATTCCGCACTTTTATTTCGAAGATAGTAGTCAATGCTTCCGGTGACACCGCCAAAAGGTGGGCGAGGTAGCCCGGAACGTTCAGGGATAGAGGCAATGCCTGCGGCGCTGCTCAGATCGTAATGTGTTTCTAACCATTCAATTTCGCGTTGACGTATTTGCGAATATTCTTCAGGAGAGATTGGTTTCCCAGCAGATTCGAATGATTCGGATATTTGCCTGACCATGTTTTTGGCAATTTGATCGGATTGCTTTTTCTCTTTGCGTGATTTGAAAAGCCAACTCATAATCAACACCCATCTTTCTTTTGCGTTGGTTTTATCGTAAGGAGATATAAAGCAATTTTATCATTTTGTGGTCTGAATGTCTATTCTTTCTTTGCTGTACAATAAAAGGGACTGTGCCACGCCGCCGCCCCTGCGCATAATAAGCGCGGAGGCGATGAAAGGTGAACTATCAAGACTACAAGGACGCGCGCGATGCATCGTGGCGCATCCTGATCGACTGCGAGGTGACAGAACTGCCGGTCAGGATCAGCGGCGTGTGCCGCGCGCTGGGCGTGTCTGTGCGGCGGTATACGCCGGCCGAGCGGGACAACAACGACGGTATGTCCACCGTCATCGGCAGCGCGCCGACGATCATGGTGTCCAGCTTGGCGATCCCGGCGCGGCAGCGCTTTACCTGCGCGCATGAGCTGGGGCATATCATCTTAGGCCACGTTGGCCGGTATGACCTCGTGTGCCGCGAGCCAGCCCAAGACGACAATCCAATCGAACAGGCGGCCAATGTGTTTGCATCTAGGCTGTTAGCGCCAGCGTGCGTGTTGTGGGGCTGCGGCGTGCAGTCGGCTGAGGACATTGAGCGGCTGTGCGACATCAGCCGAGCGGCTGCCGAATTCCGATGGAGCAGGATGCAGGAGCTGTACCGGCGGCAGCGCTTCTTAACCTCGCCGCTCGAGCGGCTGGTATACGATCAGTTTGCAGATTATATCAGAGATCATCGGCTTCCGGGAGCTGGTCGATAATCATTTTCAGAGCGAGTGCTTGTTCACTGCTTAGTGCTTTTTCAGTGGTTGCTCCACCGTAAGTAAGTCGAATCAAGTTCGGGCTTGTATTAGCTGGCTTTAGAGTGGTTGGAGCGCTCATCGAATCGTCGGCCAGGTATGAAACCGGGACGTGGAACAAATCTGCCATGGCTCTAATTTTGGATAAAGGAATATCGCTGACACGCCCACATTCCCACTTGCTTACTGCGTTCTTTTTTACGCCGAGTAGAGAGCCAAGCTGTGTTTGGGTCAGTTCGAGTTGCAGCCTGCAGCTTCGGATTCTATCTCCAATTCCATTGCCGCGAGCGGCTGCACTGTTGCTGGTGCTTGTTCCCCATCCGGCTAAATATGCTGGTGAGACGCCGATGGCATCCGCTATTGTTTCCAATCGGTCAAGCGGGATGTTGACCACTTTTCCAATTTCGTATTTGTAGATTGTCTGTTTGGTTGTCCCACACATAGAGGCGAGCTCTTCCTGCGTGAGACCAACAGATTCGCGTGAGGCCCTGATTTTTTCCCCGATTGTCATTTGGAATCAGCTCGTTTCGTATGTGATGTCAAAGGTCATCGGCTTCCGGGAGCTGATCGATGAGCGTTTTCAGAGCGGCGACTTGTTCGTCGCTCAATTTCTTCTCAACATAAGAACCATCACGGCCGGCAATGCGGACAACATTTTTGCGCTCTGACGGGCTGTTATCAGATCGAGATCTTTCTTCGTCCCAGCCCATAAGTTCGGAGGCTGTTGTATTAAGCGCTTTTGCGAACGCCATGATACGTGACTGCGTTAGATCAACATTACCAGATTCGATTTTTGAAATTGATGTCCTATCAGAATAACCAGTTTTTGTGGCGAGCTCATTTTGCGACATGCCAAGAGCCTCGCGCCGTTTGCGGATATTTTCATATAGATTAGCCATTGAAGCCTCACCTCTCGCGCATCATATCATAAATGTGAAAATAATTCAACAAAAATGTTGACACGAGTTCACAATGGTGATATATTCTAGACGTGAATTAAATTCACGTCCAAAATTGCGGAGGTGATAAGATGATTGACAAAGAGGAACTGCGGCGGGCAATGCGAGAAAGAGGGCTGAAATATGGCTATGTTGCGGAGAAAATGGGCATTTCTATGGCAAGCCTCAACCGCAAGATGGAAGGCGTAACAGACTTTAAGGCGAGCGAAATCGTGAGCATGACTTCAATTCTTGGGTTGAGCAGAGAACAGCGAGACCATATTTTTTTGCAGTGACAGTGAATCAAATTCACGTATAACACAAAAAATATCCGCAAGACCTTGCAGATGTTTTTGCAATTCATTCGATTGGAGGTGAACCAAATGAACTATTCCAACATCCATTACGTAAATCTGCGGGCAGAAATGGCACGTAGGAATATCGGTATCGGCCAGATGGCGAAAGCGCTGCACATCAGTCGGGACACGATGGCGCGGAAACTGGCGGGCAGATCGCCGCTGCATCTGGACGAGGCGTTCCGGATGCGCGATCAGTTCTTTCCATCGTGCAGTATCGAAGCACTGTTCCGGGAAGAAAGGGAAGAGCGAGGCGCATAAAACACCTCGCTCAGCTGGTAGATTATTTCGTTTTTTTGCTGGGGCGCTGTGCAAGAGCGCTCGCAGCGGCGGTCTTGCTGGCCTTGCCGGTTCGACCGTCACGAAGCACCTTCGACGCCGCGGTCGCGGCTCTGGCGCTTGTCTGCTTGGAATTGCGCAATGTGCTGCCTCCTTTCTTTGGAGAATTGTACGTCGTGCTGGTAACACGGCATATATTAAATATACAACATATTGCGCTAAATATCAAGCAGCATAGCATATTTGGTATACAAAAGGCGGCGAAAACATGTTGAGTATCGACGAGCGGGAAACGCTGGAGCGGCTGTCAGGCTTGGACGAATACCATCCACAAGGCAAAAAAACGGTGAAGTTGACAGAGGACGTGCTGCCGCATCACGTTGGATTTACCCCTCTGGAATGGATGCAAGCGACGTCCTGCCGCAAAGAAGAACCTGATGGAGCTGAGCGGGAAGCGGCACGAGATACTCCCAAAGAGGATCTGCAGACGGCTCACAAGACCAATATTTGATTGCCTGGTCGTACATCGCGGTTAAGAGGCAGCCGCAATAAGTGCCTGTTTCATCTGTTGTGAACGTGATACCGCCGCGCAGGTGCCTGGCGTCAAATCTCTTTAGATTGTCAGGTGCGGAGATCTGGAACACCCTTGCTTGTTCAGCGTGTTCCAAGCCCCATTTTTTGAAATCGGAAATCTGTTCAACTGCAAAAAGCGAAATGAGGCGAGAAGGGTAATGCGGAAAAAGCTGCCGGCGGACGAGTTCCACTGTGAGTTCAATCAACTGCGAAGAGATCCTTCTGTTCGCGGCGGCGAGTGAATCAGCGGCGACGAAGAGCTGACCAAGCGGCATGGACTGTATGGCGGTCAGCATGGACGCACGATTTGTGAAGTAGTTCAGGCAATGCTGTGACACGCCGTTTTGGAAATCTAAAAAGAAGCGTGAGGCAGCTATGTCGTGCGGCAAATCCGACAGCGGGTGCAGCGAAAGCTCACCGCTTGTCGGAAAGCAGCCAGAGCGATCCATGTGGTAAAGAATCATGAGCTACACATCCTTTTGTACGCAAAATTTCCACGTTTGCCATTTGCAGTATATCAAAGCAACCCAAAGTTTTCAATATCAGCACACTTTAAAAGGAGAGAGGTACATATGCCGCGAGAAAAAGAAACCTTCCGGCTTGAGCTGGAGGAAATCTTGAAGTTCACCGGCGGCCGCCGGGTGCTGACGGTGACAGACGTCAGCAATTATACAGGGCAAAGCAGACGGGTGTGCCGCGAGCGGTACAACGTCAGCGGGAAAGAGGGCATCAGCGCCGTGGCGCTCGCCCAGATGCTGGCCAGATAGGTCAAGAGAAAGGAGAAACCAATGAAAGCAACAGGAATCGTCAGAAAGGTCGACGAGCTCGGCCGCATCGTGCTGCCGAAGGAGCTGCGCCGGACGCTCGGCATCGGCGAAAAAGACCCCATGGAGATCTACACGGACGGGAAAGGCATCATCCTGCGCAAGTACGCGCCTGGTTGCGCGTTCTGCGGCAGTGTGAACGACATCCGGTACATTCGCAGCACGCCGGTGTGCGGCGCATGTGCGAACAACATGCAGATGCTGTACCGCACGGCAGAGGGGAGGGACAGCAAATGAAGGTATTCGGAGATCCGCGCGCCAAGGCGAAGGTACGCAAGTACATCGTATGGGGCGTTGAGGACGGCATTGTCTGCGCGTCCTTCATCGCCGGTATCGCGCTGGCTGGGTGGCTGTTTCACATCCTCTTCGCTGCGCTCGGCGTCGCATGAGACGTCCGGAGGTCGTATATATGTCACCGGCAGAGCTGGCCATGCGACGCCGGAATGACCGCTGGGCAGCGCATGGCCGCGCGCGGGTGGCGCTCCCGGGGCGCAAGGCCGTGGTCGTGCCGTGCGCATCGCCGTTCGCGGCGATCCAGTGCGCGGCGGAGCTGTGGGGCGTCCCATGGCAGGAAGTCGTCCACGGGACGCGCGTCATGTGGGCGCCGCCGGAGACATAAAAAGACACCGCCTGCGAAGATCGTCAAACCCGCAGGCGGTGAAAACCCAATAGCGCACAGGGCGCGCTACACTATATATATTATAGCATACAGTTGCCCGCCCTGCAAGCCAAAAAACGCTGACGCCGCAAGGCGTTTTCAGCTTCGGTAAGACCAATTACTAACTCGACCGGAGACAGACAGGGAGGCAATCATGCCGTATGTACATCGCACTGTCGTGTGCGGGGAAACGGTCGAGCACCGCAAGATGTATTCATCCCGTGTGCACAGCAAGGAGGTCAAGCCGCGCAAGCGATCATCCGAGAAGGAGACCTCCAAGTGCCAGGAGCGCATCAACGAGCGCGTGGCCGAGGAGCACCTGCGCTGGCTCATCAACTGCAACTACCATTATGGCGACTTCCATCTGGTGCTGCACTACTGGTGCAAAACCATCACATTAGAGCAAGCCGAGCGGGACAGAGCCGCGTTCTTCCGCGAGCTGCGCAAGGCGTACGCCAAAGCGGGCAAGCGCCTGAAATACATCGCCGTGCTCGAAACCAAGCACATGACGAACGTGCATCATCACATCCTCCTGCCGCGCTTTGACGCGCAGATCATCGCCGCTGCCTGGACAAAGGTGACCAATGGAGCGGGATCTATCAGCTTCCAGATGCTCGATGACCGCAAGAACCACGCAAAGCTCGCGTCCTACCTCATCAAGGAATCGCGCTCCACCATGCGCCGCTGCCGCGAGCAGGGCATCCGCCGCCGGCGGTACACCTGCAGTGCCGGCATGGCCAAGCCGGAGATCCGCTATCAGGTGGCCAAGGCCGAGACGTGGAGAAAAGAGCCGAAGGCCAGACGGGGGATGCATCTCTATCGCTTTGACGATGGGTCGGAGTATAAGAGCGGCTGGCACGAACTGAGCGGCTGGCCGTGGCAGGAGTATTACGAGATCAAAGACACTACATAGGAAGGAGCAATTACAATGGGCATCAGCATGGACAGCCTGCCGCCGCGCTATCAGAAACAGGCGGCGCGCAAGCTGGATCCCGCAGCGTATGAAAAGGCGCTGCAGTTTTTCCACGCCGAGGAGGACAAAAGCCCAGCGCGCCAGGCGCAGGGGAGCATCAGTCATGCGCTCGGCGAGAGCTTCGAGGCACAGATCCTCACCGCGTGCGAATACTACCGGTCGGTCTGTTACGCGGAGATCGACAAAACGCCGGAGCCGATCAAGGTCATTTCCGGCCGGCATCAGAATCCGAGCGGCTGCTGGTCGTTCGAGGCGGTTTTCACCAAGCAGGCGCAGCCGGATTTTCAGGGCACGATCGACGGCGGCCGCAGCGTTGTATTTGAAGCCAAGGCCACGGACAAAGACCGCATCCTGCAAAGTGCGGTCACGGAAGAGCAGGCGCGTGCACTGGAATCGCACGCCAATATGGGTGCGCTGGCGTTTGTGCTGGTGTGTCTGCGCGGCCGCGCGGTCTATCGCGTGCCGTGGGAAGTCTGGTGGCGGATGAAGGAGCATTTCGGCCATAAGTACATGACGGCCGAGGAGCTGGAGCCGTACCGGGTGCAGATGCGCCGGGGCGTGATCCTGTTTCTCGGCGATCCGGAGTGAGGTGGGCACATGGCAATCAAAAACTATACGACGAAAGTGGACGTATATACGTCCATCGGAGAAATCCAAGGCGCGCTTGCACGCCACGGCGCCACCAAGATCATGATTGACTACGATAATGGCAAGCCGCAGGCAATCGCGTTCGGGATCGACACGCCGGCGGGGCCGCGCGGCTTCCGCCTGCCGGCGGCCGTAGACGGAACGCTGCGAGTGTTCGCGGCGCAGAAGATCAAGGCCGACCGAGAGCAGGCAGAAATGACCGCGTGGCGGAATGTGCGCGACTGGGTGCTGGCACAAATGGCCATGATCGAATCCTGTGATGTGCCGATGCAGCAAATCTTCCTGCCGTATATGGCAGATGATCGCGGACGGACGGTGTACGAGCTGTATGCCGCCGGGCAGCTCGCGCTCGGCGCGGGGGAGGCGACATGATGCTGCGCACACAGGAGACACTTGACGGCGAGATCATCGTTGACAACTTTGCCGGTGGCGGCGGCGCGTCCACGGGAATTGAGCTGGCGCTTGGGCGCATCGTCAATGTGGCAATCAATCACGACCCGGCAGCGATCCAGATGCACGAGGCGAACCATCCGTACACAGAGCATTACCAGGCATCTGTCTGGGATGTGGATCCGGAGACGGTCTGCCGAGGGCGGCCGGTGGCACTGGCATGGTTCTCTCCGGACTGCAAGCATTTTTCAAAGGCAAAGGGCGCGGCGCTTGTTGACCGCAAGATCCGGGGCCTCGCGTGGATCGTCCTGCGCTGGGCGGCGAAGGTACGCCCGCGCGTCATCATCCTCGAAAACGTCGAAGAGTTCCAGACGTGGGGGCCGGTGCGCAAAGGAAAGCCGGTAAAGAAACTGGCCGGAACGACGTTTCAAAAGTTCATCGGGCAGCTTCGGGCACTGGGATATAGCGTGGAATGGCGCGAGCTGATGGCAGCCGACTACGGTGCGCCGACTACCAGACGTCGGCTGGTGCTGATTGCCCGCTGCGATGGACGTGCGATCGTCTGGCCGGAGCGCACACACGCCCCGCGAGACAGTGCGGAAGTGCGCAGCGGAAAACTGCTGCCATGGCGCAGCGCAGCGGAGATCATCGACTGGTCGCTGCCGTGCCCTTCAATTTTTTCGACGAAGGATGAAATCCACGAGCGGTACGGCATTTCCAGCGTCCGGCCGCTGGCGGACAACACCATGCGCCGCATTATTCGCGGCGTGGACAAGTTCACGATCAAATCCGGGGCACCGTTCATCGTTGATTGTAACCATTCAGGAGGTGGGCACGTCACGGATAGCCAAGAGCCGTGTAAAACGATTACGGCAAAGCACACCGGTGGCATTTGCCGGCCGGTCCTCACGCCGCTGACGATGACGAACACCAGCAACAGTGTCGGGGCACCGGTCTCCGAACCAATGAACACCGTCCGTACAGGCGGAGGAGGCGGGCAAATGCTGCTATCGCCGTCACTGATCCAGTACCACACGGAGAAAACAGAAAGCGCCCGAGCGGCTGGACTGGATAAGCCCGTCTGCACGGTGGACGCCTCGAACCGTTACGGCCTTACCTGCGCGAATCTGGTGGAGTATTACAGTGCCGGACGACCGTTGGACGCGCAAGAGCCGATGCATACGGTCACGAGCCACGACCGGGAAGCCGTGGTTGCTGCACATGTAGTCAAGTACAAGCGGGACGAAGTCGGCACACGGCCGTCGGAGCCGCTGCCGACACAGACAGCGGGCGGCGTGTTTGGCTGCTGCAAGGCAGTGCTTTGTAAAATCGGCACATCTGAGCGGCTTCACTACTGGCCGCAGATCCGCGATCTGCTGAACCGGTACTGCGGCTATGCGCTGGGCGAGGACGATCTGCTGCTCCTGTCAATCGGCGGGGCGCTGTACTATATCGCGGATATCGGCTTGCGGATGCTGTCGCCTCGGGAGCTGTACAACGCCATGGGCTTTCCGCCGGATTACATCATCGACCATGATGCGGCCGGAAAGCCTTACCCGAAGACACAGCAAGTAGCCAGATGCGGCAATGCCGTCTGCCCGCCGATGGCTGCGGCCGTTGTGGCAGCAAACCTCCCGGAGTATGCCATGCCCGGGAAAATTGAGACGATGGCCGCACTCGCTGATGCGGTGGCCATGTGATGGGGGCGAATCAGTGAATGCACTTTTGAACTACCCCGGCGCAAAGTGGGGCATGGCACAGGAAATCGTGCAAATTATGCCGCCGCACAGATCCTATTTGGAGCCGTTCGCCGGTTCTTTGGCCGTACTGTTCAACAAACCGCGATCGGCGATCGAGACCGTGAACGACATCGACGGGGATATCGTGAATTTCTTCCGCGTTCTGCGCGCAGAGCCCGAGCGGCTTGCCCGGGAAATCGACTTGACGCCATATGCGCGCGCAGTCTTTGATGATGCGCACGAGAATCGCGGAGAAACAGACTTCGACCGCGCGGTGCGGTTCTGCATCCGTAGCAGGATGGGGCACGGCTTCAAGACGTATCAAAAGACCGGATTCAAAATCGACGTTTATGCGCGTGAGCGCAGTTACTGCCTGAACTGCTGGAACGATATGCCCGAGAACATACGGGCCGCGGCCGAGCGGCTGAAAGAAGTACAGATAGAGAATCGCCCGGCGCTGGAGCTGATTCGGCGTTTCCGGCACGTGAACGTGCTGATCTATGCAGATCCGCCGTATTTGCTTGAAACGCGCAGCGGAAAGCAGTATCGGCACGAAATGACAGACGCAGACCACGAGGCATTGCTGGCAGCGCTGAAAGCGCACCCGGGCCCGGTCATCCTATCCGGGTATCATTCGCCTATGTATGACAGTGAGCTGCACGGCTGGAACATCATCGAGCGGAAGGCCTATAACCAGAATGGCGATAGGCGCACGGAAGTGCTCTGGTGCAATTACGAAATACCGACATTGATCGGATAAGGAGGACAACCATGAAAATCTACATATCAGGGAAAATCGCCGGTGATCCGGACTATAAGTGGAAATTCGCCCGAGCGGCTGCACAACTTGAGCGGCAGGGCGCGACGGTCATCAATCCGGCCACGGCGCCGGAGGGGTTGGCCAAGCTGGACTATATGCGCATCTGCTTCGCTGAGATGGAGGCGGTGGACTACGTTGTGTTCCTGCCTGACTGGGTGGAATCCGCCGGCGCGAAGCTGGAACGCGCGTGGTGCGACTATGTCGGCGTGCCGACGGCAGACTGGGACAATTTTCGGGTAGATATGCTTGCAAGGAAGTCGCACGGCTGCACATTCCGCGAGCTGCTGGTTATGGAGCATCCGGACAAGGTGGATGCATGCTTCATCGGCGGGTGTGCGGGATGCCCGGATGAATACGGATATGAGCCGGGAAACGGTACTGAATGTCTGTGCGAGAAGAACTGGAATACAAAGAAAAGCGTGCCGCAGATATGCACAGAGTGCTGGGATCGCATCGTTCCGGGGAGCGAGGCGGTGTGAAATGATGAATTACAAAGGCGTGGCGGGCACTTGCATCGACAAGATGGGTTGCTTGGGATGACTGACAAAGGAGGTGAGGATGTTGGACTGGAAACGGGAGGCGGCTGATGAGCTGCGAAACTACACGAACCGAAAGGCGGCAATTGAAAACATCAGAGATCAGATCGCTGACTTGGCAACGGAGATCACGAGTATCCGCAGTGCATCGGCGGACGGCAGCCCGGTTGCCGGCGGCTCAAACGGCAGGGACGATGCGCTCGTCAACAACATCCTGAAACGTGAGCGGCTGGAAGAGGCGCAGCGCTTGACCGAGAACCGGGTGCGCCGCGTGGATCGTGCCTTGAATCAGCTCTCTGAGCGGGACCGCTGTGTGCTGCAGCGCTTTTACATCACACCGTGCATCGGCGGCGTCGAGCGGCTGTGCCGGGAATTGGCCATCGAGAAAACGACCGCTTACCGTTGGAAGGATTGCGCACTGCGGAATTTTACAATCACAATGTACGGCCTCACAGAGACGTGAGCGTAACGTGGGAAAAAATCGGGAACATTTTCACGGGAATCTGTGTTAAAGTGATATCGCGGGATTGCGAGAGAGACCGGTCCCGCAAGTCACTTTGTGATATACCTCTCTTCCTTTGATCCTTTTTGCAGAATGTACGCATGGCTTTTTCTCTTGTCTCTGTCAACTCCGGTTTTCTCATGTCTCTCAACAAAGCAAAGCACCGGCCCGGTTTCGGGTTCGGTGCTTTGTGCATTCTGGTGCGGTTATGAATCTGAAACAACTTACCTACAAACTGCAGGCGGCGCTGAACCAGCGCGGCGAGCATTACAAAGTCAATCAGTTACAGCACTACTCCGAGCGGCTTGGCCGGATGGTGACAAAATACGTGCTGGAAAAGGCAGAAACCGATGAAACCGGGAAGCATATCAGCACGCGCGTACTGGAGACTTACAGCATGGCGGATGTCGTAAAAACGCTGGCGAAAATCTATAGCGGGTGATCCCATGAATCTCACGCCAAAGCAGCGCGCTTTTGCGGATTTTTACATCGAATTGGGCAATGCGACCGAGGCGGCGCGCCGGGCGGGATACTCGGCGAAAACCGCCAAATCCATCGGAGCGGAAAACCTGACAAAACCTGACATAAAAATCTATATAGCGCGGCGGCAGGAAAAAATCGAATCCGAGCGCACGGCATCCCTGAAAGAGATCCAGGAGCTGCGCACGGCGATCATGCGCGGGCAGGAAAAAGACCAGTTCGGCATTGAAACCTCCATCGCTGACCGCCTCCGTGCGGCGGGCGATTTGGAGAAGTCGCTGCGCATCAAGGAAGAGCAGGAAACAAAGGCGGCGGCGCGTGCATCTGCGCACTATGAGCTGCCGGCGCGCGTACTAGGTCGGGCGTTTGTGGACATCAACCGGCGCATTCAGCCGAACATGACGTATGTCTTTGAAGGCGGCCGCGGCGGCCTGAAATCATCGTATATATCCATGAAAATCGTTGAGCTGCTGAAAAACAACCCAACGATGCACGCCTGTATCATCCGCAAGATGGGCAACACCCTGAAAGACAGCGTGTATGCCCAGATGAAATGGGCGATCAACGAGCTAGGGCTATACGATGAGTTCAACTGCAAGCTGTCGCCGCTAGAAATTGTGCTGAAAGAAACTGGTCAGACAATCTATTTTCGCGGCTGTGATGACCCGCTGAAACTGAAATCCATCAAGCCGCCGTTTGGCTATATCGGTATCCTGTGGAAGGAAGAAAAAGACCAGCTTTGCGGGCCGGAAGAAGAACGTTCTATCAACCAATCCGTGCTGCGCGGCGGCGCGGATTCTTACGACTTTTCGTCCTATAACCCGCCGAAATCCAAGTCCAGTTGGGTCAACAAGGAACGGCTTGTCCCGGATCCGGGGCGCGTTTTTCATCATTCCAGCTACACGGAAGCCCCACCGGAATGGCTGGGCGCGAAGTTTATCGCCGACGCGGAACACCTGAAAGAGGTCAACCCAGCGGCGTATGAGCACGAATATGAAGGCGTGTCCAACGGTGACGGCGGCAGCGTCTTTGACTATCTGGAGCTGCGGGAGATCACAGATGAAGAGATTTCGCATTTTGACCGCATCTTCCAGGGCGAAGACTGGGGCTGGTATCCCGATCCGTACTGCTTCATCCGTTGCTACTACGACAGCGACCGCGAGGCGGTGTATATCTTCGCAGAACACTACGTCAACAAGGAATCGAACGAACAGACGGCGCGTTGGATCATCGAACACGGCTATGACGATTACACCATCACGGCCGATTCGGCCGAACCGAAAAGCGTCAACGATCACCGCGAAATGGGCTTACCCGTCACCGGTGCCGTTAAAGGCCCGGGGTCGATCGAACACGGCATGAAGTGGCTGCAGCGCCGGCGCATCATCATCGACCCGGTGCGCTGCCCGAATGCAGCGAAAGAATTTTCAGAATACGAATACGAGCGGGACAGAGACGGCAACGTCGTCACCGGATACCCGGACGTGAATAACCATAGCATCGACGCCACGCGGTACGCACTGGAACCGCTGACGATGCGCAGGGGGGCAAGTGCATGACTGTAAATATTTTGGGGACGGAATATGAAATCATTGAAGCCGCGGCGGCCGAAGATGCAATGCTTGAAAAATGCGATGGTTACTGCGACAAAACGGTAAAGACCATTGTTATTTCAAAAAAGGCCAAAGACTGCGACCTGAAAGACTATAGCGTCTATCAGAAAAAAGTTATGTGTCATGAGATCATTCATGCATTTCTGTTTGAAAGCGGGCTGTCCGAAAACTTTACGCATCCGGAATACGGCCATGACGAAACATACGTGGACTGGATTGCTTCGCAGTTTCCGAAAATGTGCGAAGTGTTCAAGGAGGTTGGCTGCCTGTGAAAATCAATATCCCGCTGGACAGCGTGAAAAAGCAGATCCGCGAAGAATTCCGCATTGCGCCGCTGGTAACGCCGGAAATGCGCGAAGCGGAAGACCTGTGGATGCAGATCTGGACGGGCACCCCGCCGTGGGCAAACGATCAGGATCGCACCATCAATTTTGCAAAGGCCGTGACCGGCGAAGCTGCGCGCCTTGCGACGATGGGCGTCAGCGTCGAACTGTCCGGATCGACCCGCGCGGACTGGCTGCAGGAGCGGCTGAACGAAGAACTGATTCCGTTCCTGCGCGACATGGTAGACGTGGGCTGCGCTGCCGGCATGTTCCTGCTGAAACCCACGCCGGACAGCATTGGTCTGTACACGCCGCCGGAATTTACGATCACGGCTGTGGATAACCGCAAGCGTGTGATCGGCGTCGTGCTGTATGACACGAAGGCGACACCGGATTATTACTACACCAAGGCCGAATACCACCGCTACGAAGGGACGCATTATGTGGTTTCCAACCGCGCGTTCCGGCTGGCGAAGGGCAAAACATCGGCATCCCGTGTGAATCTGGACGAAGTGCCGGATTGGGTGGGCATCCTGCCGGACGCCGTGCTGGATGATACTGCGCCGCTATTTGCTGTATGCACCATGCCGGATGCCAACAACATCGACGGCGGTGCCTGCGGTATGTCCATCTATGCCAACGCCCTGCCGGAACTGCGTGGGCTGGATGTTGCATGGTCTGCCATGGTTGACGAAATTCAGGATTCCCGGTCGATTGCCCTTGTGGATGACCGTCTGCTGCGTGAGCCCGGGCGGAAGAATGTTTCCGTGCGGCTGCCGCGCTATGTGCAAAACGTTGCCGGCTCGGCGGCCGAAAGTTTCTATCAGGAAATTGACCGCAAGCTGAAAACCGGCGAACGCCAGACCGGCATCAATATGTTGCTGCAAAGCCTGTCGACCAAATGCGGCTTTTCGGAAGGCTATTTTAGCTATAACGAAAAGCAGGGCCTTGCTACTGCAACGCAGGTGGAAGCCGATGACCGCCGCACCATCCAGCGCGTAAAGGACATCCGCGACCGCATCCAGGCAGCTGTGGATGACCTGATTCAGGCATTGAACGACTATGCTGATATCTACGATCTGGCGCCCTATGGCACGTATACCGTGGCATACAATTTTGGCGACATCACGTATAGCTACGAGGAAGATCGCCAGAATACGAAAAACCTTTGCCAGCTCGGCGTTTTGCCATGGTGGATGTATCTGGTGCGCTTTGAAGGATTCAGTGAAGATGACGCGAAAGCGGCCTACGCCGAAGCCAACACAGCAAAGCCGGGGCTGTTCCCTGATACCGAATGATCACCCCGGAACAGTTCCAGGAGATCGGCGAAACCCTGCTGCCGCTGCTGGACGACCTGACAGAATGGATCGCCCGCGACATGATCGAGCGCTTCATGATCCGCTTCGGCCGCGGCGAAGAAAAGCTGCTGACCGGCACGGATGAATGGCAGGCGTGGGTGCTGAAACAGGCCGGCGGGAATCTGGACGAAATCCAGAAGGCGTTGGCCAAAAGCACCGGCAAATCGCAGCAGGAAATCGCAAAGATCTTCAAGGACAGCGGCATTCAGGCAGCAAAAGCGGATGCAGAAGCCGCCGCTGTGACGTTTTCCGGCCTCTCGTCCGGCATGATGGCGATCATCACGGACGCCTATGAACGCACGGTCGGCGAAATTTCCAACATCACGCGCACGACGGCCGGTGCGACCAATCAGGCGTTTATCGACATCTGTGACGCTGCATATTGGAAGGTACGTACCGGTGCGCAGTCCTACACCGCCGCTATGCTGGAGGGCATAAAAGAGCTGGGGCAGGTACAGCCAATCGTGCGCTATCCGTCCGGCAATAAGGACACGCTGGAAGTGGCGGTACTGCGCTGCATCCGCACGGGCGTGGCGCAGTCATCCGGTAACATGACGATCCAGCAGTGCAAAGACATGGGCTGGAATCATGTGCTGGTGTCGCAGCATCTGGGCGCGCGTGTGTCCGATACCGATCCAATCGCCGATCATGCCGGCTGGCAGGGCAAGGTGTACTGTATCAATGGCAAGGACGCGCAGTTTGATAACCTGCTGGATGCGACCGGATACCCGGAGAATCCGCTGGGCCTGTGCGGCTATAACTGCCGCCATTCCTTCACGCCGTTCCTGCCGGGCGTCAGCCAGAATCACAACAAACCGATCGATACCGAAGCCAACCGGCGCGCCTATGAACTGTCGCAGACGCAGCGCGCGATGGAACGCCGCATCCGGGCGCAGAAGCGCAAGTGCACGGCGCTGCATACAGCCGTGAAAAACTGTGAAGATCCGACGGCCAAGGCAAAGCTGCAGGAGAAATACACGCAGTCCGCCAAGCGCCTGCAGGAGCAGAACGCGGCCTACACGAAGTTCTGCGCCGATAACGACCTGAAACCGTATCACGAGCGGCTGGCTGTTGCGGGTTGGGATCGCTCGGCGGCGTCAACCGCGTCCGCGGCGGTGCGAGAGCAAAAGCGCGTCGACAAAATGATAGCCGAGTTTAACGCCGAGCATATGGCGAAAGATCCTGCAGAACTTCTTCCAAAGCACGAATATGCGCACGGTGTAAAAGAAAAGCTGTTGAACTATTCGCTTAATATGAAGGAGGGCGCTAGTGGGCGAGATAAGGCGGTTGTATTTCAGGCGGCGCTGGGGTATAATGCAAACAATTACGAGCTGCTTATGCAGGAGATTATGGCGGGCGTTGGCAGGTATAAGGCCAGCGGGAAAACAACCACAGAGCATGGGGAGAAATTTACCGTGCGTATGCTGGTGAAGGGCGCAAATGGACGCTATGTCCCGATTAGAACGGGGTGGATCATCGCCCCGGAGGATAGGACTCCGCGCATGACGACGGCATTTGTGGACAGATGAGGAGGGAAAAATGATATGCAGAGGCCAAAAGAATATGATTGTGTTCGCTTGAAGGATGGGAAAGAGGGGACAATCGTGGGGGTCTATTCGGGGGATGTATATCTGGTTGATATTGATTACCCGCCGGAGCGGCTGCATGAGATTGAGGATACAACAGAGTTCATCAAAGCGACGGATATTGAAAAGATCACTTATGTACATATCGTGGAATAAACAATCGGATAAATTTTAGTGGAAATTTATTTCACATAATAATTAGAGGAACCATCTTACCAATCGGCGAGGTGGTTTTCTTATACCCAAAATCAAATCAGGATACGCAGGGGCGGACGGGAAACCGGCTGCCCCTTTGCTATATCACGACCCCGCCGGTGGTTTATCCGGCTCAATCCGTACAGCTGACGAGCTGTTAAAAATCACGTTCAGGAGGATTACGCATGAAGAACATCGAGACCATTCTTTCCGACTTCGGTATCACGATTCCGGAAGGAAAGGCGGCGGATCTGCGCAAGGCCGTCGCCGAGAACTACAAGACCGTGGCGGAATTCACCAAATTGCAGGGACGCCACGACGCGCTGGACACATCGCTGAAAGACGTGCAGGGCAAGCTTGCAGCCTTTGACGGCGTGGATGTCGCAGCGCTGAAAGGTCAGATCACGACCCTGACCAATGACCTGCAGACCGAGCGGGACAACCGCAAGAAGGACGCTGCCGCCGTGAAGCTGCGCAGTACGGTGGACACGTTCCTGTCGGGAAAGCATTTCGTCAACGACATCACGCGCGAAAGCATCACGGACAAGTTGGTAACGGCTCTGGGGTCCGACGATGCGCGCGGCAAGTCGATCGACGACCTGTTTACCGGCCTTGTCACCGATCAGAACGGCAAGGAGATCCCCGGCATCCTTGTGGCCGACCCCGCCAGCAAGGCGCGCTTTTCGTCTGATCACAGCGGCATGGTGCCGCCGGCGGGAGGCGCGAAAGAATACGTAGCCCAGAAATACAAAAACAATCCGTTTTTCAGGGGCTAAGACTACGAAAGGAAATGATGATCTATGTCTATCCAGTATGGATCCCTGTATGTCGATGAACAGTACAAAGCGACTGTTCTTCCCAACCTTTTTTATAAGACCTGGCTTGTGCCCGGCGTGACCTATCAGGACGTGATGGTCGACGGCGCCGGCGGCTGCTACTGGCACAAGCTGACCTCCACCGCAGCGTCTGTCGGTACGCCCGGCCGTGACTTCACGGACACCGCTGCCGCTGACACGCTGGTTCAGGCTGTTTTCAACAACAACCTGCAGGCATCGAAGAAGATCTACGGCGTGCAGGCCGCTGCTGTGGCGTTCCCGATTGCCGAGGAGCATCTGGCCCTTGCCACCCGCGAAGTCGCGGAGGCAAAGAACCAGTGTGCGCTGGCCTGCCTGATCTCCGAGGGCACGGCATCCACCAACACCACGAAGACCACTGCGTCCAACTTCAAGGCGCAGGTGCTGGCTGAACGCAAGGCCATGGTCAAGGCAAAGGCCACCCCCACCATCGTGCTTTGCAGCCCGGACTTCTTCGCGACGATGCTGGAGTTCGCCGGTGAGAAGTATATCCCGACGTCCAACGAAATGCTGCTCGCCGCCGCTGCCGGCGGTCAGGTCGGCAGCTTCATGGGCTTCACGTGGATTGAAGTCAACGGCTTCGCGTCGTCTGCCGATCTCGCCTACTATCCGCACGGCGGCACGAAGGCCAGCGTCACGGCGGCGAACCTGGCGAAGGTGGAATTCATCATGTACGACCCGAACGCCTTCGGTGTCGGCGATAACTTCAGCATCGTCCGCATGGTCGATTCTGAGCTGTTTGCCGGTACGAAGGCACAGGTCGAGGAAAACGCCGCTCTGCGTGTGCTGGACGCTGCGCAGGTGCACGTGAAGTCCTACGCAAGCGCGTGATCGGCAGGTGAATCACGGTGTACGCGGATTTTGACACATACGTAAAACGGTACGGGGACGATCTGTCCCCTTTTTGCGACGAAGTGACTGCTGCCCGCTACCTGCGTGCGGCGTCGCGGGAGATCGACCGCTTTACGTTTGACCGCTTCGGCGGCACGCTGCCGGAATCCACGATCGACGCCGAAAAGCTGCAGGACTGCGCGTGCGAACTGGCCGAATGCCTTTACCGCATTGACCAGGCGCGTGACAGTGCGGCTGAAACCGCAGACGTCGGCGGCGTAAAAACCGCCGGCCCTGTGGCGTCGGTGTCGTCCGGCAGCGAATCGATCACATACAAGGCGGCCGACAGCTGCTACACGACCGCCGCGAAGACTACGGCGGCACGTGACGAACTGGTGTTTGACTTGCTTCGGCGCTGGCTTTCCGGCGTGGCCGTGGATGGCGTCCTTGTGCTGTACGCGGGGGTGACGTGCTGATGCTGCTGCATAGCGATACGGTCACGCTTTTTTCCCGTGTGCGTGGCGCGCGCGGTCAGGCCGATACGTGGGCGCGGCACGTGCTTGCCGGCGTCAAGGTGGAAGCAAAAACCGCTATGACGCCAGGTACGACCGGCGATGTGCCGGGGCACTATGTGCTGCTGCTTGTCCCGAAAGCGGCCATTGGCGCGCTGACCTATGCGATGCCGGAAGTGTACCAGGCGGCGGATGACCGCAGCGGCATGATTGCGTTTCAGCCGGGCGATTATTTTTGCCGCGGCGAGCACGATTGGGCGGAATACGATGTGCTGTGCAAAGTCACTGAGTGCCACCGCATCACATCCTGCGCGTGGTTTCCGCTGATTGCGCACTTCGAGGTGACAGCGTCATGAGCGACATCAAGCACTATAAGGACGTCAGCTATGTCAAAGGGCACGTCCGGGTAAATCTCCGGTTCGCCAAATACGGCCCGCGATTCGCCAAAGCGCAGGAATGGCTGGGGCAGCAGGTGCTTGCGGACAGCAAACTATACATGCCGTTGAAAACCGGCAGCCTGCAGCAGCGTTCATACGTCGCAGAAGGTGACCGGCAGGTTGTGTTCCCAGGCCCATATGCACGGTATCTGTATATGGGTAAGGTCATGGTCGACCCGGAAACCGGTTCACCGTGGGCGCGCAAGGGAGCTGTAAAAGTTGTAGCCGACCGCGATCTGCGGTTTGCGGCCGGCGTGCCGCACTGGGCGGAAGTCGCGCAAAACGAACACGGAAAAGAATGGGCGGATGGCTGCAAACGGATCATCCTAGGGGAATCAAATGGTTGACACAAAAGATTTTTCAACGATCCTGAGCGGCTTGTTGAATGATTTCCCGGCCATTGGAGCGCGGGAAATCCGGTTCGGCGAGCTGGGCGACAAGTCCGGCGTCGGGATCTATCCGTCCGCTGCGGCGACGGTGATCAGCGAAACGACCGACATTATGGGCGGTGTGTACCAGAAATGCAACTATGCGTTTCGGGTGGTATATCGCGCCGTACCGCAGTCGGAAACTGACCGCATCCACATCAAGGGATGGCTGGACAAACTGGCGCGATGGCTGGAAAAACAGCCGATCACGGCGGACGGACAGCAGCACACGCTTGCCGCGTGGCCGGACCTCGGCGATGGCCGGACGATCACTGCATTTGTACAGGTGTCGGCGGCCTATCTGGCCGGGCGCTATGCCGACGGTGTGGAAGACTGGGCTGTGTCCCTGTCGATGCGGTACGACAACAATTTTGAAAGGTGATGCATTATGCCTGAAAGTACGACTTTTAACACAACCGCGGGCCAGACGATTGCCCGCAAACTGCTGATGGCCTTCCTGAATACCGGCACGTCTTCCGCGCCGGTTTGGTCGATCGTCGGCAAGCGCGTGGAAGACAGCAGTCAGGAATATGACTGGAACAAAGAAACCACGCAGGACATCCTGGGCAACACGTTTACCACCATGTCCGCGCCGACCATCACGCAGACCTTTGACCCGTGCAATCTGGACGCCGGCGAAACCGCGCTGACGAAGCTGTGGCAGCTGGCAATCAAGGATCAGGATGTCGCAGCACTGGCCGAACAGGATATGATGATCGTGCACTGCTATGCCGGCACGAAGGACACGGCGATGTTTGCCGAGCGCTATAGCGGCTGCGCAATCGAAGTGAAGTCGCTGGGCGGCGACAAGACGGTGGACATGCCGTTTGACGTGACCTACGGCGGCACGCGCACGGTCGGCACTGCGGCCATTGCCGACGGCGTGGCCACGTTCACGAAGGCGACGGCATAAGGGGGTGACGGCGTGAGCAATAACATTTCTTTTGAAACCGGCCTGAAAGCGTTCACTATCAATGGCGACGCAAACCGGAAGATCTATTTTGACCCGAACGACATCGGTATCATCGACCGGCTGGAAGCGGCAGCGATGGCGATCAAGGCCAAAGCCGACGAAATGGGCACGCAGGAAAGCGATACGGACGCCCGCACGACGATCCGAGAACTGGACGCCTACGCACGCGAACAGGTGGACGCGGCGTTCCCTTCGCCCGTCTGCGATACAGTGTTCGGCAAAGCCTACTGCGTTTCGCTCACGCCGTCCGGTTCCCTGCAAATCATTTCGTTCCTGGAAGCGGTTTCGCGCCAGATCCGGCGCGAGATGGACGCTGCGACCGCTGCCGCGCAGAAGCGTCAGGCAAAATACCTGGATAAATACAGCGGCGGTCAGCGCAGAAAGAAGCGCAGATCATGAATACCGGCCTGCCGAAGGCAGCATGTATCGGCGGCCGGTGTTTTCGTATCCGAAGCGACTTTCGCGAAATTCTGGATATCTGTGCCGCGTTGAATGACCCAGAGCTGACAGATCAGGACCGCGCCGAAGTGGCGGTCAAGATCTTTTACCCAGACTGGGATCAGATCACGGACATGGCCGCCGCGGTGAAATTCATGCTGTGGTTTTTGGATGGTGGTGTGGATCGCGGCGACCAGCGGCATCAGCCGAAGCAGATGGACTGGGAACAGGATTTCCCGATGATCATTGCGCCGATCAACCGCGTGGCCGGGCGGGACGTGCGCGCACTTCCGTACATGCACTGGTGGACGTTCATCGGCTATTACATGGAGATCGGTGACTGCACGTTTTCCACGATCCTGGACATCCGGCGGAAGCTGCGCAAGCACAAGAAACTGGGAAAGTGGGAACGCGAATACTACGACGAAAACCGGGAATTGATCGATTTCAAGTCGGCGCATCTGACCGACGACGAAGATGCATTCATCCGGCAGCTGATGACAGGGGGTGTGCGCGATGGCTGATGTTGTCGGCGATCTGGTATTTGATACAACGATAAACAGTGGCCAGTTTGACGCTGGCCTTGCGCAGCTGGAAAACAACGCGAAAAAGGCTGCGAACAATGTGGACAAGGCCGCACAGAAGGTAGCCGCGCTGCGTCAGCAGCTGGAAGAACTGCAGGCTGTTGCCGAAAACGAAAAGAAAACCAGAAGCACCGGGACAGTATCGCAGGAAACCGGCGATGCAATCCAGAAAACGACGCAGCAGATGAAAGACGCGCAACTGCAGTTGCAGGGATTGCAGGCGGACCAGGCCAAGGCAAACGACGCTATAGGCGCCTACATGCAGAAGCAGCAGTCAGCGGCTGCATCGACGTCGAAAGTGTCCGAACAAATGGGCAAATTTGCAAAGCGCATTGCCACCATCGCGAAGAAAGTGTTTATCTTTACGATGATCGCGAAGGCGCTGCGCGCCATGCGGTCTGTGCTGCTGAACACCATCAACGCAGACAAGCAAATGACTGCGTCCCTTGCGCAGATCAGGGGCAATCTACTGACGGCCTTCGCGCCGATTTATAGTTTTGTTCTTCCCGCCATTCGGACGCTGCTGTCATGGCTGGCGAAGCTTACGGCCGTTATTTCGTCTGTGTTTGGCGCAATCTTCGGTCAGACGGCATCGCAGGCACAGGCCAACGCCAAAGCGCTGTACCAGCAGGCAAACGCCACATCCGCAGCCGGTGACGCGGCGGAAAAAGCGAAGCGGCAGCTTTCCGGGCTGGACGAAATGAACCGCTGGGAATCAAACGACAGTTCCGGCGGCGGAGGCGGTGGCGGCGGGGCTGCCGCGCCTGATTTTAGCGGCGTCAGCCAGGTCAAGCTGCCGGACAACGTCCAGGCGGGGTTGACGAAAATCGGCGAAGCACTTCGTTCAATCATCGAATCCCTGAAGCGTATCTGGGATTCGCCGGTCGTGCAGTTTGTCGTGAAAACCGTCTTGTATGTGGCGATGCAGCGAATCGCGTGGATTCTTAGCAGCGTCGGTTTGGTGCTGGAAGGTATCGCCGACATACTAGACGGCAACGTGTGGGAAGGCATCAAAAAAGTAGGCCTCGGTTTGTTGGATTTAATGAATCCGATTGGCGGCCTGCAGGACGGCTTCAAATCCCTGTGGGAAAAAGTCGCCTCCGGCGCTTTATCCGCCTGGGAGGGCATCAAAAACGCGTTCAAATCTGTGCCGGAATGGTTTCAGGGCAAATTCCGCGATGCATGGCAGAAGGTCAAGGACGTGTTTTCAACCGGCGGCCGTATCTGGTCAGGCATCAAGGAGGGCATCGAAAGCACCTTCCGTACGGTTGTCAACGCCATTATCCGCGGCATGAACACGATCATTGCCGTACCGTTCAACAAGATCAATTCCATGCTGAATACGATCCGCAATGCACACTTCCTCGGCATTTCACCGTTCCAGAATATGTGGGGCGTGAATCCACTGCCAGTGCCGCAGATCCCGATGCTGGCGCGCGGCGCGGTCATCCCGGCGAACCGGCAGTTCCTTGCTGTGCTGGGCGACCAGCGCAACGGCAACAACCTGGAAGCACCGGAATCCCTGCTGCGCCAGATCGTGCGCGAAGAAGCCGGCAGCGCTGGCAGCCGATACGAATTCATTGCGCGGCTGGATCGCCGCACACTGTTTGATGAAGTAATCACCGAAGCAAAACTGCGGAAAGGGCAAACGGGTAAAAACCCGCTTGTAGCGGTGTAACACATGGCACAAGAATACATTAAAATTCGCAAAAGCGCGTCGGATGACTGGCTGGTACTTCCGCAGCCGGATTCCGGCGCGCTGTCGTATGACTTTGAAACGACCTACACGGAGGACAGCGGCCGCACCCAGACCGGCGCGGCCGTCGTCAGCCCGCTATTCACGGTCGAGGCACTTGGATATAGCCGGGCGTCGATCAGCAAAACTATGCTGTCGCAGATCCTGAAGATCATCGCCAAAGGCCAGCGATTCCAGCTTCACTACTTTTCCGCCTATTATGGCGCGTGGTGTACGTCGTGGTTTTACGTTGGCAAAGGGCAGCTGAATATCGGACGCCTGAACGAAGGCAAGGAGCTGTTTACGTCCGTGGAATTTAACATGGTCAGCGTCAATCCGCTGACGTGATTGGGGGTGACATGATATGCGAACAGTCGAAAGTCAAATCACAAGCGTCTACCCATCGCAGACGAACTTTGTGGTCGAAGCATCTTTTACGTGGGATCACGATATCACGTTTGAGAGGAACGGTGAAACTGTAACGCTGAAGGCTGGGCAGTATCTGCAGGTAGGCCGGCAGTCTTTCCGCCCGGGCGGCACGAAGATCTCGGCGCAGACATCATCCGGCAGCTACCCCGTCGGGCTATCTGTGTGCAAATGCGCGACAATTGAAATGTACGACATCGGGTGGTCGAACGCCGACTACTGGTCGTTGTACGAAGGGGCCACGGCACATCTGAAAGCGGCAATCACCATTGACGGAATCGAACGCATGGTGGACATGGGCCACTTCAAGGTGTACGAAGTGGAAACCGTGCACGAAGTCACCACGCTGACATGCTACGACGCCATGAAGGCGGCGGACGTGCTGTGTCCGGCAGTGATGCAGGGCGAACACGAATATATGGAACTGTGGAAGCTGGCGGCGCAGCAGCTTGGATTGACGCCCGGCCCAGTGGATTATCAGCACGGTTTGCAGTATAACGGGCTGGCGACCGTGGACGCACAACACACCATCCGGCAAGTAATCGAAGCAATTGCGCTGGCCTGCGGAGGCAATGCCATGGTGTCTGGAAATACACTGTTTGTGCGCCCGATCACGTCTGCGGCAGATGTGACGCTTACGCAGTGGATCAACCCTGTAGAGGTGGCGAAAACGCCGGTAGAAGTTACAGGCGTGCGCGTGAAAAAGACGTTCGCCAGTGACGGGCAGGAATACACATACTTTTCCGGTTCTGACGGCTATGTCATTGAACTGAACGACGATAACCTGTGGCTGGGTATCGAAGGGCCGGCCGGGTCAATCACCGTTGCGGCCGAAGCTGTTGCCGCGTCGCTGTACGCGCAGCTGAAAGAAAAGCCGGTATATAAATTTTCTGGCGATCTTCCGTCTGATCCGCGCCTTGACATTTTCGACAAGGTCATCGTCAAGGACATCAACGGCCGGGAATACCCGTCAATCATCACGGATTACACATTCGTTTTTTCCGGCAAAACATCGGTCGGGAATAGCGTCGAATCCGGCAGCAGCTACAACACGTCCGATAGCGGTCCTTCCGGATCGTCGGCATCCGGTGTTGGCGCGGACTATGTCGTTGCCCAGGGCACGACCGGGAAATGGACGTGGCGCAAATGGGCGTCCGGCATCGCCGAGATGTGGGCTACGTTTGATACGTACACGTTGGAAATGACATCGCAGACCTGGGGGCCATTGTATACCGCATCGTGGATGGGTCTCGCGGCCAATAAGGCGGCACGTGAGTATCCGTTTGCCTTTGCTGCAAACCCGATAGTGTCGGCGACGCCAACGGTTACAAGCGGCAATATCTGGCTTGCCACGAACACGGAAAACGACATAGGTACGCGGCTGACGCACGCCCCGGCATATCAGTGCGTGAGAGCAAACGACGCGATCGTTAAAGCCCCACAGATCAGCTATTATGTTGTGGGCAGGTACAAGGAGGCAACCACATGACTATCACAATCGCAGACGGACGCGGGGCGCTGTGGCAGTGGGACACCGGGCGGCGGGTCAAGATCACCGACGGCGACGGCGTCAAACAGATCCATTACCAAAATCGCGCGCTTGGCGGCAGCGTGGACGTGGACGTCGGCGCAGACGGCAAGGCCATCATCCCGGACGAGCTGCTGCAGGACTGGCACCCGCTGACGGCCTACGCCTACGTCATCGACGATACCGGCGCGTACACGATGGTGCAGCAGGACTTTATCGTGCACAAGCGCGCCCGCCCGTCGGACTACGTCTACACGCCGGCCGATCACGCGGGCTTTGACCGGCTGCGTGCCGAAATCGGCGACCTTGCCGACCTGACGACGGAGGCAAAGGACACGCTGGTGGCTGCTATCAATGAGGTGGCACGGACAGGCGGCGCGGGAAGCATGGACTTGCGCGTGTCGGGCGGCTACATCCAGTACAGCACGGACGGCGGCAGCACGTGGACAAACCTTATCGCCGTGGCAGACCTCAAGGGTGCAGACGGCATCACGCCACACATCGGAGATAATGGCAACTGGTACATTGGAGATGATGACACCGGCAAGCCGTCGAGAGGTGAACAAGGGCCGGGCGCGGAGGTATTCTACATCGACCTTGCTGGAAAATACCCCAGCTACACCTGCCCGGTGGCGATGGCCGACATCAAGGCGGCGTATGAGGCGGGGAAGGAGCTGAAATGCCGATTCGCCATGGGCATGTACACAGCGGTTCTGCCGTTGTTTCTGCCGATGCCCAGCTCGAACACATGGTTATTTTCCGGCGCCGGTGCGCTGTCCGCAATGGGCTTCCCAGCGCAGACGATGACTATCGCCATCGTCAATGGCACTGTGCAGGCAAGCGATACGCGGCTGGCATCTATGGATGACATCCCCACGGCCTTGAAAAATCCGAATGCGCTGACGATCAAGATCGGCAGCACCACCGTCGCCTATGATGGCAGCACGGCGCAGACAGTGACGATCGCCGATGGCACGGAGGTGAGCTACTGAGATGAAAAAGCTCTACGAAGAAACCGCCGTACAGGACATTGCAGCAGCTATCCGCGAGAAAAGTGGCACGGCAACGAAATACAAAGTCGCGGAGATGGGCAATGCTGCGAGGCGCTGCTTGAACACCGGAGCGGAAACCGAAGTGGACACATTGACCAGTGCCGCGCAGAGGTAGACAGGTATCTGAAAAACGTCACCTACGACCCTCGGACTACGCTGTCTCGCAGATACCCGAATATGTGACGACAGTGAGCGCAAACCGACCTGTTGGCGTAGACATTGTGATGAAGTCCGCCGGAACGCTGACAATCGTGGACGGGTACACAGGTAACAGTGTTTCGCAGCCGGTCAGCGCAGGAGCAATCACAATCTATAACTGCACACCGGGCTCGATATCAACTTTTGTGCTGCTTGTTGACGGAAAAGTTATCCAGCAGGGCGTCATTAAACCGACCGGAGCGTGCCGCATGATTCATTTGCTGAACGTGGGCAACGTGCGCGATCTTGGAGGCTGGGATTGCGATGGTGGCAGGGTAAAGTACGGGCTGCTCTTCAGGGGCGGCGAGATGTATGGATACCTGACCGATGACGGCAGACAACAGGCGATTGATATGCTCGGAATCCTCAAGGAAATTGACCTGCGTTTTGCGGCTGAACTGAACGGCAGGACAGAAAGTGGCTTTGGACCGACCGTAGATATGCTGTGGGTTGATATGACATGGAACGACCTTGCGTATCAGAAGTCAAGCGGGAATATCAAGGCGATCTTCGACCCGCTCTTCGATTATGTCATCGCAAACAAGCCGACATACTTCCACTGCTCTGCGGGCGCAGATCGAACGGGCGTGGTCGCTCTGCTGTGCGAAGCGATACTTGGGGTATCACAATCCGACTGTGATAAGGATTACGAACTCTCGAGTTTTATTCTGGCGTCAGCACAGATGCGGAAGCCCGTCGCAGGAACGAAACGCCGTGGACGCGCCAGATTAACTACTTGAATGCCTATCCTGGTGCGCCTTCCGCGATAAGGTGGTTAATTTTATGGTGTCGTGCGGCATTACAATCGAAAAAATCAACGCTTTCCGAGCAGCTATGATCGACGGGACGCCGGAGACAGTGACGGCAGATATCGCAACGTACAGCATCACAAAAACACTCACTGATGTCACAGTCAGCAACGGAGCGGCATCTGTGCAGCAGTACCAGCCGTTCGTAGCAAGCATCACTCCCACGAACGGCAAATTGATTGAATCCATCAAAGTGACGATGGGCGGGAAGGACGTGACTGCTGCTGTATTGCGTGGCAGCACGGACGTGCTGAGGCGAGCTGTACGGGTCGCTTTGACAAAATGCACAAGTAGCAACCCACGCGCGTATGTCATCGACGGGCAGTCTTATTGTACTGCGATAACTGCCGACACGGGGTGCGAAGTCAGTAATGTAAAAATCATGATGGGAGGTGAGGACGTGTCCACATTTTACAAAGATGGGGTCATAGCTATTCCAGAGGTGATCGGCGATATTGTTATCACGGCAACCGCTGTAGCCCAAGCCCCAGCATATACAAACCTGCTTGATGCCGCGATTGACATGGATGGAAACGTCATCGGGCATACGCCTATGTATAAAAATATGCGATACAATAGCAGCAGCGGTGCACCTGTTGCACACTCAGGGACGAATATCACGGGCTTGCTCCCGGTCAAAAAGGGTGATGTCGTGCGTATTCGATGGAAAGGGAACACTGATATATCATATCAATCTATCAAGTTTTTCAAGTCTGACCGAACCCAAGTCAAAGTCGGATATACATCTTTGGCCAATATCGAAAAAGGCCAAGCAGGGCCTGTTATAAACTTTAATGCTGCCAATGGAGTTGCCGATTTTAAATTCGACAGTTCAAATGGCGCAGCCTATTTTTCAATCGTGCTCTACGACACGCTGGAAAATGTAATTGTTACTACAAACGAAGAAATCATATAAACCTCAAAAGAGCCTCTTGTTGATTTTACAGGATGCCCTACAGCATCGGATTGATGAGATGCAGAGATGAAGGAGGTAACAGCTGATGGAATTTGTTTCTTGCGATCCGTCAAATTACCGCGCCGGGCGCACGCAGCCGGTGCGGTACATCGTGATGCACTACACGGCAAACAACGGCGACACTGCGCGCAACAACTGCGATTACTACCACCGCGTGGGCGGCCTGCAGGCCAGCGCGCACTATTTCGTGGACGAACACGGCGCGATGCAGTCCGTGCGCGAGTGCGACACGGCGTGGCACTGCGGCGCGCGGGCGTACTGGCACCCCGAGTGCCGCAATGCCAACAGCATCGGCATCGAGATGTGCAGCCGCAAGCGCGCCGACGGCAGCTACTACATCAAGCCGGAGACCGTGGCCAACGCCGCGGCGCTGGCGCGGGAGATCATGCAGCGCTATGGCATCGACACCGACCACGTGCTGCGGCACTACGACGTGACGGGCAAGCGCTGCCCCATGCCGTGGGTGGATGAC
>QFCE01002576.1_pt1 | contig 50876 bp, 46 predicted proteins | sample 5346091 | NCBI WGS metagenome assembly QFCE01 (sample SAMN09062252, study PRJNA434731) | Human gut metagenome, whole genome shotgun sequencing project. | isolation source: stool timepoint A chromium assembly | host: Homo sapiens | collected 2015
TAACTTTATTTAAAAGTTATTTGTTTTTATCGTGTCACTCACGCGACAGCTTGTATATATTATCACAAGCCCATGCGCTTGTCAACAACTTTTTTCAATTTTATTTTTCACCCTCATTTTAAGGCAAAAAAATAACGGAGAAAGAGGGATTTGAACCCTCGCGCCGCGCGAACGACCTACACCCTTAGCAGGGGCGCCTCTTCAGCCTCTTGAGTATTTCTCCATATTTTTTTATAAAATTGATGCGCCGTAACGTTTTATCTACTATACAAAACTTTGTTCCGTTTGTCAATAGCTTTTTACAACTTTTTCATCACTTGTAAAACCAGTTATTTTTGAAGGCTCTGCATTTATAGAAATTCATAGAAAGAAACTATTTCCAAATGTCAATATTTCAAGTCGAACGCACGTGAGACTTGGTGCGTGATCCCACTGAAAGGTCGCAAATCGGCTGCGTTCATGAGCAAGTAGCAAAAGCGGATTGCGAATGTCTGCTTTCCCTATGCCTGAGACAAGCGCTCTTTTAAAAAAGTATTTCTCTTTGTAACTGTCACATTTCTGACCGCATAAGACAATGCCTTTCTGGTTCCTACGATAACCAGAACCTTTTTTGCACGGGTAATTCCTGTATAGATCAGATTGCGCTGCAACATTACATAGTGATTCATCAGAACAGGCATGACCACGATCGGATATTCGGAGCCCTGCGCTTTATGTATCGTTGTCGCATAGGCATGCACCAGTTCATCCAGCTCCGATGCTTCATATTCTATGATATGCTGGTCAAAGTTTACTTTCAGCGTCCGTTCCTGCAGATCTACAGACTCTACTGTTCCAATATCTCCGTTAAAAATTTCTTTCTCATAATTATTTCGGATCTGCATGACTTTATCCCCAGTGCGAAACAGATATCCTCCCCGACGCAAACCGTCGCCCTGTGGATTCAAAGCTTCCTGAAGTGCAAGATTCAAATTCGCTGCTCCCACAATTCCTTTCTGCATCGGTGTCAGCACCTGGATATGATTCCAGGGCGTTTTGTAATAACGCGGAAGGTTGTTTTTTACCAGCCGGACAATTTCCTGCACCGCTTCCTCCGGATCTTCTTTTTCTATATAGAAGAAATCCGTATTTTTGCCATTGGAAATATCCGGAAATTTGCCTTCATTGATGGCATGCGCATTCATGATAATCCTGCTGCTCTGTGCCTGTCTAAAAATCCGGGTCAGACGAACCACAGGAAATACACCGGAATCAATAATGTCACGCAATACATTTCCCGCCCCCACAGATGGGAGCTGGTCGATATCTCCCACCAGTATCAGACGCATCCCCTCTGGAATTGCTTTGAGCAGCGCATTCATCAGTATCATATCGATCATAGAACATTCATCAATGATCAGCACATCTCCATCCAGGGGATTGTCCTCATTTTTCTGATATCCTTCCGGCGGTTTGCACTCCAACAGACGGTGGATTGTCTTTGCCTCTAATCCGGTTGCTTCTGTCATACGCTTGGCGGCACGACCTGTAGGTGCTGCCAGCAGGATTTTTAATCCAAACGAACGGTAAGCAGCGATAATTCCCTGCGTTGTCGTGGTTTTTCCGGTTCCAGGTCCTCCCGTCAATACCATGACTTTGGAAACGGCTGCTTTTCGAATGGCATCTGCCTGAATCTCATCATATTCCATGTGTACTTTTTCCTGAATTTTACCGACATCAATGGACAGGCTTTCGTTTCCTGTCTTCTGCCGTGCATCCATCAGTGCATGCCAGAGCCGGTCTGCTGCCGGCGCCTGTGCCAGACGTTTTAATTTGCCTGCCACACCTGCCTCCGCATAATAAAATGCCGGCAGATATATAGCTTTCATTTCTGCCTGATCTGTTTTATAGTCTACCGTTTCACAGATCAGGTCTTTGTCCGCGATCATCTGATCCAAAGTCATTACGATACTGGATTCTTCCGCTTCCAGTAATTCTGCTGCCTTCGCGATCAACTGATCCTGATATGCAAACACATGTCCCTCATCTGCCAGATTACTGAGTGTATACATAATACCACTGCGCAACCGGACATAAGCCTCCTTCGCAAAACCAAGCTTCTGTGCAATTCCATCTGCTGTTTTAAATCCAATCCCCCAGATATCATCTGCCATCTGGAACGGATTTTCTTTCATTTTATCCAGACTTTCATTTCCGTACTGACGGTAAATTTTTGCTGCAAAAGAGGTACTGACGCCATGATCCTGCAAAAAAAGCATAACATTCTTGATCTCTTTCTGACGTTCCCAGCTGTCCCGGATCATCTGGATTCGTTTTTTACCGATGCCGTCCACTTCCTGCAGCCGGGAAATATCCGTCTCAATCACTTCCAGCGTTTCTATGCCAAACTGTGCTACGATCTTTTTCGCATATTTCGGACCAACGCCCTTGATCAGACCGGAACCAAGATATTTTTCAATACCAAATACCGTCGCCGGAAGCGTTTCTTCCCAACTCTCTGCAGCAAACTGTCTGCCGTAACGACTGTCCACTTTCCAATTTCCATAAATCAGCAATACAGAACCAACATTCACATCCAGCAGACTTCCGATGACTGTCACAAGTTCTTTGTAACTTTTTACGGCACATTTGAGGACCGTGTAGCCATTTTCCGGATTTTGATAAGTAATGCGTTCCACCACACCCCGGATTTTTACTGTAAAATGCTGAGGTCGCTGCTGAACCTCTACGTCTTCCGATGCCTTTTTTCTGGCTTCCTCCACACGCTTCTGATGTGCCTCACGCATCTCAGCCACCATGCACTCATACACTTTTTGGTTCATGTAACAGTCATTCAGTGCTCGATGCGCACCTTCCGATGAAATACCATAATGCTCCGCCAGATCCACCAGACGATGATGCTCCATCTTCGGCAAGTGTTTTCGCGCCACCTGCAGCGTATCCACATAATTGTTCTGCGGAATTTCGCCAAAATACTGCTCGGCGTCACGCCAGATGAACTTCATGTCAAACCGTGCAATGTTATGTCCTACCAGAACAAGATCTTCCGCAAAATCCAGAAACTCTGCCAGAACATGCGAAAACGCCGGTGCCTCCGCAACCATCGCATTTGTGATTCCATTCACTTTCGTCGCTCCAAATGGAATCTTGCGGCCCGGGTTCACCAGCGTATTAAATTCATCCACTACTTCGCCACCTTTCACCTTCAGCGCCGAAATCTCAATCACTTCATCATAGTTCGGAGAGATTCCAGTCGTCTCAAGGTCAAAGATGACATAGTTTGGTGTGTATTTGTTGATCAGAGTTCCTTTCTGTGTGGACATGAGTATCACTACTTTCTATTCATTCTTTTTCGTATCTTATCATATCCCATTTTAAAGTACAATCATCAATAGTTTATCTCAGTCTGAAGTAACAAAATTTACTCATATCTCAGTGCATCAATTACTTCCATCTTTGCTGCTTTTTTCGCCGGATAAGATCCGAAGAACACACCGATCAGCATTGAGAAGCATACGGAAAGGATAATTGCTAATACAGACGGATGTACATTCATGATAATATAACCTGCATAATCGCTGTAGTAGCTGTTGATGACAAGCATCGCCACTTTTCCGAGGATAAATCCAAACAGGATTCCAATCAAAATTCCAATGATTCCACCAACGAGGCAAAGTACCACAGATTCGATCAGAAATTGCTGCTTGATGGCCTTATTTTTAGCACCCAGCGCTTTTCGGATACCGATTTCCTTTGTTCTTTCAGTGATAGACACCAGCATGATATTCATGACACCAACGCCACCAACGATCAGGGAAATTGCTGCAATAAAGGAAATTGCCACAGTTACTACATTAATGACTGTATTAATAATGCCCATATCCGAAGACATATTGTATGTTGTGACCTGCCATTTTTCATTTTTCGCATATTTGTCTGCAAAAAAGCTCTGAATATCTGTTTCTGCCTGATTTTGATCCGCACCTGTTTTTAAAAGGACACTTATATACGTATATCCATTGGTCGCTTCACTATGATTTAATTTATTTGCAGTTGTGGCGGGAATATACATGGTAGTACTGCGGTCTTTTTCCGGAATCGTCGTATCTTGTTTACCAAAAATAGCAGCATTATATTCATACACACCTACTACTGTAAATTCATAAGAATAACCATCACTTCCACTGTAAATAATCTGCTGTCCGATAGGATCTTCACTGCCGAAATAATAGGATGCCATCGTATCGGATACAACGCATACACGTTTCTCCTTTTTCATATCCTGCTTTGTCAGATTACGTCCACGAAGAATATTAATTTTCATGTGCTCCAGTTCTTCTTTTGTCGTTCCTGTTGCGTCCACATTCGCATATTTATCACTGTTTTTGTAAATCTGACCGCTGCCAAGATAAGCTGAAATACCAAAACCTGCGATTTCGTCCGGGTATGTTTCCTGTAATTCATCCAGCATATTCTGCGTAATATAATCATCTGCTGTCATCTTCGGATATTCCCAGTTCGACCAGTCTGCATCATCCTCCGGATAAATAGCATCCACACTGGCGCTGATACTGTTTCCACCAAGGGAGTTTAATGTAGCATTCAACGTTGATTTGATAGATGTTCCAATGGTCGTGATCGTGATAACCGCAGAAATACCGATGATGATTCCAAGCATAGTCAGCAGGGAACGCATTTTATTGGAAAGAAGGTTCTGAAAGGCTTCTTTGATATTCTCTATCAGCATAGCGTTCCCCCCTCTCCGATTTCTGGCTTATTGCATCCATCATTCATCTTGTGATAACCTGACAAATCACAGCCTTTTTCTGTTTTTCTGCTATCAGATACGATCATACCATCATTTAATGTGACAATTCGCTCGGTCTCTGCAGCCAATTCCTTTGAATGAGTGATCAGTACGACTGTTTTTCCCTGTTCTTCATGAAGCTTGTGAAAAATATCCATGATCATATGACCGGTCTGGGAATCCAGTGCACCGGTCGGCTCATCTGCAAGGATAATGGAAGGATCATTAATCATCGCCCGGGCAATCGCAATTCTCTGCTTCTGTCCGCCGGACAACTCATTTGGACGGTGTGTGGCACGATCTGCCATTCCCACCAGTTCCAACATCTGCATACCGATTTCTTTTGCATTTTTCGGACGGTGCTCACTGTACATCAAAGGCAAAGTTACATTTTTTAAGGCATTTGCTCTCGGAATCAGATTAAAGTTCTGAAACACAAAGCCAATTTTTTCATTCCGCATGACACTTCGGACGGTGTCATCCATGCTGTTGACATCCTCGCCTTCCAGGAAATAATTACCGGAAGTCTGGCGATCCAGAATACCCATAATATTCATCAGCGTACTTTTTCCGGAACCGGATTCTCCTACAATAGAAACAAATTCGCCCCGTTTGACATCAAGATTGATTCCGTGTAAAATCTCCAATTCATTTGGCTGACCAATGTAATATGTCTTCACGATCTGTTCCATGCGGATCATAATTTCATTTGACATGTATAAAAACCTCCATGATTAATCCGCAGTTACTTCAGAACTTACACTTGTAGAACCGCCATCTTCCGTTTCACTTACATCACTTCCTCTTTCTCCCTGGAAAGTATCTCCTTCGGATATAGCGTAATCCATGATAATGTAATCTCCTGCTTTCAGATCGCCACCGGTCACTTCTGTATAATAATTAATCTCATCACCAACTGTAATATTTTTCTTTACAGCTGTATAAGTACCATCTTTATTTTCTTCTGCACAGAGGACATAACTTTTGCCATCCTCATCCTGCTGCACCAGATCATACGGTACAGACAGCACATTTTCACGATCTGTCAGGACAATTTTTGCCTTTGCACTCATGCCACTGATCAGATCACACGGATCTAATTTGATCTGTACCGAAAATCCACCTGTATTGGCGGCTCCGGAAGTCTCCTTCCCGGTTTGTTCCGTTGTCGGCTGGGAAGCATTATATACTTTTACTACTTTGATGATTTCGCCATTGATTTCCTGATCATCCAACGCATCAGAAGTAATGATTGCTTTCATACCTTCCTGCAGTTTCAGAATATCTTTTTCTGTTACACTTGCATTCACGATCATATCAGTATTATTTTCTACGGTTACTAACGTAGCATTTGCGGTATTTACATCACCGACAGAAACATTAACTGCAGTAACAATACCTGCACTTTTACTTGTGATCGTACAATCATCCAGTTGTTTTCTCAACTGATCCAGCTGTGTCTGTGTATCACTGTCATCCGTCTGGTTATATTTTGCAGATTCAATGCTGTTCTGGGCAGAATAAATCGCATCATCGGTGGAGGATTTCACGCTCGTATAATTGTTTTTTGCTTCTTTGCGGGCACTGTCTGCAGATGTAAGATCACTTTTTGCACCGGAAAGCTGATCCTGAAGGTCGGAAAGTTTTTCCTGAAGTGCTGCTTTTATATCTTCATCAGATGCCGCATTTACCTGATCTGATACAGATTTAATCTGGTTATTTAATGAATTTATAGTGTTTTGTGCTGCTGTATATGCAGCTTCTGCACTGTTGATACTGTCATTTGCCTGTGCCAATTGATTTTTCTGATCTTCTTTGGCACGCTCAAGGGTACGCTGATTCTGATTCGTTTCATTCTGTTTTAATGCAGCTGCATTTGACAGGGATTTCTCTAGCACATCAATCTGTTTCTGAATAGAATCTTTATCCAGAGTCGCGATCACATCGCCTTCTTTTACAACATCTCCAACCTGAACATTTACAGTTTTGATCTCAGTCGCAGCTGTAGAAGAATAATTGATCTTCGTCTCTCCACTTACCGTTCCTGTCAGAGATATAAAATCGGACAGGTCTCTTTTATCTACTTTTTCCAACTGTACAATCTTGGTCGCCTCTGCTACACTGTTTAACTTTCGTTTGGCTACGCCAACCAGCACAATGATTGCTGCTACAATGATAACCAGCACGATCACTAGTTTTTTGTGTTTGAATTTCTTTTTCACCTTCAATCCTCCTGTGTTTTATTTTTAGTGACAGATCGGATACTGTATGAATAACTTTTATTCTGATCTGAAGTATAGCTATTTTATAAAACAAAACAGTAAAAAAAATGTATGAATTTCTTAATTTTTTATGAGTAACATTATTTTCTTATCACCCCACAAAAAGAATCACACATACTCTGATGTTTCCTATCACTATTAGGTACTTATCAAAGCTATGTGTGATTCCTTTATTTCATCATCTTCTAAACAAAAAAATTATGATCAATCTTCTACCGCAAATTCTTTGATTGCAGTTTCATACAGATTGTTTCCTTCAGAGTCTACGACTACGATAACCGGAAAATCTTCTACTTCAATCTTACGGATTGCCTCTGCACCGAGGTCCTCATAGCAGACAATCTCAGATTTTTTGATGCATTTTGAAAGCAATGCGCCTGCTCCGCCGATAGCTGCAAAGTAAACTGCTTTGTTTCGGACGACTGCATCAATGACTTCTTTGGTACGTTTTCCTTTTCCGATCATGGCTTTTTCACCAAGATCCAGCAGACGCGGAGCGTATTTGTCCATACGGCTTGCGGTCGTCGGACCGGCAGAACCGATTGGTCGTCCTTCTCTGGCCGGAGACGGTCCCATATAATAAATCGTGCAGTCTTTGATATTAATTGGAAGTTCTTTTCCTTCATCCAGTACTTCCATCATGCGTTTGTGAGCAGCATCTCTGGCCACGTAAAGTGTACCTGTGATATAAACATAATCGCCTGCTTTTAAGTCAGCGGTAATTTCTTCTGTAATTGGTGTATGTATATGTTTATCCATGATAATTTCCTCCTGTCCTACAGTTCTCTTACCGCATGTCTGTTGACATGACAGCAGATATTGATTGCCACAGGAAGTCCTGCGATATGTGTCGGATAGGTATTTATATTGACTGCCAGCGCTGTGGTTGTACCGCCAAGTCCACCCGGTCCGATGCCAAGATGATTGATCTTCGTCAGCATTTCTTCTTCCATTTCTTTGACATATGGAATATCGGAATGTTCATTCACCGGTCTGGTCAGAGCCTGTTTTGCAAGCAGCGCACATTTTTCAAAAGTTCCACCGATACCAACACCCACAACCATTGGCGGACAGGCATTCGGTCCTGCATCTCTGACTGCTGTCAGAATTGCATTTTTCACACCTTCGATACCGTCTGCCGGTTTCAGCATAAAAATACGACTCATATTTTCACTGCCAAATCCTTTTGGTGCAATGGTGATTTTCACTTTATCACCCGGAACAATTTTTGTATGCAGAATTGCCGGTGTATTATCTTTTGTATTTTCACGGATCAGCGGATCTTTTACCACGGATTTTCTCAGATATCCATCCACATAACCACGACGCACACCTTCATTGACCGCTTCCTCAAAATCACCGCCCACAAAATGTACGTCCTGTCCGATTTCCATAAAAATAACTGCCATTCCGGTATCCTGACAGATTGGAATCATTTCTTTGTCTGCGATTTCCAGATTTTCCTGAAGCTGATTCAGGATTTTTTTGCCAAGCTCGGATTTTTCTGTCTCAACAGCCTGCTTCATACATGTATCCATATCCGGTGACAGATAATGGTTCGCCTGTATACACATCTCGCTGATGTTTTCAGTTAATTCTTTTACATTAATTTCTCTGATCATTTTTTACTCCTCATAAATCAAAAGAAAACCATTGACACTTCTTATGCTTTCTTTGTGCTATTTATTATCATAGCTCAAACAAAAAGAAATGTGAATGGTTTTCTCTTTATATTATTTAGAAAGTAGACTTATAATTACACTTCCCTCTCCAGCGGCATACTCATACAGCGTGGGCCACCACGACCTCTGGACAGCTCCGAACTTGCCATTTCCAGTACCTCGATACCATGCTGACGCAAAATATCATTTGTCACATAATTCCGGTCATATACGACAACTTTTCCAGGCTCAATGCAAAGAGTATTAGAACCATCGTTCCACTGTTCACGCTCGGAAGCAATTCTGTCTTTGCCACCACATTTGATCAGTGTCACTTTATCCAGTTCCAGATATTTTGCAAGGATATCAGAAAGCATCGCATCGGACTCTGTCACTTTTAACTGCCCCTTCTGATCTCCCGGTTTAATTTCAAAAATACGAAGTGTCTGCATGATGCCCGGATGAATCGTGAATTTGTCATGATCTACCTGCGTACATACCGTATCCAGATGCATGAAAGCACGGACAGACGGAATATCCAGTGCTATAATCGTTTCAATTTCTGATGTCTCATCTGCAAATATATTCTGTGCCAGAATTTCAATCGCTTCCGGCGTTGTACGCTGGGAAATTCCGATAGCAATGACTTTATTACTCAGATTCAGAATATCTCCACCTTCAATGGCAAAATCCATTGCTCTGTCATAGTAAAACGGTACTTTTCCGGCAAAATCCGGATGATATTTTAAAATATATTTTCCGTAAAGTGTCTCTCTTCTTCTGGTCCGGGAATACATATGGTTCAGACTGACACCGTTTCCGATACATGCAAATGGATCTCTCGTAAAATACAGATTCGGAATCGGATCCAGCAAAAACTGACTCTCTTTTTTCACCAGACTTACCAGCGGACAACTCATTTTTACATTTAACTCAGAAGCCCGGATTCCTGACATCGTTTTTAACACAAGTTCCTTTTCGTCTGCAATATTCATCAGATATTCGTATAACTGCTCCCTCACTTTTGTTGCAGAAGCACCACCCTCTGCAATAAACTCCCGAACAAACTGCTCCTTTTTCTCAGGATTTTTCAACACCTCTGCCGTCAGATCCTCCAGGTATACGACTTCCACTCCCTGTCCCTGCATAATCTCCGCAAACATATCATGCTCGATTTTTGCAGTTTTCAAATAAGGAATATCATCAAATAAAAGCCGTTCCAGATCTTCCGGAACCAGATGCTCCAGTTCCTGCCCCGGTCTGTGAAGCATTACTTTTTTCAATTTTCCAATTTCGCTTTTTACATGGATTGCCATTTTACGGCGTCCTCCTTATCCCCTTCATTTATAACATCCATTTCATTTTAGCCTAAAATATAATTTTTTTCACTCTTTTTTATAAAATATTTCACATGCATACAAACTGACAGCACCAAGGTACACAGTTCTGAGGAAGGAATCGCAACCCACGCTCCGTTCAGTCCCCATATTCGCGGCAACACGAGTAAAAATATAACGGTAAAAAGCAATGTTCTGCAAAAAGAAATCAGTGCAGATACTTTTCCGTTGGACAGCGCAGTAAAAAATCCAGAAGACGCAATGTTAACTCCACTGAACAGGAAATTTATTGCAAAAATCTGAAATCCTACAGAGGCCAGTTCCCATGTTCCCGGATCTTTTGTAAATATCGAAACGATTGGTTTTGCCAGAAATGCAGCGACCACAGTGATCACAACAGATGATACCACTACAAAAATAAAAGTTGTCTTATATATCCGTTTCAGCTGAGCTTTATTTTGTGCACCATACTGAAAACCGACAATCGGAGCAATTCCAACAGCGAATCCGAGATGAAAGGAATTAAATAAAAATTCTCCATACAAAATAATCGTGATGGCAGCCACACCATTTGCACCGGCCAGCCGCATCATAACTGAATTAAATAAAAATGTAATAATAGCTGCTGCCAGCTGAGATACCATTTCGGAAGATCCATTATAACATGCATGCAAAAAATCTCTGACATTTACCTGAAATCTTATAAAGCAAAGCCCCTTTTTATTTGCGAAAAAGAAAATCAGGCCCGCAATCGCCGGTACCGACTGCCCGATTCCGGTTGCAAGAGCGGCACCACGGATTCCCAGATGGCAATGCACGATCAATACATAATCCAGCACAGCATTTAAAACTCCTGCTAAAATAATCAAAATCAATCCAAGTGTCGGGCGTTCCGCTGTTACCAGATAACTTTGAAACAACGACTGCAGCATGCAGGCAGGGGTAAAAATCACAAGAATCATCAGATAATTTCTGCAATACATCAGCAATTCATCCGTAGCACCAAGCATATAACAAATCCGATTCAAAAAGCTCAGCGTAACCAGCATAATTATCCCACTGACAATTAATGTAATGACGACAAACATGGTAAGTCTTTCTTTGGCTTTTTCCTTTTTTCCTTCACCAAGATATTTACTGATGATCGCATTTCCTCCAGTCGCCATCATCGTTGCAATTGCGATCATAATATTTATAACCGGATACACAATATTAGTTGCAGATAATGCATTACTTCCCACAAAACGTGATACAAACATTCCATCAATGATCGTATACATTGACATAAATATCATCATAATGATGGAAGGTGCTGCAAATCTCAATAATTTTAAAGGAGTAAACTCCTGATTCAAAGACATACTCATAAAAACACCTGCTTTCTCAAACTTACATACTTTTTTATAATACTTCTATCCGTTATCTGCACATTTTCCCCATATGATACAACGTGACAAATGTGCTTTTTCACCTTTTATATCTTGACTTCTGACAGCATATACTATAGGGTAACCCTATAGTCAAGCAGATTTTTACAACATGTCTGCAGGAGATTTTTTACATCATTATCAAATTATAATCTACTCAAATCACATAATGCATAGGAATCACAGGATGCCTATAGATTGCAATTACAAGACAGGAGAAGTTAAAGTATATGGAACGCAAAGATTATCTGACCACCGGCGAACTGACCCAGCTCATGGGTATTACAAAGCATACACTTTTTCATTATGATGACATAGGTCTGTTTCAACCGAAATATATTAACGAAAAGGGTTATCGGTTTTATTCCATCGATCAGATTGATATTTTAAACACAATTCTGGTTTTGCGTGATCTCGACATGCCATTAAAGGAAATTCAAACATACGTTTCACAGCGAACCCCAGAACTTTTTCAGCAGATATTTCTGGAACATGAAGCACAGATTGCAAAGCAGATTAAGAAACTACAATCCATGAAAAAATGGATGCAGCAACAGAGAAACAAGATTCAGATTGCGGAACAGACCGATTTTTCAAAAATTGAAATCACGACTTATCCGGACTGTTACTATCTTTACAGAGAGGCAGAGCCAAATTCTAATCAGTCTTTTTCCAAAAATCTCAATAAGCTGATTTCATTGTTACAAAAGACCAATCCTTATCTGGATTATGATATTGCTTATTTTCAGTACGGAAAAAATGTGGAACATGGTATTTACGATGCCTATGATAATGTTGCTCTGCTCATGGGACAGAAGCCTGCAATAAAAAACTGCCAGATACTTCCCGCTGGAAAATATCTGACAGCCTATCATGTCGGTCATTGGAATACAATCGGTGAGACTTATGAACGAATGCTGAATTATAAAAAACAGCATCAGCTTAAGACCAGTGATCTTTACATTGAATACGACGTGGTAAATAATTTTATCACAAAAAATGAAAATGAATTTGTGGCGAAAGTTGAAGTAGAAATTATTGAGTAATATATATGCAAATTCTAAAAAGGTAAATTGACCGCATTAACTTAAAGTTGCTTTTAATCCCAACTCAGTTTCTGCCAGTTCCAGTAAAAGAGGGTGCTCATCTCCCGGTTGATTTGGATAATGCAGCAGGTATTTTAACGCACCTTCTTTTGTGTGAAAAAACATCCCATGCCCACCATCTGGACCAAAAACAATCTGCTCCAAATGTCTCCACGGTCCTTCTATTTTTCCGGAATCAGAAACTGCCTGACCAACGGTATAACCTTTTTCGCCCCAACTGGACCAGAGAATCAGCAATTTTCCATTCTGTTGACGATACACTGCCGGACCATCTGTAAAATATACATCACCATCCATTCCAAATTCTGCTTTTGCAAAAGGTATTGGAACAGCCCAACCAGCATCTTTTGCAGAAAATAAAGTAAAAATTTCACCTTTTGTACTGCTAAAATCATTTTCCAATTCCACCATACACATATCACCAGCCGGAACATCCTCAAAAGAATGGGAAAATATCAAATAGATTTTTTCCTTTTCCTGATAAAGCATCCCATCAATACAATTCCAATCGTCCGGTGTCAGCGGTTTTTCGGTCATAATCTGAAATGTTCCATCCGGTGTATCTGACTGTAAAATCTGAATGCCCTTATGTTTTTCACTGCCAAATGTGGCAACCAGATAATACTTTCCATTAATTTCATAACATTCCGGAGCCCAGAAACAACGATCTGCCCAAAAATCTTCCGGTTTGTGAAAAATTTCAAATGGTCCTTCCCAGTTCTCCAGATCCTTACTTTTAAAACAGTCAAATCCTTCTGCCGCTCCCCAACAGGTCTCTGCTCTGGTTCCGTACATATAGTACCAGTCTCCACTACACAAGATGTATGGATCTCTTATATTAATATCTGTTAACTTCATTTTATTCCTCTAAATATTACTTATTTTCTGTATGCTGTTTTTCATATACAGCTCTTACTTTCTGTCTGACTTCATCCGTGATCGGATATTTCACCAATGCTAAAATAATGACAACTCCACAAATAGCCGGAACCACAAATCTTGCAACCGTAATTCCTGTAATAACCGCCTGTGGCTCCTGTCCGATGGCATTTGCAATATATCCTGTCGCTGCAAGTGTAAAACTTACAATTGCACTGGAAATTGCAATACCTGCTTTATTTGAAAATCCTTTCAAAGCTGCCATCGTTCCATTTACAACTCTTCCAGAATCAATTAATACCAAATCTGTCATTTCTGTCATCATCATTGCACTGAACGGCATGGATGCGGTTGCAAACATAGATGCAACGCCAGAGCAGATAAATAATACTGCCATGTTTCCATGGAAAATTACGATTAAGATATCACATATAATTACTGCAACCTGAGAAATTGCAAATGCTTTTTGTGTCTTGTGGAATAATCTCATAAACAGTGGAACAATGATAACAATTCCAAGAAGTCCAACCAGTGAAACATCCAACATATACATAGAAATTAAATCCGGTCTGCATAAACAGTACATAATGTAATAAACAGAAGATGACATCATGATATTATACGCTGTGTATGCTGCCAGCCAGACAGCAATCACACTTAACAGACCTTTTACATGAAATAAACTTTTAATTTCTTCCAGCAGTGGCTTCTGTTCATTATGTTGTACACAAGTCTCTTTTGTTGTTGCAAAGCACATCCAGCATGTAATTGTCATGATAACACCAGCCAGACCTACAACGATCATGTATCCCTTTGCTGTATTATCTCCGCCAAACAAAGAAACCAGCGCCAGACCAAAAGAAGTTGCAATGGTTGTGCAAATTCCCATAACCATTGTATAGGCGTTGATCATTTTGCTTCTCTCTGATGGTTCATCTGTAACAGCATTAATCAGTGCACCACTTGGAATTTCAATGGCAGTTCTGAGCATTCCGTACAAAATATAAAAGACTGCTGTCCATATGATTTTTCCATGTGTTCCAATATTTGGGCTTGCAAACAATAACACAACAACAACCGTCAAAATCGCCGGAATAAACAGAAAATACGGTCTGTACTTTCCCCAACGGCTCTTTGTTCTGTCGGCAATTGTTCCCATCATCGGATCATTAATTGCATCCCATATAGAAGCAACTACAGTAATCACACCAACAGCTCCTGCCGGTACTCCAAACGTATCTGTCAGGAAGATCATCAGATACGCCCCAACTAAAGATCCCATAATCTGGTATCCGCTTCCGGTTGCCAGCGCATAAGACAAAATCGTTGACAATTTTAATTTTTCTCTTTTCATAACAAACCTCCTGCTTGTTTTCTTTTGATGATGAGATTATAATCTATGATGTCACAAATTTTGTGACATTTATTTCAAAAGAAATGACACAAAAACTCATTCACATATTGATTTTTATACGTTCAGAATGACTCATATTAGAAAGATTCCGATTGTACCAATCAGAAAAAGGACAATTATTATGATACCAGAAAACAATTTGCTTCCACTTAATGACACTGAGCATTTTTTAAAAAATTTTTTAAAAAAATTTCCGGTTTATCAGACCAAAATCATTAATTCCTTAGTAAATGAGCCGGATTATATATATCTGCTGCATTTGTTGGAAACAGAATGGCACAAGCAGCTCCCAGATCAGACTTTTTTTCTCACCGGTTCATCCGGACATCTTTCTGAAGATTTTTTTATTCCTGAAAATCAGAATGTCTGTATTTTGAAAAATCTGAGATATATGCCACTACTGATGCATTCCCATCAGTTTATTGAGATTAATTATGTTCTGAAAAGTGATCACAGTCTGTTGATCGATCCTGAAAAATCCACCCCACTTCAGGATGGAGATATTATTTTATGTCCTCCAAACCTTCAGCACACATTTCAGACACAAAATAAAAACAGCATCATTGTTGATTTCATTCTACGTGTCACAACATTTGATACTGTTTTCTTTCATTTACTGAATAACAATAATTATTTATCCACACTGTTTTCCAATGTGATTTACGGAGATTCTAACGGCTATATTATCTGGCACTGTCAGAATGACTCTGCATTAAAAGAATTGGTCTTAAAGGTCTATGAAGAATGGGAAAATAATCTAAAATACTGCGATAAAATGATTGAACTGCTTGTCATGGAATTTATTCTGATTCTTATGCGTTCCCATGAAGATGAAGCTGTTTTTTCCACTTCATATATCAATAATTCTGATGAAAATTTCCGTTCCCTGCTGAATTATATGCAAATGCATTACCAGACAGTTACGCTGTCAAAACTTGCTCTTGCTTTCAATTACAGTGAACGCCAGATTATCCGTATTTTCAAAAAAAATACCGGGAAAGGCTTTTCTGAACTTCTGACGGAAATCCGCATGAATAAAGCCATTCAATTGCTGAAAAACAAAGATATTCCAATTAATGGCATCGCATCCATGCTCGGATATTCCAGCACCTACTATTTTAACAAAGTATTTCTGGAAACATTTACATTCTCACCGGAATCTTTCCGGAAACGAATTTTTCAGACATAACTCTGCTCTACTTTGATCACACAGCGATAGCGCGGATTCCATTCAGTCACCCGCTTCTGCAAGTAGGATGTAATCTCGCTGTCGCTGGCTTTGAATCCAGCTGGTTTTACACAATCAAAAATTACATTACTGGACAAATTTCCCGGAACCAGACGTACTTCATGGATCGAAAGTCTCTCATCAAACTCTTTGGCCGCCTGACTGACAAAAGCTCGGATTTTTGCCACTTCCTCACTTTCCTCCACAATAGGGTCGTAGTGGATGGTCAGGATCATATGCTCCTGTTTCTGAAAATCACGCTCAATCTCATCCATAATTTCATGCGCCTCAATGACAGGTGTTTCCGCCGGAAATTCCACATGTACCGTGGCAAACAAATTTCCCGGACCATAATCGTGGATCATCAGATCATGCACACCGATGACTCCAGGATACGACTGGATTTTCTCTGTAATATGATTGACAAATTCTGCTGCCGGCACTTTTCCAAGCAGCGGACTTAAGGTTTCTTTGATCAAACCGATGCCGCTGTATAAAATAAATACTGCCACACCGATACCGGCGATACCATCAATAATATTCCATCCTGTCACTTTACATAAAATGGTTGCAATTACAACTGCTGACGTGGAAATCACATCATTTCTGCTGTCCGCCGCTGTTGCGATCAATGTATCGGATTCAATTCGCGTACCGATTTTTTTGTTAAAAATACTCATCCATAATTTCACAGCAATGGAAATCAGCATTACAACAATCATCAGTGCATTGCAATCCACCTCAGATGGATGAATGACTTTTAAAATACTTTCTTTTGCCAGAGACAGGCCAATGGCAACGATGATAACGCAGACTACCAGACCTGCCAGGTACTCATACCGCGCATGACCAAAAGGATGCTCCTCATCTGCTTTTTTTGAACCTAATTTAAATCCAATCAGACTGACAATGTTGCTTGATGCATCACTTAAATTGTTTATCGCATCTGCTGCGATCGCGATAGAACCAAATATCGTTCCAATCAGATATTTTCCAACAAACAACAATACGTTGCACAAAATGCCAACGATTCCAGCCAGATTACCATAAGCCAACCGGACTTTTACATCCTTCGTATCTTTACTATTTTTTATAAATAGCTTTATCAATAGCTCTGTCATATTTCTCACTCTCTTTCTTTACAAACAAACTACTCACTTCCAGTTAAACGCACGTATGACTTGAAATGATTCTGATCAGCGTAAGCTGACATATTTTTCAGTTATACCTGCCCTACCTTTTTTTTACATTTCTTACAAAAGATACGCAGTTCTAACTCCCTGTATACTAAGAAAAGCACCTCAGAATTTGCTCTGAGATGCCTTATATATTTTTTACGGAGACCGAATCCCTGTCATCCTATTTAAAAAGGTCATCCGCTTGGATGACCTCGTATAATGCGCCTTCAGGGATTCGAACCCTGGACAAATAGATTAAGAGTCTACTGCTCTACCAACTGAGCTAAAGGCGCATACGTCTTTAACGCAAGTGCTATTATAACGGATATAAAAATAAAATGCAAGCTTTTTCTGATAAAAAATATTCATTTTATGTGTTTTTTATGATACGATACCATCATTAACGCTAACCAAAGGAGCCGTTCTTCTTATGAAAAACCAAAAACGCACACTCATCTCCTGCGCCATGCTGGAAGACGAAGTAAACCACATTTTAGAAAAAACACACCTTACACTTCCAGTCATATGGATTGACCGTGGCCTTCACAACAGACCGGAAAATCTGAACCAGCTGCTGCAGGAACATATTAACCAGCTGCAAAACCAGGATGAGATTCTGCTTACCTTTGGTCTGTGCGGCAACGGTACTGCAGGGCTTGTCAGTCCGAACACAATGCTGCGTCTGCCAAAATTTGACGATTGTATCAATATGCTTGCCTGCCGTCAGCCAAGGACAGAAAGAAAACAAACACAGAAAGATGCCCTCTATCTGACCCGGGGCTGGACTCTGGATCACGAAGGAATTTTACAACAATATAAAATGCTCTCTGAGACATATGATGAAGAGACCCGTAATTTTATCCTGCAGACTCTCTACAACGGCTATCATACTCTTACAGTCCTTGATACAGGATGCTATGACCTGCCCCCCGTGGAACAGTATGCCGATACGGCTGCCACATTTCTGGGCTTTGACCGGAAAACCGTTCCCGGAAATATCACAACACTGGAACATCTGATTACAGGGACACAAGATTCCAATATTCTGACGCTTGCACCCGGTGAAAAAATACATCAGATGCTTTTTGAATGCTAATCTGATAAAAATGCGATGCATCTTTTTCAGCATAAAAACAGCCTTTTTTTTACTACATTTACTTTGCTGGTAGAACTGAAAAGATTTTATCGTTTTTTTATACAAAACAATAGGCATTTTCCTTGCATTTTAGGGCAAAACGTTTACAATAGAACTGACGAGTATATCAAATTATTAATGGAGGTAAACAAAACCAATGTTCAACAAATTAATACAGAAATTAAAAGAGAATCCTCGTACAATCGTTTTTACCGAGGGAACTGACGCACGTATTCTGGAAGCTTCTTCCCGTCTGCTTGCAGGTACATTCTTAAAACCAATCTTAGTTGGTAATGTAGAAGCAGTCAGAGCTGCTGCTGAAGAAGCAGGCTACAATATCAACGGTGCAGAAATCATCGATCCGAAAAACTATGACCGCATGGATGAGATGGTTGCACAGATGGTTGAACTTCGTAAAGGTAAAATGACAGAGGATCAGTGCCGCGAAGCATTATCTCACGGTAACTACTTCGGTACAATGCTCGTAAAAATGGGCGTTGCTGACTGCTTACTTGGTGGTGCTACTTATTCTACAGCTGACACCGTTCGTCCGGCTCTTCAGCTGATCAAAACAAAACCGGGTAACAAGATCGTATCATCCTGCTTCATCCTCGTTCGTCCGGCTGCTACAGGCGACAACGAAGTACTGGCAATGGGTGACTGCGCGATCAATATCAAACCGACAGAAGATGATCTGGTAGAGATTGCTCTTGAGACAGCTGATTGTGCTAAGATTTTCGGTATTGATCCGAAAGTTGCATTCTTAAGCTACTCAACACTCGGATCCGGTAAAGGTGAGGATGTTGACAAAATGCGTAACGCTTGTGCAAAAGCAAAAGCTGCTAATCCGGATCTGGCTATCGATGGTGAGCTTCAGTTCGATGCTGCTGTATCTCCGCGTGTTGCACAGACAAAATGCCCGGATTCAAAAGTTGCAGGACATGCTAATACATTTATCTTCCCGGACATCAACGCCGGTAACATCGGTTACAAAATTGCTCAGCGTCTTGGTGGATTCGATGCTTACGGCCCGATCCTTCTTGGTCTGAATGCACCGATCAACGATCTGTCCAGAGGATGCAACGCACTGGAAGTATACTCCATGGCTATCATCACTGCAGCATTAAGCTAATTTTAAAAAATGTTTTTAAACGATAAGTTATGATAAAGAAAAGAAGAAATTTACCTCCGCAGCTAATAAGTGCTTGCAGAGGAAAATTTCTTCTTTTCTTTTATGATTGTTAACTGAAAAAGTAAGATTGATGGCTGATGCATTCACAAGCCAAAATTTTCAGCCACCAGGAAAGATGCTAAAAACGCTTTCTGTCCCGCTGCGCCATCTCGTACATCATCTTCTCCCGCTGAGCTTCAAAATATACGTGTAAAACGTCCCAGGAGGCGTTTGTAGCCGTCATAACCATTTTATAGTCTATTTTTACGTTGCGATTACGAAAATCCATCAGAAGCCGATCCAGCTGCTTCTCTGTGAAGTCACACATCACGATCATGCTACCTTCCGGATAATCTCCTCCAAAATAGCCTTCCTCATCATCCTCCCGTTCAAGTTCTTTTAACGTCATATGAAACTTCGTCTTCGGAACGGACACCGCCTGAATCTTCATCGGAGTCAGAATCTGACGGATCTCCCGCTCATTTTCACATTGAAACAATAATACTTTTGCCATCTTAACAGTCTGCCTTTCCGGAAATGATCCATGGAGCCGGCTGCTGTTCAAAGGAATTTTTGCTGTTCAATCTGGATACGGATACCTGGATAACTTCTGTATCTTTGATGCCATATTTTTCAAACATGGCGGAAATAGATGCAGCCACACAAAAATCAAGGGTATAGATCACGATATTGATCTTTGGATTTAATTTTGTCAGATATGCGATTTCCTGCTCCATGCTGGCTGATGCCACCATAAATACCAGTGACGGAACCGGACAGTCCTTCATGGTCTCCTCGTCCACATGATCGATAACCTGAATGTTGTGCAGACCGAAATGATCGATATTCTCTTCCATAGTCGCACGGTCGTCCTTATTATACTCCACGGCAATGACAGTGCCCTCTGTGGCGATCAGTGCCGCCTCAATGGCAATACTCTCGCCGCTGATGATACAGATATCGTCCTGATGACCTACATGCATCTTATTTAAAATAACGGAACGGATCTCACTTCCTACATAATGAATGGAACCACGTTTGAAATTATGGTTGTCCATACCAATCTTGTAAGTATTGCATGCATGCTCGTTGACAATCAACATACCTGCGGAAGCATTGATGCCACGGTTGATCATATTGCTTACTTTATCATGTTTGATCTCGCCTGCCGGCTCAGATCCTTCGTTGTACCAGACTTCACAATCGCCAAGTCCCGCATTCCACATCCGGTAAAAAATATCTGCAATACCAGCTTCTGTAAATACGAGCACGGCTCTGTGTGATTCTACCGTTGGAATCAGGTTCTTATTTTTTCGGGTGATATCGAGCATCTTTACTTTTTCCAGATCAATGGCTGTATTTTTTGCAAAATACTGTAACCAGGATAAAATGCTCTCGTTGGTAAAAATCTGCTGTTCCATAATGAAATACCTCCCATACTTTCGTGCAGGAATGCCGCATGCATCCTGATATTTCCAGTTTATCATTATCAAAAACACACGTCAATAAATCCTTAGCATACATTTAGGAAACACAAATCCTATTGTTACAATTCACACGCATTATGGAAATGCAGATCCAATTGTTGCAATTTACACCCAAATCTATTTAGATAACAAAGAGCATTCATAACAATTTATATGATTATAATTTGTTAAGAGATACTTTCCATTTTCTTCATATTTACGCCACAAAATGAACACAATTTCCAAGTAATATAACAGTATCAAATAAATCAAGTGAAACAAATGTAAGACTTGATACTTATAAAAAGCTTCTGAGGGTAGTCGGTTAACCAACACTGGCACATTCAGAGGCGACAAAAAACTATTTCCTTTATATAGATAAATTTTTCATAACTCACTCTCCCCATAAGACCGGACCCAGAAAGGATCCGGTTTTTACATTCAATAAATAATTTTTAAAATGAATAATTATACATTAAATGTATAAAAAACAGCAGCGAATCCAATGTACAGAATTCGCTGCTGTTTTTCTCATCTTTTTTATAATAAGTATTTCTTATGATACCGCCGGTGTTCCGACAAACTTCCCTCCAAATATACAACTTCCGGATATTACAGTTGTTCGTATTTCTTTACACTGCTTTTCAGCTGATCGATAATCTGATGTACTTCCTGATCTTCATTTTTGAATTTTCCGCTGAACATAAATACTTTTCGTGGACTGTTTTTTTTACATAACCAGTAATCTCTTCCTGCCAGAACAGATTTTTCTGTTGTAACTTCTACAAAATACTCCTTTGGACAATGATATCTTGCTACGATTTCAATCCCTTTTTCCATATTTTCACCTTCTGTTGATAATTATGTATTTTTTTCGTTATAAATTGTTGCTGTACTTATCAACAACAACCTGTTCCAGTATATCAGAAAAAAAATTTAAGTTAAGTATTGAAGTTTTTTTTCTTGTTGTTCTAAGAAGAAAAGAAAAAATCGGCATTGTGGATCAAAATAAATGGAGGTTATCGACAGGGAACAACGCCGTTGTTGATAATATTCTATTCTTTTTATTTATTTGTAAACAACAATCTTCTATTCTTTTATATTACAGGCATGAAAAAGGTCGAAAAGTGTTGATTTTATTGGGTTTATGAAAATAAAGTACGGACATTTATAGGACAATTAACGGTGAGGGGTAGGAAAAGTTGCGATAATACATGGGTAAAGAAACGGACAAATGTGGGATGGCCGGAAAATCAAAGAAAAAGCCGGCTCTGGGCAAAGAAAAAGCCGGCTCTGGGCGAAGAAAAAGGCATATTTAGGCAAAGAAAAAGGCATATTTGGGTCCTATATCTGTCCGTTAAAAAGAAAAAAGAGCTAAATTTTCATGCATTTTAACGAAATTACGGACATTTATGGGACTATTTCATGAAACTTACGGCAGAATTGAGGAAAAATGAATTGTTTTACAATTTAGAATCCGAAAGAAACGGACAAATGTGGGAGGCTATTATATAAAGAAACGGCTATTTATAGGAGTCTTTTTTATTAACTAACGGACAAATGTGGGATGAATTTGCGGATATTTGGTTAACTAACGGACAAATTTAGGATAGTTTTCTGAAAGAAACGGCATAAATGAGGCAGACAGACGTTTTAACGGACATTTTTGGGATACAGTGAAAAAAGGAAATCCCCAGATATTGTGCCGTAAGTTCCAGAAAATACTTTTTTAACGGACAAATATAGGATATGAGTGGATGAATTAACGGACATTTATAGGATGCCCCCTTTTTTAACGGACATTTATAGGCCCATTTTTTAGAACAATACGACAAATATGGTATCGAACAGATGTTTTAACGGACATTTATAGGAACCGATTGTTTTTAACGGACAAATGTGGGATAGAAAAAATAAAGAAACGGACATTTATGGGGAGCAAATCTGCTATTTAGTGGACAAATATAGGAGGACATACAAGTTATAGCGGACATTTATAGGATAAGTATCCCAAATAACGGACAAATATAGGATGATTTATATTGTTATAGCGGACATTTATGGGTGTTGATAACTTTTTAGAAAAAGTCTGACAGTTTTTTCATTGACAAATTGAGGATTTAAAGGCATAATTAAGGATATAATTTTTCATGTTTATAAAGGGACGAGAAACACCAATGACAAAGAACGAAATTGCAAAATCGGAAAAGACGATGTTTCCTGATATATTGAAGAAAAGTAATTTTCTTATTTCTTCTGTGTACCGGGCATCGCTTTTGGAAAATAAAGTGCTTGCACTGGCCTTGACAAAAGTACGGCTCAGTGATCAGGGACGTCCGGTAGCAACACTCCGGACAAAAGAAATTAAAGAAGTATTGCATGTAACAGGGAATGCAATGGGTACATATTTGAAGGATGTGGCTACTTCTCTGGCGGGACGTACTATGTTTATTGAATCTGCGGACGGCAGCTTCAAGTGTATGAGTCTGGTAGGTGTGGTAAGTTATGAATCCGGTTCCGGTACTATGGAGATTAAGTTTGAACCGGAGATCAAAGATTATATCTATGATCTGAAAGCTAATTTTACAATGTTGAATATTCCGATGATGTTATCATTTCGTTCCGGGTGGTCATACCGTCTGTACGAGCTGCTTTCTTCGCGCGCCTATCATTCAAAATATGATAAGGAAACCGGTAATGTTTTCCATATAAAATATGGAGTTTCTGAAATCAAACTTCATCTCGGTACAGTTCAGATCAAGGATGACAAAGGAAAGATCAATCGTGATATTCAGCGTGAGTTGGAGAAAAAAGAGATTGATTATGATTATATTGTAAATGAACTGGTGCATGAAAAGTTGAAATCTTTTGATAAATGGTGCGATTTCAAGCGTCGTGTACTGGATGTTGCGGTAAATGAGATCAATGAAAAGTCTGATATTTCCGTAAAATATGATCTGATGCGAAGCGGCCGTGGCGGTAAAATCTATGGTATTGACTTTGAAGTAACTAAAAAAGATATGAATGTAGAGCCGACGGTCGAGGAAGAAGTTCCGACACCGGATGATGTGGAACTGGATGATCTGATTGATAAAGTCATGGATATCATTGATGAAAAAATCAAGATTTCCCAGGCGAAAGCGCTGCTGAAAGTTGCCAATTATGATATAAACAAGATTGAATATGCATATGAACTGGCCTGCAAGCAGGAAAATATCCGTAATCTGATTGGATGGATGACTTCTGCGATTCAAAACGGGTATGAAGATAACCCAATCCATAAGGTAAAAGGTCAGGCACCGGAGGAAACGGTGGAATTTGATGAATATATGGAGCAGATGAGACTGGAACATTTTGCGAACATGGAAAAAGAAAGCGAATAGTCGATAAAAAGATAAGTATATGAGATTTAGAAGCCGGCAGGTTGTCAACAGGACAATTTGCCGGTTTTTTGCCGACCGAAACAAAGTGTAGATGTGCAGTTATTCTGAGATGAATATGTCAGCTTACGCTGACCGGAGCCATGCACCAAGTCTCACGTCGTTTGACTTAAAAAGCAGCCAGTAAATGTCTGCAAGTAGTCCCATAAATGTCCGTTTCTTCTTAAAAACAGAGTGAAAGATGATGCAATAAGAACCAATAAATGTCTGCAAGTAATCCTATAAATGTCCGTTTCTTCTTAAAAACAGAGTGAAAGATGATGCAATAAAAACCAGTAAATGTCTGCAAGTAGTCCCATAAATGTCCGTTTCTTCTTAAAAACAGAGTGAAAGATGATGCAATAAGAACCAATAAATGTCTGCAAGTAATCCTATAAATGTCCGTTTCTTCTTAAAAACAGAGTGAAAGATGATGCAATAAGAATCAGTAAATGTCTGCAAGTAATCCCAAAAATGTCCGTTTCTTTAAAAAGAGAAATCCTTTTTTATTTCTTTTATAAAGTAAGATATAGAAAAAAAGACTGAGTTACCATCAGGATTAATCAATAAATGTCAGTAACTCAGCCTATAAATGTCCGTTAAATAGTATTCGTTTCAGAATCACGCACCAAGTATCACTATATTATTGCAGCAACTCCAGAAGTTCTTCCCGGGAGAAGAATGGAGTTCCAATATTATCGCCGCCCAGAATTTGTTCTGCAAGTTCCGCTTTCTGTTCCTGAAGTTTCACAATGTTTTCTTCGATGCTGTTTTGTGCTATGAGTTTGTAGACCAGCACACGATTGGTCTGTCCAATGCGGTGTACACGGTCTGTTGCCTGATTTTGCACGGCGGTGTTCCACCAGGGATCGAAGTGGATGACGATATCTGCTGCGGTCAGGTTTAATCCGGTGCCACCGGCTTTCAGGGAAATGAGGAACACGGGTGTTTCATCTTGGTTGAATTCTGTTACCAGACGGATCCGCTCCTGCTTTGTGGTGGCTCCGGTCAGCATGAAATAAGGAATGTGTTCCTTTTGCAGTCTTTCGGCAATGCGGTCCAGCATAGTGGTAAACTGGGAAAATACCAGCATTTTATGACCAGATTCCATAGCATTGCGGATCAGCTCCAGACACAGATCAAGTTTTGCAGAGCCTGACGTATATTTTTCATATAAAAGCGCCGGGTCACAGCAGAGCTGCCGTAGTCTGGTCAATTCGGACAAAATCTGGATTCTGGAACGGTCAAACTCTTCCGGAGATTGTTTTGACAGAAGCATCTGAAGCCGCTGGACGTGAGCCTGATAGAGTTCCTGCTGTTCTCCGGTCATCTTTGCATACATATTTTTTTCCAGCTTCTCCGGCAGATCCTTCAGTACATCTTTTTTCAGACGGCGGAGGATGAAGGGGGCGATCATTTTCTGAATCCGGTGCAGGGCATCTTCATCCTGCTGCTGAATGATCGGAAGTTCCAGTTCCTCCCGAAATCTGGAATAACTGAATAAATATCCCGGCATCAGATAATCGAAAATACTCCACAGCTCTCCCAGCCGGTTCTCCACCGGAGTTCCTGTCAGTGCAAGACGGAACCGGGAGTTAATCTGCTTAACTGCCTGGGCGGCTTTTGTGGTGGCGTTTTTGATAAACTGTGCTTCATCAATGATCTGATAATCAAAGGTCAGATTCTGATATTGTTCGATGTCACGGCGCAGAAGATCATAGGAAGTGATCAGGATCTGTCCAGGATGATCTGGCATGGAATCCAGCAGTTCCCGGCGTTCAGCAGCTGTTCCTGCTACGGTGCAGATCGGAAGTTCCGGTGCAAAATGCTGACATTCCTGTGCCCAGTTGTATACCAGAGACGCCGGGCAGATGATCAGTGTATTCCGGTTGTTTTCCCCCTGCACGATGTAGTGGGCATATAAGAATACAATGACCTGCAGTGTCTTTCCAAGTCCCATATCATCTGCCAGAATACCGCCAAACCCATTGCTGCATAGTGTTGCCAGCCATAGATACCCTTTTTTCTGATATTCCCGAAGAATTTTCCGGAAGGCATCCGGAACCTCAAAATCACTATCTTCCACTGTTTTCATATTACGGATCAGTTCCCGGAATTCCCGGCTTTTGTTCACAGGAAGAGATTCGTTGTCCCGCAGTTGTGCATCCAGATACAAGGCACGGAATTTTGGAAGGGAAATGTGTCCGGAGGCAAGTTGTTCTTCCGTCAGCATTAATCCCTGACTGAGCTGTGCCAGCGTATCCAGACTGCTCTCTTCCATGGCGACAAACTGACCGGATTTCAAACGATAATAGTTTCTCTTGCGGTTATATTTTGACAGCAGGAAAGCCAATTGTTCCAGACTCATGCCCTCTGCTTCCATGTTAAAATCCAGTAAATTGCCATTTAAGGACACACCAAGGGATACTTTCGGCGGCTGAATGACCTGAATCTTTTTCAGGCGATCCGAGATATACACATCGGCAATCTTCTCACATTCCGCCAGTCCCCTGGTCAGAAAATCATAGAGTTTGTCGTTATCCTCCACAATGGCGGGAAGGCTTGTGGCATCGTCTTTTGCATTGCAATAGCCGGACAGAAGGGCTGCAGCCTTTGCTTCCTGCCGGATATTTCGATGTTGTTTTTTGCTATCTGTCTGAAAAACATGGTATTCCCGGTTATTTTCGTAATCCGCTACCAGATCACAGGTGATGATATCTCGTTGTGGCAGATCCAGATACAGGCGGAAACTGACATCCTCCGGCAGATAATTTTCCGGATAAAAATGTTCTTTCACGATATGATATTTTTTCTCCAGTTCCGGAAGCATTTCCCGGGCAAACAGCGGAAGGTCGGACTCAGCTATGAAGGATTTCCCGCCGCACCAGCCGGTCATGCGGTCTTCAAACAGGTTGATCGCCTGATGGGTGTGTCTGCTGCTGTGGTAAATTTTTTGATCTTTGAAAATGTAGTTCCAATCCAGACTAGAGACAGATGGAATTTGTTCCAATTTTAGTTCGAGGCCGCCCTCTACTGCGGTGAGCGTCAGTGTCTTTTTATATTCTTCATCGGTCAGATACCAGAGCCCCTGATTTTTTGTGGATGGTTCCAGCATGGTGCCGGAGTCTGCCACTATCTCAATAAAGGCATCCAGAAGTTCATTTTTCAGGGTAAAATTACGGATATCCGTACTGTACCAATAATTGTAATCCTGATACTGACGGATAAAAAAGGACATCAGAGAACGGCTGTTATCATCGAAAGCATCCAGCTGATGGACAAAAGCCAGATTTTTCCCATATTTATGCATCTCTGTCTGTTGTACATGCTGCACCAATTCCGGAATACTTTTTACGACATACATTTTTTTATCTCCGATACGCAGGGAAACAGATGGCGTTTTTCCGGAAATGTCCAGCGTTGGTTCCAGATGGATGCGGCCGATGAGTGCACCATCGGTGATCATCCAGTTTTCCTGATTGCCGAACTGGCGGAGAATCTGCTGCATACTGTTATCTGTCCGGGCGGGATGTTCCAAGATACTTTCCTGTGAAACAGTGCTGTTTTCAGAAAAAACGGAGGAAGTGTTCCCATAGAAAGTATCCCTGTCATCGTATTCTGATGTAAGGGGCAGCGGCATGGAAAAAGGGGAGGTAACAGTCTTTGACTGTCCGTCCGTGTGCATATAGTAGAGTATGGTAGCAACGCAGTGTTTGCAGATTCCGTCAGAGGTTAAAAAATCTTCACAGGGACAGTAATAATCTATGTCCTGCGGTTCGCCATATTCATCGTAGTAAAGGGTGACTTCCACCTTATAATTATTTTTATTTGTGCCATGAATGGTGGCACGCAGATTCAGTTCCTTGTCACCGTATACACCTTCTGTCTCAAAGGAGGAAAATTCCAGAACACCGTTGGTGCTTTCCAGTAATTTTCCACGGTAAAAAGTCTGTTCATCTGTCTGTTCTCTGATATCCCGTTCTGTCCACATCTTGTTTTCTGATTCTCCTTTTGGGTTCTATTATAATATGGAGGAAAAAGAAAGTCTATATAAGAAAAAGTTCACCTCAGTTATAGGAATCCTAACTGAAGTGAACTGTAATGGTTATATCAGGAAGTAAAATCCATCTTTCCAATGACTTCCACATGTACTTCTGAGCCGAGAAACAGATCCATACCGTAGGCCATGGCATTCTGCTGTTCTTCCTGAAAAATGACATCGCTGATTTCTATAGCACCCTGTTCCAGTGCTTTTTCCCGGGCAGCAGTTTCTCCGGCTTTTTTTGCATAGGCAAGTGCCTCGGCATATGCCTCGAAAATCTGCGGCTCTCTCACACCATAGACGTAGTAACCGCTTTTTGTTTCTTCCTCCGAATTCATCTCATAGTTGGCTTTGATGTGGATGATGACTTCTGCGCGGATATCACCGATGACGGCTCCCAAAGCGTTGGTGACACCGGCTTCCTGTGGAACAAAACAGGTGGTTCCAAGGAGTCTTGCTACTTCCGGGAGAAAGACATGGATCGGTGCACCGACCCCCACCAGTACCGCATCGGACTGAAAACGTGCCTGGATCAGATGATTAGGGTTGTCCTGTCCGTCTTTGGAAAAACGGAAACATTCTTCTGCCAGAAGGTTGATCTCATCCGTGTAGGCATAGCCTTTTGTCTTGCGGAAACGATCTTCCAGCAAAATGCGGACGATGTTTTTGTAAAGTTTCTTTTCCACCAGTTCATACACCAGTGCCGGGATTTCTTCGGGTGTGTGATGGGTGGATTTTGCCAGAAAAGCAACTGCCAGCCGGGAAGCCTTTGCATCATACAGTGTAAAATCGCCCCGGATACACATCATATCCGTTGGAGTCAGACCGCTGCGCAGGATAATGCCCTCGTCTTCCAGACGCTGCAGGTTCAGCTTGTATACATCCGTGTGAAGAGCGTGTGCTGTTTCAGCCAGACTCAGTGGACCGTTTTCCAGCATTCTGACCAGTGTTTGCTCTTCTTCCGTGTAGCGTGAATTACCGGCGATGTCTTTCTGCTTTATATAGAAAGAATACATCGGTTTGGAGTGTCCTTTCCAGTAATTGTCATCCAGATTATCCAGAACCCGGAAAAGGTCGGGATATTGCGCAGCCAGGATACACAGCGGCATAACACGGCGGTCAGACAGGAAAAGGTTGTTTTCCTGATAACAGATTTCACTGTCACCGCCCAGACCGAAGGTGTCTACATAAAGACCTTTGACAAAGGTACGCCAGCTGCCAATCTGGATGCCGTTGTCTGCGCGGACAGGCAGATGATCTTTGACCAGTGCGATATCGCTGGTAGTTCCGCCCATGTCAATGATGACAGACTTTGGATAATGTCCCAGGTAGGCACCGCCCATAACGCTGGCAGCAGGACCGCACAACAATGTTTCCACCGGATGGTTGAGGGCATAAGTTTCGTTCATCAGAGAACCGTCGCTGCGCATAATGACTACCGGATAATTCAGATTTCGTAGCTGCATGCTGGAACGGACTGCTTTCAGAAATCCATCAATGACCGGCAGCAGGCGGGCATTTAAAAGTGCGCTGGCTCCGCGCTGGATGACGTTGCGGTCATGGAATAGATGATAGGCACAGACAATCGGCATGGAACTATGTCTGCGAACCAACTCTGCAGCTTTCTGCTCATATGCACCACCGTTTTCTTCTGCATTCATCTGGGCGATGGCGACGCTGTCATAGGCAGAGAGACGTTCCGCAATCTCCATTTCAAAAAGATCCCATCCGGGTTCTGTATGTTCTTTTGCATTTCCTTCCACAAATAAAATATCATCCAGACTTTCAAATCCATAGTCGCGGTAGGTATTGCGAACTACTTTTTCACTGACTCCGATAAAAATCATGAATACCCGGCCGCCTTTGTTTTCCACGCAGGCATTGGTGGCCAGTGTGGTAGACAGTGCAAGAAAAGATGCCTGATGCAGCAGTTCTTTTGGCAGTTTGTCCAGAGAATTTCCAATGCCCTGCTCCAGATGGTCGTGTGTGGTCTGTGATTTGGCGGATGCCAGAATGCATCTTTCGGTTATATCGAAAACAACTGCATCCGTACAGGTTCCGCCGGTGTCAATACCTATACCTATCATGAAAATATTTCTCCTTTGCGTTTATTTTATATCCGTTTTTATAGAGTGCAATAAAAGGACAAAAGCGGTCGGATGACAACTTTTGTCCTCTTATCTTAATGATATGATGTTTGTTTCTGTAATATCAAGCAGATAATTTGCTTTTATTTTGCGTAAAAATCTTCTACTGCCTGGAAGAATGCATTGATATTTTCCCATGGAGACATCGGAGGAATATCACATCCGGAAGAAATTACAAAGTTTTTGTATTTACAACACTCGTTCATAACTTCTTTTGTACGATTGTATACGCTCTCAGCAGTTCCGTTTCTGAATTCTCCGGCCGGATCTACATTACCCATGGCGATAAGGTTTTCCGGAACATGGCTCATCATCTCTGCCATATTGATGGCATTTCCGAAATGATACATCAGGCAGCCATTTGTCACGATAGTATCAATGGTCTTTACTGCTGTATTTCCACAGTTATGATATACCACAAGGAAGTTGTCATCCTGTACTGCATCTACAATCTGTTTTACATAATCAGCAGAAAATTCCTGTGCCAGATCCGGAGATAACAGTCCTGCCAGCGGCTCAGCCATTACGATTCCGTTTGCACCGACTTTTTTATATTCGTTGCAGTAGTTGATCAGGAATTCAGTTACTTTCTGCAGAACGATATGTACCATATCCGGCTCGTCGTAGCAGTAGATCAGTGCTTCGGATACGTCCAAAAGTCTGCCTGCCAGGGAGAATGGTCCGATAACACCTGCCAGAACCGGACGATCTGTGATGAGTTTGCATGCTTTTTCGATAGCATCAATATAAATCTGGGTACGACCTGCACCGATTTCCGGAACTTTGAGAGCCTCTGCCTCTTCTTCTGTGGAAACGATGGAACCGATAACGGTTGGAACCTCATCATCGGATACACGGATGGTGGAACCGAAAGCTTCTGCCTCAAGAGACAGATCCATTAAACTTACACTGGCTGCAGTCGGACAGGAATCAGCAATGATCTTCATACCTTCTGCCTGTTTGTCGCTGCTATTGATCAGCTCTGCTACGGTGATTCCCATTTTCTGGATGGATGGAAAAGAAAGTACCGGTAATGATTTCTTTTTGTCACTTGCGAGTATGTCTGCTACCCACTGTTTCATGTTCATTGTCATGATAAATGTCCTCCTTAATTTCAAAACCTATGGTTTTAGTAGGTAAAAAAAGTAAAAAATAATAATGGCCAAGGTGCTGCATGGGGGCAGCACCTGCCAAAAATTAGATTCTGTTGTAATAAAAATCCGATGAAAAATCCAATATAAAAACTGTGACTGGATTAACCTTCGAATACTGCTGCTGCTGCGTCTGCTGCGGAAGCGGCATCTTCTGTGTAGATATCAGCGTTGATGCTGTCTGCAAATGCCTGGTTTACCGGAGCACCACCAACCATGATGGTTACTTTGTCACGGATTCCTGCTTCTTCTGCTGCTTTTACTACTTCACCAAGCATTGGCATGGTAGTTGTAAGAAGTGCGGAACAACAGATGATGCTGCAGTCGTTTTCAATCGCACATTTTACGAAGTCCTGAGGATCAACATCGACGCCAAGATCAATGATTTCAATGCCTTTTCCTTCAATCATCATACGAACCAGGTTTTTACCGATATCGTGCATGTCACCTTTTACAGTTCCGATACAAGCTTTTCCAAGCGGTTCTGCGGCATCTCCGGAAAGAAGTGGTTTTAAGAGAGCGGTACCTGCGTTCATAGCACGTGCTGCAACTAATACTTCCGGTACGAATACTTCGTCATTTTTGAATTTCTCACCGATGATGTTCATACCACTTAAAAGTCCGTCTTTTAAGATGGTTGTTGCGTCAATACCTTCGTCGATAGCCTGCTGTACCAGCTTTGTTACTTCTTTTTTCTTTCCTCTCTGTAAAGCATCTGAAATATCATTGATAATAGACATAATGTTTTCCTCCTCCTGTTTGTCAGTCAGTTTATATCCGAAAAATCGGGATTCTTCTGGTTAATGTTTCCCCATGATTTTCTGCTGACCTGTCAGTTTTTTATGACTTTATATTCTATATTATATAGCAGCAGGGGGAAAGTGTAAAATAAATAATATGCTTGATGTCATAGCATTCTGTTATACATCCGGAACGTGTTTTTTTGTACATCATAAAAGTAATGTATCTGTTACAGATGTATTTATGCGTCTTTGTAAATTGTTTTGCCGCATTTCATGATCTCGTCGATCATCACTTCCGTGGACCATCCACCGAATGGAAGGAACATCGGGCAGTAGCAGTATCCTTCAGCAGTTTTTTCAAATACTTCACGCACGCGTCTGCGCAGATCCTCTTCTGTCAGAGTGCCGGCCAGGGCTTCTGTCTGGTATCCCTGATAATCCGGTGTGGTGTGATATCCGAGGTTCATGCCGGTGATGGATTTCAATTTTGGAATATCATTGATTTCCATACCCTGCCATGCGTCAATGCCAAGTTCTACAAATTCCGGAACGACAGCTTCGATCTTTCCACAGGAATGCATATCAAAGAGTACGCCCAGTTCGTGGCAACGGTCAACGGCTTTCTTGATCTGTGGTTTGATCAGGGAACGCCATACATCCGGAGAGAAGAACATGTTGTTCTGGGTACCCCAGTCATCATGGAACATCAGAACATCCGGTTTGTAATATTCGATGACTTTTTCCATGAGTTTGATTTTCCATTCCATATAAGTGTTGAAGAATTCTTCAACCTCTTCCGGATCCGTCAGTAATGCACATAATGCATTCTCAAATCCCATCAGCATATGGAGACGTTCGAAAGGTCCGTTTACAAACATGATCTCAAATACTTTGTTCTCACGGTCAATCTCACTGATGTGATCAATCTCTTCAACTTTGGACCAGTCCCATGCATCCAGATCCGGGAATTTTACCAGTTCTCTCCAGTCACAGATGTCTTCCATGATCGGTTCAACAGAATGATCCGGTGCAATGGCATCTACGCTGGATTCATATTTCCACGGAACTCCAAACCAGTCTACTCCGCCATGCTCATGGGAAGGACGCTCCTTGTAAGCTTCCGGATTGAATAAAACGAAGATACCTTCGTCAGTCGGCAGTTCATCTACCGGCTCATGGCGGAAAAAGGCCATTACTCTCTCTTTTGGTGTCATTTCCTTCATTTTTTCAGTTCTCCTTTTTGTTCGATAATTACAGTATTAGATTGTTTTTCTTTTTGAAAATTAATTGTTTTTGTCCAGTTCTTTCCGGTTCTTTTTTCCCATCTGATTCCATACTGCAGACAGGATCATTAATAAAACCATAACCCCAACAAAACATAACATCCAGATCTGTGTCGTAGTCATTTTTCATACCCTCCCTTATTTGTCATCCAGGTTGACCAGTTCGTCGCTGTCACCGAATTTGTTGAGTTTACCAATGGCATATCCGATACCGGTTATTGCAAATACCATGATAGCAGTATAAATAATTGTTGTCACACACATATGCATAATATCTTCCTCCTTTATGCGCGTTTACCGGCAAACAATCCTTTTTTGCCCGGTAATACGGCGGTTGAGATCACACCAACGATCAGAGCAACGATCAGTGAGATGTAGTTTACATGGAAGTTGGCCCATCCGAGTGCATTCTGTAATCCGAAGGTGGACCAGATACATACAACGATCCATGTGATGATAAATGTAATGACAGAAGCCTTTGTGCTTCGTTTCCACCAAAGTCCGATCACGCCCATGATAAATACCGGGATTCCGAAGGAGAAGCACCAGTTTACCATGTCTACCACTGCCGGCTGGAAGTTACAGATGGCAATACTTACGATACCGATGATGATGATGATCACGCGTGATAAGGTGGATTTCTGTTTTTCTGTTGCATTTGGTTTGTACAGTGTGTACATATCATGTGAGATCAGGGTAGCCGGTGCCAGTGCCATAACAGCGAAGGAAGAAAGGTCTACACCCAAAAATCCTGCAGCCAGTAATGCGATGACCGGCTTCGGCAGCAGATCCAGCAGCATGGCCGGTGTCATCATCATGGAACCTGCGTTTCTGTATGCCAGGATAGAGAAAGCAGCTACACCGATGAGGGCCGGGATGATACAGAATAAACCGTTGATCGGGCCTGCAAACCAGAGGGATTTTTTTACTTCATGATTGTTTTTTGCGGTTGCTACCGGCTGATAACCGGTCTGTGCCATACCATGGAACATGGTAGCACCAAGTGCGGACGGAATTGCAAATCCGATGATCAGTGCTTTGTTTCCGAAGATGCTTGTCATCCAGGATGTGTCAGCACTTGCTGTCATGGTTGCTTCTACCTGATCCCAGCCACCCGGGAGTTTGAAGCACAGACAGATGAATACGACGATCAGAGCTGCGTACATTAAAATGGCATTTAACAGGTTCAGCCAAGCAATCTCTTTCATACCTGCCAGTAATACATAGAGCATGGCCAGGATACCGCCGACGATGGCACTGATCATATAAGACCATCCTGTCAGGAAGGAAAGTGTGATGGCGATGGTCTCGACTTCCAGACAGACCATTGCGATACTTAATGCTGCGTTTACACAGGAAATCATCGTTCCAGGTACTTTACCAAATACTTTGTTCAGAAAATCACCGATGGTTTTCGCTCCGGTTCTGCGAATCCATGGACCGGTGATCTGTGTGATGACTACCATCATAATTACACATGCGATACCAAACCATGCAGCGATAACTCCCATAGATGCTGCATTCTGACAGGTTCCCCAGTTGTGTGCGGAACCGAGCAGCGTCAGGGCAAGTGTGATACCTACCAGAGAAGCCGGGAGGCCGCCACCGGCAAATGCAAAGCTTCCGCTTTCCGCACCGCCGCTTTTCTTATTTTTGTATGCCATAAAGGCACCGATACCAACGATGGATACCACTTCATAAATCAGTACTGCGATCAGTACACCCCAGTTCATAACCTAGTCCTCCTTAAATGTTTGATAAATAATAACCATAACTTAATAAAACCAAAAATACCAATAGAAATGATCAGTTACTGAAAAAGTGGTCCGGACTTTTTTCTATATCTGTATCATAGACCGTATGGATGTATTTGAAAATTCACTAATATGTTTGACTTTTTTATCATTCATTCGTATATTATGTACGAAGGGATTTTTCACAAAGGAGAGCGTTTATGTATCTGAGTATGGTGGTTTTTGAAGAGTGTCTGGCCGAATATCATCCGCGTATGACCGGACATTCTGATCTGATAAAAATAAAATTTATGGGTGTTCAGGAAGCGATGGAAGGACAGGAATATCTGCCGGATCACATGCTTCTGGAACATGTAGAATATTTTGTATCACATCCTGTCCCGGCAGCCTGGGGGTGTCTGTGTATCGGTGAACCGCCGGAAGATCTGTTCAAAAATAACATTTGTCTGATTTTTCCGGAAAATACAGATAGAACAAGCCTTTATCATGATATCCAAAAGATATTTTTCCTATATAATTCCTGGGAAATGGAAATTCGAAAGGCGATGCAGCGCAATGCTACGTTGGAGGAAATGTGCAATCTGTGCATTCCGATCTTTGAAAAACCGATTTTTATCCACGACAGGAACAACGAACTGCTGGCTATTGCAAATGAGATGGCGGGACAGTTTTCCTGGCAGTATGATGAGACGTTCGATAAGTATTATCTGCCGCTGGAAATTCTGAATACCTTCAAATCTTCTGACGAATATCATAAGACATTGCACACTTATGGGGCACATGTTTTCTCAGCAAAAGCCACCGGTTATCGTACATTATATGTGAATCTGAGGATTGAATGGGTGTACGTGGGACGTGTCTGTCTGGATGAGATCGGTACACCGATTCGGAAGCGGGATTATGAACTGCTGGAATTTTTCGCGGATAATATCGCATTGGCGATGCAGCAGGGAATGTTGCTGGTGAGTGATGTGTCCAATGTGCTGTCGATTCTGTTTAAGGAGATGATTGACGGAAAAAGCTATACGAAAAATCAGCTGGCTAAACCGTTTAGTTATTATAAATGGCATATTGATGATATGTTTCAATGCATCACGATCTTCTGTCGGAAGAGTGATAATGCCATCCATACAGCAACGAATCTGACCCACAGACTGGCAAATATGTTTCCGAACAGCTGTGTATTCCGGAATGAGTATCAGATTATTCTGGTATTGAACCTGACACTGGAGAATATGGCGACGGACCGTTTTTTTGCGTATATTGGTGAGTTCTTAAGACTTGGAAATCTGAAAGCCGGTGTCAGTATGCAGGGACATGATTTTATAAATTTCAGATATTATTACCGGCAGACGCAGATTGCTCATGAAGTGGGACTGAGCGAGGATCTGCAGGAACCGATTTACTACTTTGAAAACTATGCGTTCCACTATTTCTTTCGCCAGGCTTCCCAGGTGCTGTTGCCGGAGATGCTGTGTGCACCGCAGCTGTTGAAACTTATTGAGTATGACAAGAAGCATGATACGGAGTTTACATATACGCTGCAGCGTTATCTGATCAATGAACGGAATATCAAGATTACGGCATCGGAGCTGCATATCCACCGAAGTACGATGAATTACCGTATTTCACGGCTGAAGGAACTACTGGAGATAGATTTGGAAAATTCCGAGAATCGGTTGTATCTGCTGAATTCTTTCTATATGTTGGATTTCAAAGAATTGTATCAGAGTTAAAGTTCTCATGTATGTCTGTGAAGGATAGAAAAAGAGATCTTTATATTTGATTCCGGGGAAGAATCGTTATAAAGATCTCTTTTTGGGGTTTCATCTTACTTAAAGGAAGGTATTCTATATTGTGTATATTTCTGATGATAAATTAGCAGAATCTCTGACGTAAATTGCTTTCTGTGCTGTTGGCTTCTGCCTGCATAATATCAGAAAAAAATGTTTTCTGATCTTTTCTCCAAGCTTCTTTTAAATCATCCATTTCAGTAGATAATGTAGTTATGATACTGTTTGTGTCTAATACTTTCTCTGCGCTCATTTCCTGTGCTTTTGTATATAAATTTCTGAACATTTTCATTGTAGTGTCCTCCTTCTATCTATGTTAATTATTTGTGTTCTGTTCCTTTGTTGATCTTATTATATGATACATGATGAAAAAAGTAAAGCTACTGTATCTTAGGGATGGGTTAAGTAAAACTTAATGATATAGTCTAAATGGTATACATCATGCACAAATACTATTTCTATAATTGTGCACAATAACTTATTCTATAATGGGAATAGCGAAAGCGGATTGCGAATGTCCGCTTTACAACAGAATTAATTGTAAAAACAGTTGCGTTTGATTATGGCACAATATAACGTATATCTTGAGTTTGGATTGGGTTGCGGATATAATGGTGTCAGATCGTTTTTTACCGTGATTGAAACGCATAAACTATGCGAGTCATAAAATGATAAAATAGTAAGATTTTGTATGAGAAAGTCAGCTTAGGAGGCTATTTTGATTGCAGGATAATAGATACTGGAAACAGGGGGAGTTGTTATGGATACATCGAGATATCAGGCTTTTTTGAGTGCGGCAGAAACCGGAAGTATTAAAAATGCAGCAGAAGAACTGGGCTATACGCCATCCGGGGTCAGCCAGCTGATCAAGGCACTGGAGGAAGAACTGGGATTTACACTGCTTTATCGAAGCAAAAAAGGAGTCAGCCTGACGCTGGAAGGACGTCGTCTGCGGCCGACAATCCGTGAGATTTTGGAATCGGAAAACAGATTGTTTCAGACAGCATCGGAAATGCGGGGGCTGTCTATCGGTGCGATTAACATTGCCGCGTATCAGTGTCTGGCGGCGGTGTGGATGCCATCGCTGATCAGTGGATTTCAGAAAAAATATCCAAACATCCGTATTCAGCTGTACGAGGGTACACAGCAGGATATTTTACAGTATCTGGATGAACGGACGGTAAATCTCGCATTTTTCAACTGTTCCGATACGATCAATTATGACTGGCTGCCGCTGATGAAAGATCGTATGGTGGCGGTATTGCCGAAGGATCATCCCATGGCGAAAAATGAGGTATTTCCGGTGGAGGCCTGCCGCTACGAGCGTTTTATCATGCCTGAGCATGGACAGGACCAGGATGTATTTGACATGTTGGATGAAGTACATGTCAAGCCGGATGTCTATCTGTCAACGTTTGATTCCTTTACAGCGATTGCCATGATTGAAAAAGGTCTCGGAATCAGTATTATGAATGAAATCAGTATTCCGACGCGGACCAGCCGGGATATTGTGACACTTCCGACGGTTCCGGAGCATTATATTGAAATGGGAATTGCACTGCCCTCTATCGCGCAGGCATCTCCGGCGGTGAAGAAGTTTATCTCTTATGCGGTGGAATCCGGAATCTGCAAAGCCACACCGAAGCAGTGAGAAGGGAATATCATAAATTATGAAAATACTGGATTTGCCAGGAGGCGATGAACTATATCATTATAAAAAATCACTGGTTCTGAAATTTTCCGGTCCAAGGGACGTGGTGAGTACCGGACCGAACAATGGCGGATATCGTCGTGATCTGACGGCAGTGTTTAATAATGACTGCAATCCGGGTGGAGGAATGCCCTGCGAGATTGAGGCAGAAACTTATGAAAAACATATGGAGCTTCTGGCATCAAAGCAACTGGGATTAGATCCGCGGACCTGCACCGGACTTTCTACTGCTGCACATATGGAAAATGCAGCAATCGAATGTATAAAATATGAAGATTTCACAGTTACAGCGATTGTCACAGCCGGGATTAATGTAAATGCCGTGCGTGTGGGGGATCCGACGACCTGGCATGAACGTGCCGGAACTTATTTCGAGGTGATGTCCGGAACGATTAATATTTTACTTCATATTGATGCTGATCTGGCACCGGGGGCACTGGTAAATGCGCTGGTGACCTGTACAGAAGCAAAGACGGCTGCCATACAGGAACTTCTGGCACCGAGCAGATATTCCCATGGATTGGCTACCGGTTCCGGAACAGACGGTACGATCGTGGTCAGCAATCCGGAGTCTGGGGTTTATCTGACGAATGCAGGAAAGCATTGTAAATTGGGTGAATATATAGGTCTTGTCGTGAAAAAAGCTGTGAAACAGGCTCTGTACAATCATTGTTATATGGGACCGGAATATCAGCATGACATATTGAACCGGATGGATCGTTTCGGAATTACCCGGGACAGTCTCTGGGAACGGTATCAGAAGCTTTGTCAGGAACGGCAGCAGCCGGCAGGAACGAGGATAGATTTTATGACCTGCCTTGACCGGATAAAAAAAAATAACCGTCTTGTGACATATGCGTCTCTTTTTGCACATCTGCTGGATCAGATGGATTGGGGAATGCTGGGAATAGAGGAAGTTTCTGAGGCTGCAAAACAGATGTTACAGCTGGCTGGAATGCCGCTGCAATGCTGGAAGTCCCGGGAGGAAATGTTGCCGGAAGATGATGTTGCGGCTAAGGATGTGATGGAATGGTTAGCAGATAATTATGGAAATTGTCTTGCAGAGTTTATCTCAGTCGAGAAGACTCCCACTTCTGCAAGTGGTGAGTAAAAACAAGTCTTTCTCAGTGGGAGTTTTTAACTCCCACTGACATAAGCATCCTAAGAAGTCTGCCATAATTTAGATACCGACTACCGAATCTATTGGTAAGGACATAACAATTCCCTGCGCCTCACTGTGCATGCCACATTTTTCACCAATACATTTCATCAGATCCACTTTGTTAGATGATTCAACCAAAATCAAAACAATTTCTTTTTCATCCTGAACGCTGAGTCCCCAAAAACTGGTTGCTTCTTTGTTTCCTATACGTCGGCTGCGAATTACAGTGCCGCCTTTTACTCCTTGCGCACGCACTACTTCCATAACTTCTTCGCTGAAACCTCTGTTTACGATTGCTGCAACAAGAGTATATTTTGTTTCTGACATACTGTTTTCTTCCTTTCCTGCTATATTCAGCAATTCTTTTCCTGTATTTCGGGCAAGAATGCGTAAAATCAGATTATTTGCTCCACTTAATGGCATAGTAAATGCGATACCACTGTTTGCTCTGTTTAATTGTAATTCAGAATTTAATTTATTTAACAGGATTTCTGCTAAATTTTTCGGAATCATACTGATGAGAACACTTTTATCAATGTTTCCAAGTCCAAGTACATCCATAATCTCGCTTGTAGCTGTTCCTTCTGCATGAAAGCGGTATTGCAACGGCAGTGCGCCCTTTCGAAACATTTCCGCTGCCCGGTCAGCAAGTTTGGGTGTAGCGATTAATACTAATAACTGAAAGGATACTTTTTTTTCATTTTCCATTTTACTCATCCTCCTCAAGATCAACGATCATATCACAATCATCGGCTATCACTGCTCTTTCTGTCGGGGTGCCTTTTCCGGTTTTTAGTTTGTATACGAGTCCCATCAGCTGTATTGCGATCAATGGTGTTAATGCAACAAGTGCAACCACGCCGAAGGCATCGGTCATCAGGTTTCCTCCGAGAGCCTCACAGACCCCAATACTAAGCGGCAACAAGAAGGTTGATGTCATTGGACCGCTGGCAACCCCGCCTGAGTCAAATGCAATACCAATGAAGATATCCGGAACAAATCGGGACAATACGAGGGCAATAAAATATCCGGGAATCACAAACCAATGAATGGAAACTCCTGTAAGCACACGAAGCATTGCAAGAGCAACGCTGGCAGCTACACCAATTGACATACAGTGATCCATCATTTTTACGGAAATTGCACCGTTTGTAACTGTTTCTACCTGATGGTTCAGCACTTGAATTGCCGGTTCTGCTTTTACGATATAATAACCAATCAAAGCTCCGAGAGGAAGCAAGATCCAATTAAAAGACAGTTCAGCCAATTGTTTTCCCAGATAAGCTCCAACTGGTGCAAAACCAACATTTGCACCGCAAAGAAACAGAACCAGGCCAATATATGTATATATAAAACCAATCATAATACGTCGGATCTGCCATTTATGATAGCGTCCGGTAAGCATTTGGAATATAAAAAATACTACAATGATCGGCAGCAGTGCTATCAGAACTTCACGGGCATATAATGGCAAGCCCCGGGCAAATATGCGGGCAACATCCTGTGTGGTAACAACTGTTTCTACATCTTCAAGAACATACGCTGCTTGTGTAGGTTTATAGAAACAGCCCAGGATTAAAACAGCCAGTATCGGACCTATACTGGAAAGTGCGACCAGGCCGAAACTATCATCTGCCGAATTCTTATCACTTCGCACAGAAGCGAGTCCTACACCTACGGCCATAATAAAAGGCACTGTCATAGGTCCTGTTGTAACACCACCAGAATCAAAAGCTACGGCTAAAAATTCTTTCGGCACAAAGAATGATGTAAGAATCAGAGCTGCATAACAGATAATCAATAATACAGACAGGCTGATCTTATATCGAATACGAACAAGTGCAAGTGCAAGAAAAAGACCAACGCCAAGTGCCACTGTTATAATCAATACCATATTAGGGACGGAGGGAACCTGATTAGCAAGAATCTGCAGATCCGGTTCAGATATCGTAATGATGATTCCCATAATCAGACCTGTCAGTAAAACAGTAATGAGCTTTTTCAATTTTGAAATCTGTACACCTACCCCTTCTCCGATCGGTGTCATGGACATCTCAGCACCGAGCTGAAAGAATCCCATTCCAACAATCAGCATAATTGCACCGGTAAGGAACATCACAATAGTGCCAAGCTCCATAGGAATCAGAAAAATACTGATCATCAAAACAATACCAGTAATAGGAAGAACTGCAGAAAGTGACTCTCGGATTTTTTCTTTTAATTTTAAATTCAATGTATGCCCTCCTTCTAAAAATCATAGTATATGGAATAATAAAATGCATGGTTGAGATTGCTTCCAAGCAATTATATTTAACATTCTATTGCTACCTTGATCACGCCGTCTCCTCTTTATTTTCAAAAAGTTCATAGGCTTCGTCGATCCTGCTAAGTGGATAGGTGTGTGTGATCAGCGGTTCCGTGTTGATCTTTGCCGTCCGCGATCAGTCTCAGCGTTTCTTCACAATCGCAGCGTCCACTCCTCCTGTTTTAAAAGTCAGATTCTTTGCCATACATATCCGGCAGTGGTAACGGGCTGGGCTTTATCGTAAAGTGCCACCACCGTCACGATCGCATTTGGCCTTGCGCATTCCCATGCCAGCCGGAAAGTAGATTCTGCTCCTGCAACTTCAAGAACAACATCCGCGCCTCCATGCTCAGCTGTTTGCCTGAACAAAATCAAAGCATTCTTCCGGCGAAACTGTAAGAACTTCCGGATAATGTTTCCCTGATGAAGTGCATACGCTTTTCGTCTTTTTCGCACATGATGATCCGCTTCGGACTCTCAGCATAACGGACAGTAAGGTACAGATACCTGTAGGTCCGGCTCCAATGATCAGCACCGTGTCATCCTCTGTGATCTCGGAAATACGTGCTGCCCAGTAACCGGTGGCAAGTACATCTCCTACAAATAACGCCTGTCTGTCCGTAACTTTATCCGGAATCTTTATTCAGCCCCTGATCTGCAAATGGCACACGGACATATTCTGCCTGACCGCCATCGATACGGCAGCCAAGAGCCCAGCCGCCATTTTCGTCGGTACAGTTATTTCACATATCCTTTCCTGCAGAAAAAACATTCCCCGCAAAAAGGTTTCTACATTTACCGTCACCCGGTCTCCTGGCTTTCACTTTCGTCACAGCACTTCCGACTTCTTCCACGATTCCAACCATCTCATGGCCGACTGTAATCCCCGGCACTGCCCGTGGAACGCTTCCGTGCTTAATGTGCAGGTCACTGGAACAAATGCTGGCAAGTGTCACCTTTACAATGGCATCCTCTTTCATGCACCAGCACGGCTCGCTTTTCCATTAATTTCGATTTTCCTTTTGAAACATATGTATAAGTCTGCATTCTTTTCCCCCTCATTTTCTTATAAATTCTGCTGCCCGGAAGATATTTACTTTACTTGTGCGCTAGATTTTAAGTATTATAGTTCACGCTCCGTCTGGATCTATTACCGGATACGCCATTGCCAAATAACAACCAGGATAAGAAGGTGCGCCGGATAAAAACGCATAGCAGAAATACTTGAACCACTTTGCTATGGTACCCCTGCTCTCCATGTTATATAACCAGATTGGAATCAGTGCCAGCAGTGCAAAGCTCTGCTGTGCAATCTCAAAATGATGTCCCAGAATCGTTACCGGATAATACAGATCTCCCAGCATAACTACATTTCAAATAGTACAGCCCGGCAAGCTGTGCCGCAAAAGAAACCCAGGTCTCTTGCGGAAAAAAGTAAAAAAGCAATACGTCAGTATTCCCGCTGCATTGTAATCTACCATGGTTATGGTTCCAAGCAGATAGTCCATCAAAAGCACGAGGCAAACCACAAAGAAAGCGAGTATCCATTTGCTTTTGTTTCTTTCTTTTGCCTTTTCAATGATCTGTATCGATAACACCCCTAACAGAAAAGGTCCACAGTACGTTTTGATGAAACGGGTAAATTGCAGAACTTCCCATAATCAGGTTGAATGGTATTTCTGAAATTACGCAAATAGAAAAAAGTCGCTGCATGTATTTTTTCACATTCGAAGTATAATAGCATCCTTCCGCGATCATAAATGCGAGATCGGAAATGCGAGCCTTCCTACGCATGTCAGCCATTCCTGTGCCGGAAATAGTGTCGCCCACAAATGATCGCATAGCATAAACAGCATTGCCAGAATATGTAGTGTAAATGAATTGATTCCTCTTTTTTTTTCCATAGGCTCCTTCCCATCTATCTAGGCATATATATTCCTGCAATTTCTTTATTTCGTAAAATTTAAGCTTGATTAATAACTCCAACTGATTATTTCCAAACTCTTGTTAACCACTGTTCATTTTCTTTCCCAAAAACCGAATATGCACATCAAATCGCTTATTTTATTATATCACAGCGACATATTGTCCCGCCATCATTTTTCAAGACATATGTATCTGACGGATTCGCATATTTGGTTATGTCCGTAATATAAGAATTTAATAACATCTGTCGGATTTCCGTCTGTTCTATAGGGCTGTCTTTTGCAGGAATAGCAGGATGCACTTGATGTTATTAAAAAAAGCCATCAACATTCTGGGAAAATGACAGAAACCATTTACCTCGAAGTTACTCTTTCGCTCTTTTTGACTTCATGTTCATTATTGAGCTTGTTGTTAATTGATAATTCAAGTATAATAAACTCTATACGAGAAATGCACGTCTTGCATGAGGACTTAAATATTGATAATCCTCATGTTTGGAGATATACGGGGAGGAAATTCTCATGGGTAAGCAATCCACCAGGGAAAACAAAACAATTTACCAGCTTTGCCGAGAAGCGGCAGGACTTACAAGAGCAGAGGCCAGTGAAAAAATGGATGCCGTCTCATATTCAAAAATTGAAAAATTTGAATATGAAACACAAGAACCTACGCCTTATGATATCCTCCAGATGGCAGATGCCTATAAAAGACCAGAGCTTTGCAATTATTATTGCTCTCACAAATGCGAAATCGGCCACCGTTATGTTCCAGAAGTAGAAGTGACCGATCTGTCAAATATCATTTTGGAGACAATTGCCAGTCTAAATGAAATCAATCCTCTTACCGGTCGTCTGATCCAGATTGCCCGTGACGGTAAGATCAGCGATGATGAAATGAAAGATTTTGCTTATATTAGTAAAAAACTTGATGAAATTTCTTTAGCCATAGACTCTTTGAATCTTTGGGTAGATAAGACCGCCGGAGAACAGGGGCTTAATCTTGAGCTCTTAAATGCCGAGAAAGAAAAATTGAAATAATCCATAACGCGACAAAAGGCAATGAACCATTTCTGACTCATTGCCTTTTCCTTTACATACGCTGTAATTGATTTACGATACTTTCTGTTCTTCGAATTGCTTCTTCTACCTGTCTTTTTGCATTATTGATTCTATCCTGAACCACCCAGTCCACAATAAAGCCATCAAAGAAATAATCCGCAAAAGAAAGAAAATCTCCAGTATCGATATTCAAGTTACATACCATATTTACATCATTTAATTCTCTACTGAAATTACGAAGATCATACTTTGCCTGTTCCATATTCCGTTTGGCCTGATCCATTTTAGAATGTTTTAACATCGTAGTGAAAAAGCCACCGCCAAACATATCTGCCAGTCCCCAGTTCTTTGCACTGTTTAGATTTTCTTTTGCTGTCTGAAGACTGTTCAAAGCTCTACGCCCAGCTTCAATTGCTTCTCTTTTTTCTTTTTCAATATCATATCCCATTCGTTTTCTACCTCCTGATCCATTATGAATGTGACGTCACCAATGCTATAATGCCACCAATGATTAATAATGGAAGAGCAATGTACATCAGTCCACCTACAACCATACCTATCAATATAACCGGGAAGAAAATAACTGTACAAAGTAATTTCATAATTCCCCAGGATGCTTTTAATCCAAATATAAAAAATTTTCCAACAAACCAAATCATACAAATTGCAAATAATAACGATAACATTTTTTCTCCTTCTGAAACTCATTCTGATATGCGTCTTTCATTTTTTGTGTTCTTTTTCTGATAAATATTTGGATGTGTTCTTTATACCAAGCTTATTACTGAATGCTTAACATCAAACAATTGTTTAAATAATAGCTTCATAACTTTTCACCGCTCTCTCCAACAGACATAATATGTTCTTTATAAGTACTATAATACCATGCCATTACACCTTAAAAAACATGTAAATCGAAGAATTAACCCATCTTATTTCACAGATTATGATAAAACATAGATTTCCGGCTATAAGTCTCTACTTGTTCACAAAAAAATATAAAAAAGACCATCTACTACTTGTTTACGGTAAATAATCTTTTCATTGCAATATTTAATTAAATATCATACTGAGCCGCTTGTCGTCCCTGCGAACTTGAAGTAACCCAGTAACGTAAAATCTGGATAATACCACCTGAATAATAAGCAGCTGCAACCTGTGGCACAATATCTTTCCGGAGTTTTACCGCATCTATTCTGTGTAGTTTCTCCAAAAAGGAAATTTGGATTTCCTCTGCAAGAATATTTTTGAGAGATGTCAATTATTTTACATTTGCTATTTAATTGTACGTTGCTTTTTTGCTCCATATACTTATCCTGATAAATTAGAAGACAAATGTCAAATAAATACGATATCTCGGTTAAAAAGCCAACAATACTGCAGAGTAATCTATAGATATAGATATCGAAATTGACAGTGGGAGGAAGACATGAAAAAATTTTACAGTGGTGTAATCAAATATCGCTATGTGATTATGGTGTTGTTTCTGATAGCTACATTGTTTTGTGGTTACAGCAGAAACCTGATAAAAGTGGACTATGATATGAATGATTATCTTCCAGAAACGTCGCCGTCTACAGTATCGATATACATTCTTCTGTCATAGATGTATAAAGATTTTGCACAGTTCTTTTTTTTTCATAAAACTTATTCTGTTTTTCAACTTCTGTGATATAATGCTTTATTATAAAAATTCCCATGGACAAAATGAGGTGAACCAAGTGAAAAAGAAAACACTTGTGCCTCTTATCACTTTTTTACTGGGCATATGCCTTATTAGTTTGCTTGTATACAAAACAGATACCCACGAAAAAGAGCAGAGACACATAACAGCACAATTAAACGTAGCCACCTATGGCGAACAAATAAAGAATGAAATTACAAATGGAATTGAGATCACAGATACCTTGAAGCAAATCTTAATAAGTGAAGATGGCGAAATCCATCAGTTTGAAACAATTGCAGGAAATCTTATGTCTGATTCTATTGAAAGTGTACAGCTCGCTCCTAATGGTGTTGTTACAGATATTTATCCGGCTAATGAAAATGAGGCAGGTAAGATTGATTTGATCCATGATAAAGACCGTGGAAAAATTTCCTGTTACGCAAGAGACAACCATACAATCATTACGCAGGGCCCCTTCAAATTAAACCAGGGAGGATATGGAATTGCAGTCCGCAATCCCGTATACCTGAAAGATAAAAACGGACATGAGTATTTCTGGGGATTTACTATTGTTATCCTGCGTGTTCCGGATATTTTTTCAGATTCAATCAGTGCACTTTCAAATTTTGGATACGAATACAAAATTTCAAAAACAGACGATCCATGGAGTGATACTTATAAAGTGGTTTATCAATCAGATGGGCAAATAAATCATCCTGTTTCTTATACTTTTTCAATAGGCGATGAAAACTGGAAATTTGAAGTAAGTCCTAAAAGTGGATGGAGAAATGCCACTCTACTGATAATCATCATCGGAATGTTTCTTACAATAAACCTTCTCATGTCAGTTCTTACCAGAGTATGGTTAGTAGCAAAAGAACATAAGAAAAAGTTTCAGATACTGGCGCACACAGATTCTCTTACAAATATTTATAACCGCTATGGATTTGATGAATTTGCAGAAAAAATGATTCAAAAAAATCCAAAAGCACATTTTGTGGCCGCACTCTTTGATATCGATGATTTCAAGTTTATTAATGATATCTATGGACATAATTACGGAGACAGGGCATTAAAAAATCTTGCAGACAGCATGAAGGCTTTTTTCCCATCCGATGCATTACTAGGAAGAAATGGTGGTGATGAATTCTGCATTCTTTTACCAAATTGTACCTTTAAAGAAGCAGATGTACAGCTACAGCAATTCACCAAACTTCCTAAATCATTCTCATACCATGGTAAGGAACATGCATTTTATATTTCTCTAGGATATGCAGAATATCCAACTTTTGCATCCAATCGTTCACAGCTCATGCGCTGCGCAGATGCAGCTCTTTATGAGATAAAGCTTCATGGTAAAAATGGATGTATGGCCTACAGGGAAGGTCTTCGGTCAGGCGCCCGCAAACAACTTGGATTCGCATTCAAGGATATCGCTGAACATCTTCCAGGTGCATTCGTCATATACAGAGCTGACAAAGAAGCTGATGAACTATTTTTTGCAAATGATGAATTTCTTCATATGTCCGGATATAAAGATATAGATGAACTGTTCAGACTTACTAAGAAAAGTTTTCGCAACTTGATTCGTGAAGATGAACAGCAACAGATAGAATCAAGTATCTGGGAACAGATTGACAATGGTAATGAAAATGACTATGTTCACTTTCATCTTCGAAAAGCTGACGGAACTTATTTTTCTGTTCTTGATCATGGAAGAATTGTAGAGAGCCCGCAATACGGGAAAGTATTTTACGTATTGTTCATGGATTGGGAAGATATGCATATTCGTTACAATGATAAGTTCGCAAGATAAAATATTGCAAAAAACAGAGCGTATAACAACTTTATATGCTCTGTTTTTTTTATTCCTACAAATCTTCGTGCAGTTTTACATCGCTATTATCTGCCATGCATCCAGGAAAGCAATTACAGCCAGTTTTCCAGAACATCATTCAGCTTATTCATATCCAGCGGTTTCGCGATATGTCCATTCATGCCTGTATTTTTGGCCAACTGTACATCTTCTGCAAAAGCATTGGCAGTCATGGCAACAATAGGCAGTTTTCCCTTTTCACCCGGAAGGCTCCTGATTGCTGCAGTTGCCTCATAACCATTCATGACAGGCATTTGGATATCCATAAAAACAAGATTATACAATCCTTCCGGAGAAGCTTCCACTTTTTCAACTGCGATTTTTCCATTTTCTGCTGTTTCCACTTCTGCCCCTGTCATCTGCAAAATTTCAACACCAATTTCTCTGTTCAACTCATTATCCTCAACCAGCAGAATCCTTTTTCCTGTGTAGTCTGCTTCTGACAGCTTCTCCAGATCATTTCTCGCGGTTTTTCTTTTCTGCCTGAGGTAAACTGCCGCAGTGTTGCCGTCAGCCGGGAACGGAACAGCGGTTTTGCAATAAAAGCATCTACACCTGCCGCCTTTGCCTCTTCTTCAATTTCGCTGAATTCATAGGATGTCAGTACAATGATGGTGATCTCTTTCCCGATCCGTTTCCGGATCTGTCTGGCAGTCTCTATACCATCCATCTCCGGCATCTTCCAGTCCAGGATAACAGCAAAGTAATCATCTTTCAGCTCATGCCGTGCATAACAGCGCTCAACCGCTTCCTGCCAGAGAGAACCCATTCACCGTAATACCGATTTCCTTCAGTGTGGCAACTGTACTTTCACAGCATGTCTTATCATCATCCACTACCAGAACCGGCAGATTCATCAGATCTCTGTCCTGTTCTTTTTCTTTTTCCTGAAGCTCCAGATAAATTGTTACCGTGATTCTGGTTCCCTTGTGCAAGGTACTGTCCACTTTAATAGTGCCATTCATCAGGTTCACAATATTTCTGCTGATTGCCATTCCAAGGCCGGTTCCCTGAACTCTGGTTGTCCGGTGGTCATCTGCACGGCTGAAAGGATCAAACATGATTTTCTGGAATTCCGGTGACATACCGATTCCATTATCCTCAATCGTAAATTCATAGCATCCAAGTTCTGAAAATCCATTGGGTTTTTCCTCTATCGAAAAAGTAATATTTCCACCATCCGGTGTATACTTGATCGCATTACTCATCAGATTCACAAATACCTGCTGAATCCTCAAGCTGTCACCACAGACAGCCTCATGTTCAATACGATTGATGTGTATATCAAAATTATGTTTATGTTCATCAAGCACCGGTTCGTAAGTGTAATAAGATTATCTACCAGCTCTGACAGATTGAAATCTTCCTGTGCCAGCGTCATTTTTCCGCTTTCGATACGTGCCATATCCAGCACTTCATTGATCAGCCCAGCAGATGGCGGCTTGATTCTGTGATCTTGCCGAGGCATTCAATCACTCTGTCCTGTCTCTCAACATTTGCTCCTGCGATTGCCGTCAGACCCACAATCGCATTCATTGGTGTCCGGATATCATGGGACATATTGGAAAGGAATTCCGTTTTCGCACGATTTGCATTTTCTGCGGACCGGTAAGCCTCTTTCAGTGCCTGACGGGATTCAATCTCTGCTTTCTTCTCCTGTGTCACATCCATGGATGCCAGCAATACCTTTTCCAGCTTTCCATTCTTCCATTCCAAGGGAATATAAGAAGCGATTTTATAAGTCTTTTC
>QFCE01000361.1_pt1 | contig 50273 bp, 46 predicted proteins | sample 5346091 | NCBI WGS metagenome assembly QFCE01 (sample SAMN09062252, study PRJNA434731) | Human gut metagenome, whole genome shotgun sequencing project. | isolation source: stool timepoint A chromium assembly | host: Homo sapiens | collected 2015
GAGAGGAAAATATGAAAGTATCAGCTTTGTTAGAACGTATAGAATATACATGCCTGCAGGGAAATGTGGAGCAGGAGGTTACCAGTGTGGTTTATGATTCCCGTAAAGTGGAACCGGGCTCCTTGTTTGTCTGCATCCGCGGTGCGGTTGTGGACGGACATAAGTTTGTGCCGGACGTGGTGGCGCGGGGCGCCGGAACTCTGATCGTGGAGGAACCGGTGGAGGTTCCCGAGGATGTGACAGTGATCCTGGTAAAAGACAGCCGTTATGCCATGGCTTTTATTTCCGCGGCCTGGTTCGGATATCCGGCAGAAGAGCTGAAGACCATTGGAATCACAGGAACCAAGGGAAAAACAACTACCACCTATATGGTGAAATCCATTCTGGAGAATGCGGGACATAAGGTGGGGCTGATCGGGACCATTGAAGCGATCATCGGAGACGAGGTGATCCCTGCGGCCAACACTACGCCGGAGTCTTATGTTATTCAGGAATACTTCCGCCGCATGGCAGATGCGGGATGCGACTGCGTGGTTATGGAGGTTTCTTCCCAGGGGCTGATGCTGCACCGTACCCAAGGCTTTGTTTTTGACTTTGGCATTTTTACCAATATTGAGCCGGATCACATCGGACCCAATGAGCATCGGGATTTTGCACATTATCTGAGCTGCAAATCCCTGCTTTTGAAGCAGTGCCGTGTAGGAATCGTGAACCGGGACGATGCGCACTTTGACAAAATTGTGGAAGGGCACACCTGCGCGCTTGAAACCTATGGATTTTCGCAGGAAGCGGATCTGCGGGCAGAGGATGCCCGTCTGGTGGGCGGCAAGGGATACCTGGGGATTTCCTATCAGCTGAAAGGGCTTCTGGATTTTTCGGTGGAGATAGACATTCCCGGCAAATTCAGCATCTATAATTCTCTGACAGCCATTGCCATTTGCCGTCATTTTGGCGTTTCTGAGGAAAACATCATCAAGGCGTTGAAGGTGGCCAGGGTAAAGGGCCGTATTGAAATGGTGAAGGTGTCCGATGAATTTACGCTGATGATCGACTATGCGCACAATGCCATGGCCTTGGAGAGCCTTCTCACAACCCTTCGGGAGTATGAGCCCCACAGACTGGTGTGTCTGTTCGGCTGCGGGGGCAACCGTTCCAAGCTGCGCCGCTACGAGATGGGGGAGGTGTCCGGACGTCTGGCGGATCTGACGATCATTACTTCGGATAATCCCCGCTATGAAGACCCGCAGGAGATCATCGACGACATCAAGGTCGGCATGGCGAAAACCAGCGGCAAGTACGTAGAGATCGTGGACAGAAAGGAAGCGATCACTTATGCCATCCACCATGGAGAGCCTGGGGATATTGTGATTCTGGCAGGCAAGGGGCATGAGGATTACCAGGAGATCAAAGGCAAAAAATATCCTATGGATGAGAGAAATCTGATCGCAGATATTCTGGCTGAGGACAGAAAGTGTAAATAAATGATTTATGCGGATATCATTGTAGATATATCCCACGAAAAGCTGGACCGCAGCTTTCAGTATGCGGTGCCGGAGAAGCTTGCAAAGCAGCTTCACGTGGGAATGGTGGTTTCCATTCCTTTTGGCAAAGGAAATCATGTGCGAAAGGGCTATGTGATCGCCCTCACAGACAAAGCGACGTTTGAGCCGTCCCGAATCAAGGAAATAGAAGGTATCTGTGCCGGAGAGGAAACCACAGAATCCCGCCTGATCGCTCTGGCAGCCTGGATGCGTGAAGTGTACGGCTCCACCATGATCCAGGCGCTCAAAACGGTTCTTCCCATTCGGGAAAAGGTCAAAGAAAAAGAAATCCGCCGCGTCTGCCTGGCAATGGAAGAGGAGCAGGCAAAAGCGCTTCTGAAGGAGTGGGAGGGCAGCCGGTACAAGGCGAGGATCCGGCTCCTGAAGGGGCTTCTTGCGGAAAAAAGCCTGGAATATAAGGAAGCCGTGCAGCTTGGCATGAGCGCGGCTGTGAAGGACTATTTTCTGAAACAGGGCATTGCGAGGATCAAGAGCGATCTGGTTTATCGTAGTGCAGTGCATGCAGATGAAATGACAAGGCAGCCGTCGCTGCCTCTGACACCGGAACAGCAGCAGGCAGTGGAGATTATAGAGAAGGAATGGAGCCGGGAATTTCCGCGGCCGGTGCTTCTGCATGGAGTGACCGGAAGCGGCAAGACCAGGGTTTATATGGAAATGATAGAACGGGTTCTGAAAGCGGGCCAGCAGGCCATCGTCCTGATTCCGGAGATTGCGCTGACGTATCAGACGGTCCAGCGGTTTTACGGAAGATTTGGCGATAAGGTTTCGGTGATCAATTCCCGCCTTTCCGCGGGGGAACGCTACGACCAGATGCGAAGAGCCAGAAACGGTGAGGTACAGGTTATGGTCGGACCAAGATCTGCGCTGTTTACGCCCTTTTCCAATCTTGGCCTTATCGTCATTGACGAGGAGCACGAATCCACCTACAAAAGTGAAACCAGTCCGCGCTATCATGCCAGAGAAACGGCGGTGGAGCGGGCGCGCATGGAAGGCGCCAGAGTCCTGCTTGGCTCTGCAACGCCTTCTCTGGAAGCGTATTGTAGGGCGCAGAACGGAGCCTACGCCCTGGCAGAGCTGAAAGGGCGCTATGGCGAACGTGCCCTGCCGGAGGTATCGGTTGTGGATCTGCGGGAAGAATTAAAAGCAGGAAACCGTTCGATCCTGAGCCGCAGTCTCAAGGAAGCCATAGAAGAACGGCTTTCCCGGGGAGAACAGACGATGCTGTTTCTCAACCGCAGAGGCTATGCGGGCTTTGTTTCCTGCCGCTCCTGCGGCCATGTGATGAAATGCCCGCACTGCGATGTTTCTCTGTCGGAGCACAGGGGCGGGCGGCTGATCTGCCATTACTGCGGCTATCAGGAGCCAAAGCCCAAGAGCTGTCCTGCCTGCGGCTCGCCCTATATCGGAGGCTTTCAGGCGGGAACACAGCAGATAGAGCAGGTGCTTTTGCGGGAATTTCCCGGTGTGCGGGTGCTGCGCATGGATTATGACACCACCCGAAATAAGGGAAGCTACGAAAAGATCCTGGCGGCCTTCGGCGCCCATGAGGCAGACATTCTGGTGGGGACGCAGATGATCGTGAAGGGACACGATTTTCCAAAGGTGACCCTGGTGGGGGTGCTTGCAGCGGATCTGTCTCTGAACGGTTCAGATTACCGGAGCGCAGAGCGGACGTTTCAGCTTCTTACGCAGGCGGTGGGAAGAGCGGGGCGCGGCACAAGAAGCGGCCAGGCGATCATTCAGACCTACCATCCGGAGCATTACAGCATTGCGGCGGCAGCGTCTCAGGATTACAAAGCGTTCTATCAGGAGGAAATGGGCTATCGGGAGCTGTTGTCCTATCCGCCGGCGGCCGGTATGCTGGCAGTGCTTGGTTCCTGCGGGGAGGAAGCGCTTCTGGGGCGTGCCATGCACTACCTGAAGCTGTTTGCGGAGAAGATTTCCAGGGGAAAGCCTCTGACGATCATTGGCCCGGCGCCGGCAGCGGTGGGAAAGGTGCGGGACATTTACCGCCAGGTGCTTTACCTGAAATACGAAAATACAGAAACTCTGATTCAGATAAAAGATAAGCTGGAGCAATATATAGAGGTAAATTCCGGCTTTCGCAAAATACAGATACAATTTGACTTTAATTGACAGAAAGGAAGAAAAAAGATGGCACTTAGAACAATCAGAACGCAGGGAGATGCAGTACTGACAAAGAAAAGCAGACCGGTGGAGGAGATGACGCCTCGTCTGAGAGAACTCATTGTAGATATGCTGGACACGCTTTACGAAGCCATGGGCGTGGGCCTGGCAGCGCCCCAGGTGGGAATCCTGCGCAGGATCGTGGTGATCGACGTGGGGGACGGTCCTCTTGTTCTGATCAACCCGGAGATCCTGGAGACGGCAGGAGAGCAGACCGGCGAGGAAGGCTGCTTGAGCGTGCCGGGAATGTCCGGCCAGGTAACCCGTCCGGACTACGTAAAGGTAAAAGCGCTGGATATTAATATGGAAGAACAGATTTATGAAGGACATGGGCTCCTGGCGAGAGCCTTCTGCCATGAACTGGATCATCTGGACGGCCATCTTTATACGGAACTGGTGGAGGGAGAGCTTCACTCCGTGAACTATGATGACGAAGAATAAAAACAGGAAGGATGGATGAACATGCGGATCGTTTATATGGGAACGCCGGATTTTGCGGTACCGCCGCTGAGAGCGATGGCGCAGGCCGGCTATGAGATCGCGGCCGTGGTGACACAGCCGGATAAGCCAAGGGGACGAGGCAAAAGCCTTCAGCCGACGCCGGTCAAGGAGGAGGCGCTTCGCCTGGGGATTGCGGTCTGGCAGCCGCAGAAAGTGCGGGAGCCCGCGTTTATAGAGGCGCTTCGGGGACTGCATCCGGATATCATTGTGGTGGCTGCTTTTGGACAGATCATCCCCAAGGATATCCTCGACATGCCTCCCTTTGGGTGCGTGAATATCCACGCATCGCTGCTTCCGAAATACCGCGGCGCGGCGCCCATTCAGCAGGCGGTGATTGACGGAGAAAAAGAATCCGGCGTCACGATCATGCGGATGGGAACGGGACTCGATACCGGGGACATGATCGCAAAAGTTGTGGTTCCTCTGTCTGAAGAGGAAACCGGCGGAAGTCTTTTTGATAAATTGGCCGAAGCCGGGGCAGACTTACTGGTAAAGACACTTCCGGATATTTTTGAGGGAAGGGCAGTTTACGAAAAACAGCCGGAAGAGAGCCCCACGCCCTATGCGGGAATGATCACCAAAGAAATGGGTAGAATGGATTTTTCCAAAAGCGCGTCAGAGCTTGAACGGCTGGTGAGGGGCCTGAACCCCTGGCCGAGCGCCTTTACCTTCCTGAACGGCAAAACTCTGAAGGTATGGAAAAGCGCGGCGGTGCAGGAAAAAACAAATGCCGCGCCCGGCACGGTCGTGGGAAGCGGAAAAGAGGGAATCCGTGTGGCCTGCGGGGAAGGCGTGCTGCTGCTGACAGAAGTGCAGCTGGAAGGAAAGAAGCGCATGGGGGCGGAAGCGTTCTTGAGAGGCTGTCCTGTGGAGACGGGCGTGGTCTTTTCCAGATTCAAATAGACAAAGACCGTTTTGGTACAGGGAGTAATTTTAGATAAGGAGTAATCGCATGTTTGGATATCATCGTTATTATTGGGGCTTTGATCCCACCTACCTTCTTCTGATCCTCGGAATGCTGCTTTCTGTGGCAGCCTCCGCAAAACTGAAGAGCACCTTTGCCACTTACAAAAGAGTGCAGAGCCGCTGCGGACTTACCGGTGCAGAGGTCGCCAGAAGAGTGCTGAGAAGCGCGGGGATCACGGATGTGGAAGTCGTGCCCATCCGGGGAAATCTTACGGATCACTATGACCCGCGGACAAAAAAGGTATGTCTTTCGGAGGATGTATACAACAAAACATCCCTGGCAGCCGCCGGTGTGGCTGCCCATGAGTGCGGCCATGCCGTACAGCATGCGATCAACTACTCTTTTTTGGGCTTTCGGACCGCGCTTGTGCCTGTGGCTAATTTTGGCGCCAATCTGGCCTGGCCGCTGTTTTTTATCGGACTGATCATGTCCTACCGTCCTCTTTTGATGGGCGGGATTCTCCTGTTTTCGCTGGCAGTGCTGTTTCAGCTGGTAACTCTGCCTGTGGAAGTGAACGCTTCCTCCAGAGCCCTGCATCTTCTGGAAAGCAGCGGGATTTTGGGACAGGAAGAGAATCGGGGAGCGCGCAAAGTGCTCACGGCCGCAGCGCTCACGTATGTGGCAGCGCTTGCCTCTTCGGTTCTTCAGCTGCTGAGACTTGTAATACTTGCAGGAGGAAGGGGACGCGACGATGATTAGTGGGATCAACACCAGAGAAATGATTCTGGAAATACTGCTGCAGATTGAGGAGGAAGGAGAGCACAGCCATATCGCCATTCGCAATGCGCTCTCCAAATACCAGTTCCTTCCAAAGCGGGAGAGAGCTTTTGTGACCCGGGTCTGCGAAGGGACTTTGGAATACCGGATCCTTATAGATTATATTATTGATTCTTATTCGAAGGTGGCAGTGGAAAAAATGAAGCCGCCAATCCGTGAGATCTTAAGAAGTGCGGTGTATCAGCTGAAATTCATGGATTCGGTTCCCGACAGCGCGGTGTGCAACGAAGCGGTGAAACTGGCGCAGAAAAAAGGATTCTATAATCTGAAGCCTTTTGTGAACGGGGTACTGCGCACAGTGGCAAGAGAATGCGGGGAGCTTGGCTATCCTGCCAGAGAAGAAAACCTTGTCCGCCATCTTTCCGTGAAATATTCCATGCCGGAGGAGCTGGTGCAGCGCTGGCTTTCGGATTACGGGGAGGAAACCACGGAAAAGATGCTGGAGGATTTTCTGAAGGAGAAGCCCTTGAGCGTGCGTTTCCGTACATATCCTTATCAGAACTCCCATCAGGCGATTGCAAAAAGCCTGAAAAGCCAGGGGGCAAAGGTAGAGCAGGGGCCTTACCTGCCGTATGCTTACCGGATTTCAGAATTTAATCATATTTTGATGCTGGATGCGTTCCGGGAAGGAAAGATTCAGGTACAGGATGTAAGCTCCATGCTGGTTTCGGAGATTGCGAATCCGAAAAAGGGAGACTACATTATAGATATGTGCGCGGCTCCGGGAGGAAAGAGTCTGCACATGGGCGACAAAATGGAAGGGTACGGATTTGTGGATGCCCGGGATGTGAGCGACTACAAAGTAAACCTGATCGAAGAAAATATCCAGCGTCTTCATGCGATCAACGTACAGGCAAAGGTGCAGGATGCGACGGTGTTTGACGTGGAGTCGGAGTGCCGGGCAGACATAGTTCTGGTGGATGCTCCCTGCTCCGGTTACGGTGTCATTGGCAAAAAGCCGGAGATCAAATACCGGATGACGCCGCAGAAGCAGGAAGAGATCGTAATTCTGCAGAGGACGATCCTGGAGCGCGCGGCAGAGTATGTAAAGGCCAGGGGAGTGCTGATCTACAGTACCTGTACCATCTCAAAAGAGGAAAATGAGGAAAATATGATGTGGTTTCTCAACAATTTTCCTTTCCGCCTGGAAAGCATGGACGACTGTCTGCCGAAGGAGCTCAGGTCAGAATCCACAGCCCTTGGCTATCTGCAGCTTTTGCCGGGAGTTCATGACACAGACGGCTTTTTTATCGCAAAATTCAGAAGGAAATAAAGGCTATGACAGATATTAAATCTATGTATCCCCAGGAGCTTTCCGCGTTGATGGAGGCGCTTGGGGAAAAGGCTTTTCGGGCAAAGCAGCTTTACAGCTGGCTGCATGAGCACATGGTCCTTTCTTATGAGGACATGGCCAATCTGCCCAAAAGCCTGAAGGAAAAACTAAAGGATTATCCGATCACCGGGCTTAAGCTGGTGGATGAACAGATATCCGCCATAGACGGCACCAGAAAATATCTGTTCGGGCTTGCGGACGGAAATGTGATAGAAAGCGTGCTGATGCGCTACAGACACGGGAATTCCGTGTGCATTTCCTCGCAGGTGGGCTGCCGTATGGGCTGCCGTTTCTGCGCGTCCACCATCGGAGGCCTGACCAGAAACCTTACGGCGTCGGAAATGCTGGAACAGATTTACCGCATTCAGGCGCTCACCGGAGAACGGGTGGCAAACGTGGTGGTCATGGGGACCGGAGAACCTTTGGATAACTACGACAATCTGCTTCGGTTTATCCATATTCTTACCGGGGAGGGCGGACAGCACATCAGCCAGAGGAACATTACTGTGTCTACCTGCGGGCTGGTGCCGAACATGTACGAGCTTGCAAAAGAAAAACTTCAGATTACGCTGGCGCTTTCGCTTCATGCGCCCAACGATGAAAAGCGCCGGGAGCTCATGCCCATCGCCAGGCGGTATACCATGGATGAGGTTCTTGCTGCCTGTGAGAATTATTTTAAGGAAACCGGACGGCGGCTTACCTTTGAGTACAGTCTTGTGGCCGGCGTCAACGACGGGGATGAAGATGCAAGACAGCTGGCAAAAAGAATCCACGGGATGAACTGCCATGTCAATCTCATACCGGTAAATCCCATAAAGGAAAGGGACTTCGTGCGTTCCACCAGGAAGGCTGTGGAGAATTTCAAAATAAAACTTGAAAAATGCGGAATAAATGTTACTATTAGAAGGGAAATGGGCAGCGATATTGACGGTGCCTGTGGACAGTTGAGAAAGAGTTATATGGACAGGACAGAAAGAGAGAAATGACATGAGGATATTTTCAGCTACTGATATCGGGCAGAAGCGGAAGATGAACCAGGATTATCTGTTCGTCTCCGAAGAGCCTTTGGGGAATCTCCCCAACCTGTTTGTGGTTGCAGACGGAATGGGCGGCCACAATGCAGGGGATTTTGCTTCTTCCCATGCCGTTCAGAAACTGGTGGATGAAATCCGTGCGGATAAGGACTACAATCCGGTAAAAATTATCCGTCACGGGATAGAGGCAGCAAATACAGAGATTTTAAGACAGGCGCAGGAGAACGAGGAGCTTTGCGGAATGGGCACGACAATGGTGGCGACCACCATTGTGGGACACTATGCCTATATTGCGAATGTGGGAGACAGCCGTCTGTATGTCGTGAGGGACAGGATCCGTCAGGTGACAAAGGATCACTCTCTGGTAGGGGAGATGGTGCGCCTGGGGGAGATTGCTCCGGACGAAGCGCAAAACCATCCGGACAAAAATATTATTACCAGAGCCCTGGGGGCAGAAAAAACCGTGGATGTAGATTTTTTTGATATACGGCTGGAGCAGGGGGATTGGATTTTGATGTGTTCGGACGGACTCAGCAATATGGTTCCGGACAAGACGATCGAGGCAATTATTCTCAATCCGGAAACGGACCATTCCGAAAAAGGACAGGAGCTGATCCGAATGGCAAACAAAAACGGCGGCAAGGATAATATCGCTGTTATATTAATTGAACCGTTTACAAAAGAGGTGGAAAAATGTTAAAAGCTGGTATGATTATAGCGGAGCGCTATGAAATTTTAGGAAAAATTGGAACTGGCGGAATGGCGGATGTCTATAAGGCGAAGGACCACAAACTGAACCGTTATGTTGCAGTGAAGGTGCTTAAGGCAGAATTTCGCGAAGACACCACGTTCATCCGCAAGTTTAAGAGCGAGGCTCAGGCAGCGGCAGGGCTGACCCACCCAAACATTGTGAACGTGTTCGATGTTGGTGATGACGAGGGCGTTTACTACATTGTCATGGAGCTGATCGAGGGAATTACTCTGAAGGAATATATTTCCAAGAAGGGGAAACTTTCCATTAAAGAGGCCACAAGCATTGCCATTCAGGTTTCCATGGGGCTTGAGGCCGCGCACAGCCACGGGATCGTCCACCGTGACGTGAAACCTCAGAATATTATTATTTCCACAGACGGAAAAGTAAAGGTGACAGATTTTGGCATTGCCAGAGCTGCCTCATCCAACACCATAAGCTCGAATGTCATGGGGTCTGTGCACTACAGCTCTCCGGAGCAGGTGCGCGGCGGCTACAGCAATGAAAAGAGCGACATTTATTCTCTGGGAATCACGCTTTATGAGATGGTGACCGGACGGGTGCCCTTTGATGGAGACACCACGGTTGCGATCGCCATCAAACATCTCCAGGAGGAGATGGCGCCTCCGAGCAGCTATACGCCGGAGCTTCCTTACAGCCTGGAGCAGATTATCTACAAATGTACGCAGAAGAGTGTGGATCGCCGTTATGAAAAAATGGAAGATGTCATTGCGGATCTGAAGCATTCTCTGATCGATCCCCAGGGGGATTTTGTGAAGCTGTCGGATGTGGACAACGGAGCCAAGACAGTGGTGATTTCCGACAAGGAACTGGGCGAGATCAAGCATACACCCAAAACCTCCCGGCAGGAGGCGCTGGATCTCGTGGCAGAAATGGATGCGGAGCAGAAGTATGAGGAAGCAGGCCGGGAGGAAATTCGCCGGCAGAGACGTCAGACGGTCCATAAAAAGAAAAAAAGAAGAAACAGAAGCTACAGCGTCGGTTTGACCATTGCAGGTCTGGTGGCAGGAATCGTGGCTTTGGTTGTTCTGATTTTCTTCCTGGGACGGGCATCCGGCCTGATCGGAAGCGACGAACCGGTACAGGAGCCGCAGGTTCAGAGTGCGGAACCGACACAGACGCCGGAAGAGGAAGGCCTGGTCGAGGTTCCGGATCTTGTGGGCAAAACAGAGGCGGAAGCCAAAGAGATTGTAAGTACCCTTCAGCTGGGAACCAAATATATGGACGAAGAAAACTCAACGCAGGAAAAAGGAAGGATTTCTTCCCAGAATCTTCAGCCGGGAACGAAAGTGGAGAAATTTACCACGATCGAGTATTATATCAGCAAGGGTTCTGAGGAAGTAACGATTCCCTATCTGGAAGATGAAGAGGGAATGCCGTATACAGGCATCCAGGCGCAGAAGGAGCTGGAAGAGCTTGGATTTGTGGTAGATGTCCAGAAGATTTACAGCGATTATGACGAGAACGGATACATTCTTGTGAATCCCGGATACACCTATTATACGGAGCCGGCGGCAGGAAGCCTCGCGAAATCCGGTGATACCGTGACTCTTTATGTGAGCCGCGGAATGGATTACGGCGACAGTGCGGAGGTGCCGGATGTCATTGGCTATCCGAAGGATGAAGCATTGACGATGCTGGGCAAATGGGTGGATATCGACGTGATCGAGGAGCAGAATCCGGATGTGGAGGCTGGCACTGTGTTCAGCCAGAGCCCGGAAGCCTACGCGTATGCAGATCCGGATATGCCCATGACCATTAAGGTCAGCACCGGAGACCAGCCGCCGGTAACGCCGACACCGGAAGTGGAGGCACAGCCTACCGTTGCCGCTGACGGCACATGGAAATGTACGCAGTCCCTGGATACGCCGGACGGGTATCAGGGCGGAGCAGTCCGTCTGGAACTGGTGCAGACGGTGAACGGAATGCCGGAGGCATCCACGGTTTTGGAAAACCAGACGCTCACCTTCCCGTATAAGCTTGATATCACCGGAGTGCCCGGCATCACAGAGGGAACCCTCTATCTTTCCGAGCAGATTGACGGAACATACCAGGAACTGGGACATTATCCCATTACCTTCGAAAAGGTCGAGTAGTTCATGCAGGGAAAAATTATGAAGGGGATTGCTGGATTTTACTATGTGTATGCAGAAAACGGCAATGTCTATGAATGTAAGGCGAAAGGGATCTTCCGGAAGGACAACATAAAGCCGCTGGTGGGAGATGATGTGGAAATCTCTGTTCTGGATGAGGAAAAAAAAGAAGGCAGCATTTCTGTTATCCTTCCCCGGAAAAATCAGCTGGTACGGCCGGCTGTGGCGAATGTGGATCAGGCATTTGTAATTTTTGCTATGGAAGATCCCAAACCGAATTTTATGCTTCTGGATCGGTTTCTTATCATGATGGAGCGGGAGGGCGTTCCGGCGCTCATTTGCTTTAACAAAAAGGATCTGGGAGAGGAACGTCAGGCACAGGAGTGGAAACAGATCTACGAGAAATGCGGATACCGGGTGCTTTTGACAAGCACGAAGAGCAACGAAGGTGTGGAAGAGATCCGAAAGGCCCTGAGAGGAAAAACCACAGTTGTGGCCGGTCCCTCGGGGGTTGGCAAATCTTCCGTCACCAACTGTGTGCAGGACGGGATTTTTATGGAAACCGGAGAAATCAGCCGGAAGCTGAAACGGGGAAAACACACCACCCGTCATTCCCAGATCATACCTGTGGGAAAAGACACCTTTCTGGTGGATACGCCGGGCTTTTCTTCCTTATATCTGGCGGATATGGAGGAGCAGGAGCTGAAAAACTATTTTCCCGAATTTGAAGAATTTGCCCCCTCCTGCCGTTTTCTGGAGTGCAGGCACTTAAAAGAACCGGACTGTGCAGTGAAGGCGGCGCTTGGGCGGGGAGAAATAAGCCGGCTCCGCTATGAAAATTATCTGGGCTTATATCAGGAACTGAAAGAAAAAAGGAGATATTGACAAAATGGAATATGAGTTGTGCCCGTCAATTTTGTCGGCGGATTTTAACCGATTGGGTGAGCAGATCAGGATTTTGGAGCAGGAAGGCGTAAAATATTTGCACATCGATGTGATGGACGGAGATTTTGTTCCGAATATTTCCTTTGGAATGCCGGTCATCCAGTCTATTCGCAAAGAGAGTAAAATGTTTTTTGATGTGCATTTGATGGTTTCTGCGCCGGAGCGGTATATTCAGGATTTTGCGCAGTGCGGAGCGGATTCCATCACAGTACATGCAGAGGCCTGCGAGGATCTGGAACGCACCATTGAGCTGATACACGAAGCCGGCGCCCGGGCAGGCGTGTCTGTCAAACCTGCCACACCCATCAATGATATCAGCCATCTTCTGGAGGACGTGGAGCTGGTGCTGATCATGACGGTGCAGCCGGGCTTTGGCGGCCAGAAATACATGGAGGAGTGTACGGAGAAGATCCGGGAACTCAGAGAGCTTCTGGAAGAGGAAAATCTGAATGTGGATATTCAGGTAGACGGCGGTATCAACGAGGAAACCCTGGAGACGGCAATGCGGGCAGGCGCCAATCTTCTGGTGTGCGGCTCCAGTGTGTTTAACGGAGACATCGCTTCCAATGTAAAACGCATCAAAAAGCGTATCGGCAAAATCAGCCGGGAAATGGAATGAGGAATTTTTGTGAAAGAAGCAGTGATTGTAAGCGGGGGCAATATCAATGGAGATTTTGCCCTCGATTTTTTAAAACAAAAAACAGAGGCAAAGGGAAGAGATGGGATATGTCTTCTGGCGGCAGACCGAGGGCTGGAGTTTTTTGGAAAAACATCTTTTGTGCCGGATGTGGCGGTGGGGGATTTTGACAGCCTCTCGCCGGAGGGGCAGGAGCTTCTGCAGAACTTTGAGGGGCAGGGAATGGCGGTCTGCCGCCTGCGGCCGGAGAAGGATGATTCTGATACCCAGTCTGCCCTGATGCAGGCAGTCTCCATGGGGATGAAGCGTATTTTTCTGCTGGGTGCGACCGGAGGCCGAATTGACCATTTGTTTGCAAATCTGGAGCTTTTGTCGCTGGGGGAAGCACTTGGTGCGGAAATCATCATGGTGGATGAGCAAAATTGCATTTCCCTGATTCCCAGCGGCACCAAGCTGGCGCGAGAGTCGCAGTTCGGCAGATATGTGTCCTTCTTTCCGGTGGGCGGAGATGTGACGGAGCTTACGCTCACGGGCTTCAAATATCCGCTGACAGGGCATCACCTTACGGTGACGGACTGCGGGCTGACCCTGAGCAATGAGATCACAGAGGACAGCGGGACGGTTACTTATGACAGCGGGAGTCTTTTGATGATACAGTCGAAAGACTGAGGGCAGCCACCTGCTCTGCCGCATCCCCGTGAATTTGTTTGGCCTGACAGGCGATCATCTTTTTTTGCGCTTTCGGGTCATTCATAAGACGGATCCCCTGGCTGACCTGGCCTTTTAAGGTGAGTGCAGACCAGCTCATGCCGGCGCGCATAAAGAAACGACGATTGACCGTTTCACAGCCGGGAATGGGAGCCGTGTGAATGATCGGAACACCGATGACGGCAGCTTCCGTGGAGGTTAATCCGCCTGGTTTGGTAAATAACACATCGCAGGCACGCAAATAAAACGGCATTTGATCTGTGAAGCCTAACACAAGAACGCGGGCCTCTTTTTTGAATTTCTTTTTTAATTTTTGTTCGATTTTTCGATTATTTCCGCAAACGGCAAGAATTTGTTCTGTATTTGTATTGGAAACCAATTTTTGGATAAGGTCTATAAAATTTCCGGCGCCCATACTGCCGCCGGCTGCCAGAAAATATTTTTGGTTTAAGTCTAAGCCTAATTTTTTGCGGGCTTCTTCTTTGCTGATGTTTAGCCGACAGCTTTTTGCGACAGGAATCCCGAAGGTTTGGATCTTCTCGTCTGGGATTCCTCTTTTTATGCAGGATTTTCGTAAGGCTTCATGAGGAAGAATGTAATAGTCGCAGTCTGTTTCCTCCCAAAACGGAATGCAGGTATAATCTGTCATTACAGCGATCGTTACAGGAAGTTTCATTCCTTTTCGTTTCATGTAAGTGGCTGTTTCGGCAGGATAGAGGTGCGGCATGATCAAAACGTCTGCCGGATGTTCTTTCAGGTAATTGTTGAGATATTTTGCCATATGTCCGTTGATATAATAAACGGGAGACTTCCGGGTGATGCGGCTGACCACCGTTCCTAATTTGTATACCAGTCCGAATAAGAGAGGTGTTTTCTTTACGATCTGTACATAACCGTTTCCGACCAGTTTCGATACGCTCTTCCCTGCGAGGCAGAGGTAATCCAACACATATGCTTCGTCGCCGCGGGCGTGAAACGCTTCCGCAATTGCTTTGGCAGCAGAATTGTGGCCGCCGCCTGTGTTGCAGGATAATATTAATGCTTTCATGAAATTCTCCCTTCTTCATTTTTTGCTTTCTCAAGGCCGTTTACAGGCAACGGCATTTACATAATGCTTGTGAATGACGATGCCGGCAATCAGAATACAGCCATGCATGATCCTTTTATATTTTACGGCAAATATAGAGCTGATCCCGAAGGCAAAGAAAGCATATATACTTTTTCTGGTGTTGGATCTGTCCGGTATTATTACAAGAAAAAGTAAATACCACACAATGAGCAAAACCAGTGGCTGCCAGATGGGAAGCAGCCCCAGCAAAACACCGAAAGAAACAGCAATTCCTTTGCCGCCATTTCCGCGGTTGAAAATAGAATAGGCATGCCCGAGCACAGGCGCTGCGATTACTAGGGAAAACAGCCAGGAGTCCGTTCCGATGTGCGAGGCACATAACATGACTGGAAGGGCTCCTTTTAAAAGATCTGATAATAAAGCCAGAAGTCCACAGCCGGTTCCGCCGCAGACAAACGCATTAAAAACGCCGGGATTTCCGTCATCAGATTCCCTGGTCACATCCACGCTTTTGAAAACCAAAGGAATCATTCTGCCAAAGAGAATGCTTCCGGAAAAAAAGCCGACAACCATATAAAACAAATATCCATACTCCATAAAACAGCCTGCTTTCCTAGAATGATTTTATAGGGAACAGTGTAACACATGGAAAAACAGCCTGCAACTGAATTGCGTATATGGGAAGTCAAAGGAGGTGCGGGGGAATTTGAAACGGAATATTCACAAAGATAAAGTGGTATGGTATAATATAAAACACTGTCAAAATAAGTGTTCTGAAAACCTTTGATAATGAAAGGATTTATAGGAGGAAATAGAAGAAATGAAATTAGGTATCGTTGGTTTACCCAATGTAGGGAAAAGCACATTATTCAATTCACTGACAAAGGCAGGAGCAGAATCTGCCAATTATCCGTTCTGTACCATTGACCCCAACGTGGGCATTGTCACTGTGCCGGATGAGAGGCTGCGGCTTCTGGGAGATTTTTACCATTCCAAGAAGGTAACGCCGGCGGTCATCGAATTTGTGGACATTGCAGGACTGGTGAAAGGCGCCTCCAAGGGCGAGGGACTTGGAAATCAGTTTCTGGCGAATATCCGCGAGGTAGACGCCATTGTGCATGTGGTGCGCTGCTTTGAGGATTCCAATGTGGTACATGTGGACGGGAATATCGATCCGCTTCGGGATATTGAGACGATCAATCTGGAGCTGATCTTCTCGGATCTTGAGATTCTGGAGCGCAGGATCGCCAAGGTTACCAAGACCGCGCGCATGGACAAAGAGGCTGCCAAAGAGCTGACCTTCCTTGAGAAGCTTAAAAAGTATCTGGAGGACGGCAAAATGGCGATCACCATGGAGCTTGAGTCAGAGGATGAGGAAGCCTGGATGGGCACCTACAATCTTCTTACCGCGAAACCGGTGATCTATGCGGCCAATGTTGCGGAGGATGATCTGGCGGACGATGGCGCGTCCAATTCTTATGTGGAAGCGGTGCGGGAGTATGCGGCGCAGCAGAACAGCGAGATTTTTGTCATCTGCGCGCAGATCGAGCAGGAGATCGCAGAGCTTGAGGAAGATGAGCGCAAGATGTTTCTGGAGGATCTGGGGCTTACGGAATCCGGCCTTGAGAAGCTGGTAAAAGCCAGCTACCATCTGCTTGGTCTGATGAGCTTTCTCACTTCCGGAGAGGATGAGACCCGGGCATGGACCATCAAGATCGGAACAAAGGCGCCTCAGGCAGCAGGAAAGATCCATACGGATTTTGAGCGCGGCTTTATCAAAGCAGAGGTTGTCAATTATCAGGATCTTCTGGACTGCGGTTCCTATGCCGGAGCCAGAGAAAAGGGACTGGTACGTATGGAAGGAAAGGAATATGTCGTTCAGGACGGCGACGTGATTCTGTTCCGTTTTAATGTATAGGGCAGGTGTGATTTATGGATATGTCAATCCGGTTTCCGAATCTGCAGGTGATCTTTGGATACATTCCAAAGTCCTTTCAGGTGTTCGGTTATGAAATTACTGTGTATGGCATCCTGCTGGCAGCGGCGATGCTGCTGGCGCTGGCAATTATTGTCACGGAAGCCAAAAGAAAAAATCAGGATCAGAATGTGTATCTGGGAGCGTCTGTTTTGGCCATCCTTCTGGGGCTTGTGGGAGCGAGACTCTGGTATGGAGCAATGCACTGGAAGCTGTACCGGGGAAATCCGGCGGAGCTGTTGGACATTCGGGGCGGGGGCTTTTCCTTCTGGGGAGCGCTTTTGGGCGGATGCTTGGCACTGGCTCTGGTCGCGGCCATCAAAAAACAGAATTTCGGAGAGATGGCAGATACTGTCAGTATAGGACTTGTGTCCGGGCAGATAATAGCTGTGTGGGGAACTTTTTTCAGCCGGGAAGCCTTCGGTGAATATACCAACAGCATGTTTGCCATGGATCTGCCCGTGACGTCCGTCCGCTCGGCGGATGTGACGGCGCTCATGAGGGAGCATCTTCTGGATGTGGGCGGCGTTTCCTACATTCGGGTGCATCCGCTGTTTTTGTACGAAAGCTTTTGGTGTTTGGTGCTTTTGCTGTTCCTGCTGTCATGCAAGAGGAGAAAACGTTTCTCCGGCGAAGTCTTCATGACATATCTGGCAGGTTACGGTCTGGGAAGATTTTTTATTTCCTGGCTTCGCACCGATGAAATACGAATTTTGGGAACCAATATTGCGGTTTCTCAGATAATATCCGCATCTCTGTTTGTTGGCTTTGGCCTGATCGTGATCATCAGGCGCTCCATGGCCAAAAAGCGTGCAGATATGCGCAGGCGCAGGAGAGAAAAGGTCTATGAGGAAGAAGAACGGATGGAAGCGGAGCTTGCAAGGGCTGACGCAGAAGATGAAGCAAAAAATAGTGGGTCTGAGAGTAACACAGCTCCGGAAGCGGCTGGATCAGAGCATCCGCAGCAGGAAGGACCTGCAGAAGAACCTGGAACTGAGCCAGGAACTGGACCGGATGATGAATCTGTACCAGAGGCTGCAGCAGTAGCGGCGGCAAAGACAAAAGAACAAGAGCAATGATGTAGGAGATACCCTGTTTTACGGCAGGGTATCTTTTTGTATCATAGGAAATTACGGCCTAATGTTCCTGTGATACAAAAAGCGCTCCGCGCGGACTGCGCGCTGCGGTGGAGTGGGAGTATGCCGCAAATGCGGCCCGCCGCAGGGGGAGGATCCTGCCAAGCAGGATTCGTTGTCTCCAAGTTTCAAAGTACTTTTTACAAAAAAATTAAATTTAGTCCAATTTCAAAAAAACCGGGATTTGCTCTTGTTTTTTTCAAAATTATAGGTTAGAATGGGTGCATAAGTGGTAGAAAGTGGTGAATAGTGGTGCCAAAGGGAGGGCAAGTGGCCCGACTTGGTACCCGGAAAGTGCGAAGGGGAGAATCGCACTTCCCTGAGAGTAGGTGAGTTGCATGTTCATGGGAGAGTACAATCACACAATAGACGCGAAGGGGCGTCTGATCATCCCTTCTAAGTTCAGAGAACTCCTGGGAGAAGAGTTTATTCTGACGAAGGGACTGGATGGTTGTCTTTCCATTTATCCCATGGATGAATGGAAAGCCTTTGAAGAGAAGCTCAGAGCCTTACCGCTTACCAATAAAAATGCAAGAACCTTCTCACGTTTCTTTGTAGCAGGTGCCACCTCCTGTGAACTGGACAAGCAAGGGAGAATTCTCGTTCCGCAGACGCTGCGGGAGTTTGCTGGCCTTGACAAGGATGTGGTCCTCACCGGTAATCTGAACCGGATTGAAGTTTGGAGCAAAGAGAAGTGGAGCGAGAACTGCGATTATGATGACATGGACAGCATTGCGGAGGACATGCAGGAAATGGGAATCATCATCTGAGCGTTACGCCGGGCAAAATCCAACAGGAGACGGATATGGAATTTAAACATAAATCTGTATTGCTGGAAGAGACCATTGATGGCTTGAAGGTAAAGCCGGAAGGAATCTATGTGGATGGAACTTTAGGAGGTGCGGGGCATGCCCTTGAGGTGTGCCGCAGACTTTCTGCCAAGGGGAGATTTATAGGCATAGATCAAGACCAGGATGCGATAATTGCTGCGAGCAAAAGATTGGCCGATTTTGAACAGGCCACAATCGTTCGCAGCAATTATTGTTACATGGTGCAGGAATTGGCAAATTTAGGAATCCATCAGGTAGACGGCATTGTCCTGGATCTGGGAGTATCCTCCTATCAGCTGGACAATGAGGAGAGAGGCTTTACCTATCGGTATGATGCGCCTCTTGATATGCGTATGGACCAGCGTCAGGAAAAAACAGCCGGTGACATTGTCAACGGTTATGATGAAATGGAATTGTACCGTATCATTCGTGATTACGGGGAAGATAAATTTGCAAAGAATATTGCAAAGCATATTGTGGCTGCGCGGCAGCAGGAGCCGATCCGGACAACCGGCGAGCTGACTGAGATCATCCGCAGAGCCATTCCCATGAAAATGCAGGCGAAATCCGGACATCCCGCAAAACGTACCTTTCAGGCCATCCGCATTGAGCTGAACCGGGAGCTGGATGTGCTTCGGGAGTCTCTGGACGGAATGATCGACATTTTGGGAGACGGGGGAAGGATCTGTATTATCACCTTCCATTCCCTTGAGGACAGAATTGTCAAGACGATTTTCCGCAAAAACGAAAATCCCTGCACCTGCCCGCCGGAGTTTCCGGTCTGCGTGTGTGGGAACAAGCCGAAAGGAAGGGTGATCACCCGCAAGCCGATTTTGCCGAGCGAGCAGGAGATGGAGGAAAACCCCCGCTCCAAGAGCGCGAAGCTGAGAATTTTTGAGCGAAGCAGACAGATGTAGTTTCAGTTGTTGAGGAGTAAGAAGATGGCAAGGACCAGCAGGGCAGCAACCGCCAGAAGAAATGGAAACAGCACAAGAGCAGGCCGAAACATCTACGTGGAGGGGAGCGCAGCCAGAAGACTTGCAGAGGCTCCGTCGAGAGAGTATTACCCGGCGCGCGCACCGCAGAGGAGACGCCCGGAAATGCAGGAGCGTTCTGCCCGTCCGAACCGCCAGGTGAGCCATGAGGCGCAGAAGAACCGGGCAAAGGCAATGAGCATGAGCGCCGGATTTGTAGTGTTCCTCGCTGTGATATCCGCTGCTGTTTTGTTTTTTTGTATCAATTATATCCAGCTGAAATCCCAGATCACATCCAGCATGAAGAACGTAGCCGCACTGGAATCTGAGCTGAGTCAGCTGAAAGAGGACAATGACGCGTACTACAGTCAGGTGACTTCCAATGTAGATCTGAGCCGCATCAAAAAAATTGCCATGAGCCGTCTTGATATGAAATATCCCTCAGACGATCAGATCATGACATATACCACAGCGGCAAGCAGCTATGTAAGGCAGTATCAGGATGTTCCGGACACAAAGTAGGTGATTGAGTGAGTACAAAAAAGAAAAAAAGGACGAGACCTGTCCCCAAAATAAATATGGTAATGAGGAAAAAGCTGGTAATCCTGTTTGGCGTGGTATTACTGGCTTTAGCCGTTTTGATGATAAGAATTACCTTCATCAACGCATCCAGCGGCAGAAAATACAAAAAGCAGGTGCTGAGCCAGGCCCAGCAGAGCTATGAAAGCCGTGTGCTTCCGGCGAAGCGGGGAGATATTTACGACAAAAACGGAAATCTTCTGGCGACCAGCAACAAGGTGTACAATGTCATCCTGGACTGCAAGGCAGTGAATACGAATACCGGTACGGCGCAGGAGCCGGAATACGCGTATGTGGAGCCCACCATCAGAGCGCTGACCGAGGTTCTGGGGCTTGACGAGGATGACATCCGCAAGCGTCTGACCAGCGAGAGCACAAAAAACAGTCAGTATCAGATCTTGAAAAAAGAGCTGACCATGGACGAAAAAAAGGCATTCGACGCATATGTGGAGGTGCCGGAGGATGCGAATTTAAGCAAGGAAGAGATTCAGGAAAAAAACAACGTCAAGGGTGTGTGGTTTGAGGAGGATTATCTGCGGATTTACCCCTTTAACGAGGTGGCCTGCGATACCATCGGCTTTACCTTTGCCAGAGATGTGGCGGACTGGGGCCTGGAAGGCTATTACAACAGCACACTGACCGGCGTGGACGGACGCCAGTATGGATATTTCAACAACAATTCAGATGTGGAGCAGACCATTATTGCGCCCACAAACGGAAGGAGCATTGAAACGACGCTGGACATCGGCGCCCAGCAGATCGTGGAAAAATGGGTGAACGCTTTTCAGGAGGCCATGGGCGGCGCCAATGTGGGTGTGATCGTAGAAGATCCCAATACCGGCGGCATCATCGCCATGGACGGCGGCGACCGCTACGACTTAAATGAGCCAAGAGACATGTCCCGGGTATATTCCCAGGAGGAGATCAAGGCCATGAACGACGCAGAGACGGTGGATGCCTTAAACGCCATGTGGCGGAACTACTGCACGACAGATGCCTATGAGCCGGGCTCTACAGTGAAACCGGTCGTTATGGCGGGGGCTCTGGAAAAAGGCAAGATCGATTCCGCGGACACCTTTACCTGCGATGGCTCCCAGTGGTTTGCGGAGACGCAGATCAAATGTGCGGTTTACCCCAGCGCGCATGGAACACAGACACTTTCTGAGGTCATTGCAAACTCCTGCAATGACGGTATGATGCAGATCGCCGCGCGCATGGGTGCGGAGCAGTTCATCAAAAGTCAGAGCCTTTTTAACTTTGGAACAAGGACCGGCATTGACCTTCCCAATGAAGGAACCGGCATCATCCATACAACAGACAGCATGGGCGAGACAGAGCTTGCCTGCTCAGCGTTCGGACAGGGATTTACCTGCACCATGATCCAGGAGATCAACGCGATCTGCTCTGTGATCAACGGCGGGTATTATTATCAGCCCCATCTGGTGACGAAGATCAAGGATGAAAACGGCGGAGTCATCAAGAGCTTTAGCCCGAACCTTCTGAAGCAGACGATTTCCGCGAATATTTCCGAGGATATCCGGAGCTATATGAAGGCCAGCGTGGACGGCGGTACCAGCCGCCGCTCAAAGGTACAGGGCTACAGCATGGGCGGAAAGACGGGAACAGCAGAGAAGCTGCCGCGGGGAAACGGCAAATATCTGGTTTCCTTTGTGGGCTTTGCTCCGGTGGACACACCGCAGGTAGTAATCTATGTGGTGGTGGATGAGCCGAATACAGAAGACCAGGCAAACAGCTCCTATCCCCAGTATATTGCCCAGGCGATCTTAAATGAACTGCTGCCCTATCTGAACATTGCTCCGGATGAGACCAGCGACGGCTATGTTCCGGAGACAGAGCTCTGGGATGGCTTCAGCGGCCACGTAAAGAGCATTGTGGGAAGTGAAGTGGACGAGGAAGGCAATCTGGTGGATGCAGAAGGTCATCGCATTGACTGGGAAGGAAACCGGATCGATGAAAACGGCTACCTTCTGGATGAAAAGGGCAATTACCTTTACAATGAAGAGGGAGAGTACATTCTCTCTGAGAATCTGGAAAGCTTCGGGGAGGCCGATGGAGAGGGGCTTTCCGAGGGCGTTTCCAATCCAAGCGCCCCTGCGCCCCTGGAGGATGACACGGATCCCATCGAAGGCAATGACATGGAAAGTGAAGGGATCACCAACGAGGAAGCAGGATTGGAATAACGTTCTTTAGTCATACCCCTGCAGGGGAAGGTCATATTATTGTTATGACTTTGCCGTGCAGGGGTTTTTTATGAAAAAAAACAGGACATTCCACAGAAAAAAGGTCTGGACTGTATTTGCCGTCTGCACCCTGCTTTTGCTGGGACTTCAGGGACGGCTGATTTATCTTATGGGATTTCGTTCAGATTATTATTATGAAAAAGCCCAGGATCTCCATGAAAGAGAGCGGGATATCAAAGCGGAACGAGGTAAAATTCTGGACGCCACAGGACGTGTGCTGGCGGACAATCGGACGGTCTGCACCATTTCCGTGATCCACAGCCAGATAAAAGAGTCGGAGAAGGTCATTGAAATACTCTCCCGTGAGCTTGCCATGGAGGAGGGGGCGGTGCGGAAACGGGTGGAGAAGGTGTCCTCCATTGAGAGGATCAAAACCAATGTGGATAAGGAAACCGGCGATGCGATCCGCAAATACAATCTGGCCGGGGTGAAGGTGGACGAGGACTATAAGCGGTATTATCCCTGCGGTTCTCTTGCCTCCAAGGTTCTGGGCTTCACCGGAGGAGACAATCAGGGCATTATTGGACTTGAGGTCAAATATGAGGAGGTTCTGAGCGGAGAGCCGGGGAAGATCCTCACCACGACAGATGCCAGAGGCGTGGAGCTTGACGGGCTGGGAGAGCGGCGCAGTGAGCCGGAGGCGGGGCAGAACCTGCAGATCAGCCTGGATGCCAGTATTCAGGAATTTGCCCAGCAGGCGGCATTAAAAGTCATGGAAGAAAAACAGGCGGACCGCGTCTCGATTCTTCTTATGAACCCGCAGAACGGGGAAATCTACGCCTGTGTCAATGTGCCGGAGTTTGATCTGAACGAGCCGTTTCAACTGAACACAGACGTGGATACGACAGGGCTCAGCCAGCAGCAGAAGCAGGATCTGCTCAATCAGATGTGGCGGAATCCCTGCCTCAACGACACCTACGAACCCGGCTCAACCTTCAAGATCATCACCATGGCAGCCGGGCTCTCCCAGGGCGTGGTATCGGCGGACGACCGTTTTTTCTGCCCTGGCTACAAGCTGGTGGACGACAGGCGGATCCATTGCGCCAACCGGCGGGGACATGGCTCCCAGAGCTTTAAAGAAGGGGCGCAGAATTCCTGCAATCCGGTATTTATCGAGGTGGGACTGCGGCTGGGAGTTGATCATTACTACAAATATTTTCAGCGCTTCGGACTCCTGGAAAAAACCGGCGTGGATCTGCCGGGGGAAGCTGGCACCATTATGCACAAAAAAGAAAATATGGGAAATGTAGAGCTTGCCACCGTGGCGTTCGGACAGTCTTTTCAGATCACGCCGATTCAGCTTGCGACGACGGTGAGCTCGCTGATCAATGGCGGAAACCGGGTGACGCCTCATTTTGGCATCAATGTTCAGAGCGCGGACGGAACGAAGGTAAAAAAGCTTTCTTATCCGGTGAAAAGCGGCATCATTTCAGAGGAAACCTCCAAGCTTATGCGGGAGATACTGGAGAGCGTGGTGTCCGAGGGCTCGGGGAAAAACGCCAAAATAGAGGGGTATGCCATTGGCGGCAAAACGGCGACCTCCCAGACGCTGCCAAGAAGCGCAAACCGGTATATCTCATCGTTTCTCGGTTTCGCGCCGGCGGACAATCCGCAGATTCTGGGGATCTGCATCATCCATGACCCCCAGGGGATTTATTATGGGGGAACCATTGCCGCCCCGGTGATACGGGATATTTTTGAAAATGTGCTTCCGTATCTGGGGATTGAAAAGACGGTGACAGAGGAGGAACAAGAAAATCCGGCCGCCCCGGAGACAGAGGGTTGATTAATGCGGGAAAAAGCTTTATACTAGATTACAGTGTGGGAGCAGGAAGGGCGGAACACGCCGTGTCGTCTGCAGTCCTGCGATCTGTAATCATGATACAAACGTACAAATTTACGAAAGAATGAAGAGGTGTGATATGGAAACTCGAATGATCATAGCAGTGCTGATCTCCTTTGGGATCAGTGTGGTTCTGGGACCGGTTGTAATTCCGTGGCTCCGCAGGCTGAAAATGGGCCAGACAGAGCGCGTGGAGGGCGTACAGTCTCACCTGAAAAAGGCGGGAACGCCGACGATGGGGGGCGTGATCTTCCTGCTGGCAACGGTGGTGACGTCTCTGTTTTTTGTGAAGGATTATCCGAAGATCATCCCGGTGCTGTTTCTGACACTGGGCTTTGGCCTCATCGGTTTTCTTGACGATTATCTGAAGGTGGTGCTGAAACGTTCGGACGGTCTTCTGCCCTGGCAGAAATTTTTGCTGCAGGTAGTGCTCACCGCCGTGTTTGTGTTTTACATCATCAATTACACGGATGTGGCGCTGACGATGCGTATTCCCTTCTGGAGCGGCCATTATCTGAACCTGGGCTGGCTTGCGATCCCGGTTCTGTTTTTTGCGGTGATCGGAACCGTCAACGGCGTGAATTTTACAGATGGTCTGGACGGTCTTGCCTCAAGCGTGACGTTGATCGTGGCGGTATTTTTTACGGTGGTGTCCATTGGGACAAAATCCGGGATCGAGCCTGTGACCTGCGCGGTTGTGGGCGGACTTATGGGCTTTCTTCTGTTCAATGTATATCCTGCAAAGGTATTTATGGGCGACACCGGTTCTCTGGCGCTGGGCGGCTTTGTGGCCGGCGCGGCGTACATGATGCAGATGCCGCTGTTCATTCTGATCGTGGGCCTGATCTATCTGGTAGAGGTTCTTTCCGTTATGATCCAGGTTACGTATTTTAAGGCGACTCACGGCAAACGTATTTTCAAGATGGCGCCCATTCATCATCATTTTGAGCTGTGCGGCTGGTCCGAGACCCGCATTGTAGCGGTGTTCTCCGTGGTGACAGCCCTGATGTGCCTCATTGCCTACCTGGCGCTGTAAGGAGGAAAAAATGGATCTGCGTGGAAAAAAGGTTCTGGTATTCGGAACCGGCAAAAGCGGAATCGGTGCGGCGAAGCTGCTTCTGGCAGTGGGTGCCTGCCCTGTATTTTATGATGGAAACAAAGATTTGGACAAAGAAGAGGTGCTGGCGAAGCTTGACGGGAACGGGACTGTGCAGATTTATGCGGGCGAGCTTCCAAAAGAGGTGCAGGAAGGGCTTGATCTGGCAGTGCTCAGCCCCGGCGTTCCTACGGATCTGCCTCTGGTAAAAGGATTTTATGAGCAGGGGCTTCCCGTCTGGGGAGAGGTGGAGCTTGCATACCGTACCGGAAAGGGGCGTGTGCTTGCCATTACCGGAACCAACGGCAAGACGACCACAACGGCTCTTCTGGGGAAAATCATGAGAGATGCCCTGCCTTCTGTGTTTGTGGTGGGAAATATTGGCACGCCGTATACCTCCAGAGCGCTGGAGATGAAGGAAGAGACGGTGACCGTTGCGGAGATCAGCAGCTTCCAGCTGGAGACGATCGAGAAGTTTGCGCCCCAGGTGAGCGCGATCCTCAATATCACGGAAGATCACTTAAACCGCCATCATACCATGGAAGAGTACATACGGGTAAAAGAACAGATCACCAGGAATCAGACAGAAGAGGATACCTGTGTGCTCAACTACGAGGACGAGGTGCTGCGTGCCTTTGGCGAAAAAGCAGTTCCCCATGTGGTGTATTTTTCCAGCGTCCGTACTCTGGAAAAAGGAATTTATCTTGAGGGAGATCTCATTGTACTCAGGACAGAAGAGGAGAAGATCCCGGTTGTGAGAACCGGAGAGTTAAAGCTTCTGGGACAGCACAATTATGAGAATGTCATGGCTGCAGTTGCTATGGCTTATTATGCAGGTGTTCCCATGGAGTGCATCCGAAAGAGCATCTGCGAGTTCACGGCAGTGGAGCATCGGATTGAGTATGTGACAGAGAAAAACGGCGTTGCGTACTACAACGATTCCAAGGGAACGAATCCGGATGCGGCCATCAAAGGAATCCAGGCCATGAACCGTCCCACCTTTCTCATTGGAGGCGGATACGACAAGGGTTCCACCTATGATGAGTGGATCGAGGCTTTTGACGGCAAGGTCAAATGCCTGGTGCTGATCGGGCAGACCCGTGAAAAGATCAGAGAATGCGCGCTCAGACACGGTCTTGAGAATATCGTTCTCTGTGAGGACTTAAAAGAGGCGGTGGACGTCTGCGCCGCAAAGGCAGAGGCTGGAGATGCAGTGCTTCTCTCACCCGCCTGCGCAAGCTGGGGACAGTTTGACAACTATGAGCAGCGGGGCGACCGTTTTAAGGAATATGTGCAGTCACTTTGACATAGGTATTAATGATGACTTTGTGACGGTGGCATATGGAGAAAAGCAGAACAGAAAACAGAATAAAAAAACCGGATATGACCATGCTGGCTCTTGTGCTTCTTCTGGTTGCATTCGGTCTGGTGATGCTTTTTAGCACCAGTGCATATAATGGCAGAGTACGTTTTGGCGACTCTGCCTATTATTTTAAAAAACAGCTTTTTGCCACAGCCCTTGGGCTTTTTGCAATGTACACAGTGACCCGGCTGGACTACCGGCTTCTGGTGCGCTTTGCCCCGGCGGCCTATCTGCTGTCTGTCGGTTGTTCCACAGCAGTGCTGTTTTTTGGAAAGGAGATCAATGGTTCCAAGCGCTGGCTGAGTCTGGGGCCGCTTTCCTTCCAGCCCTCAGAGCTTGCCAAGGTGGCGGTGATCCTTTTTCTTGCCTGGCAGATCGAAAAGACAAAGCGTTCCACGGACAGTCTCTGGTTTATGTGCCGTACCATGCTTACCCTGCTTCCCATTGTGGGACTTGTGGGCTCCAACAACCTAAGCACCGCCATTATTATCCTGGGAATCGGGGTTGTTCTGATTTTTGTGTCCAATCCGAGGTACCTGCCCTTTGTGGGAGTGGGAACCGTGGGGATTGGCGTTGTGGCGGTATTTCTGGCAGCGGAAAGCTACCGTCTGGAGCGGCTTGCTATCTGGAGAAACCCGGAGGCCTACGAAAAAGGCTTCCAGACCATTCAGGGGCTCTATGCCATTGGAAGCGGCGGACTTTTTGGCCGGGGGCTTGGCAGCAGTCTGCAGAAGCTTGGATTTGTGCCGGAAGCACAGAATGATATGATATTTTCGATCATCTGCGAGGAGCTGGGACTTTTTGGCGCGCTTTTGCTCATTGTCCTTTTCGGCCTGCTTTTGTGGAGGCTGTGCGTGATCTCCCTGCACAGCCGTGATCTGTTAGGCGCGCTGATCTGTGCCGGGATCATGGCGCATATGTCCATCCAGGTGATCCTGAATATTGCGGTAGTGACCAATACCATTCCCAATACGGGGATCACCCTGCCCTTTGTGAGCTATGGGGGAACCTCCGTGGTATTTCTTCTCGCGGAAATGGGGCTGGCCCTGAGTGTGAGTATGCACAATGGCCATTCTCCTGCATAGAATAGAGGGTAAGAGGCCCTTTGGGAGTTGAGGGGATTGTGGCGGATATAAGCATCAGGGGCGGGAAGCCTCTCAATGGTTGTGTTTGTATACATGGCTCGAAAAATGCAGCTCTGCCGATGATGGCAGCGTCGTTTCTGCACAAGGGGATTAGTGTCCTTAAGGGCTGTCCGGCCATTGCGGACGTATTCTGTATGGAGGAGATTCTCAGGCAGCTGGGGGCTGTGACCTGGTGGGAAGAGCAGGATCTGTATATGGACTGTACCCATGCGGAAAAAACGGAGATCGGAAAAGAATATACGGGGAGGATGCGCTCTTCGGTGATACTTCTCGGCGTTCTTCTGGCGCGCTGCCGGGAAGGAAAGCTTGGGTATCCGGGAGGCTGCGTGATCGGAAAGCGGCCGGTGGATTATCATCTGGCGGTGCTACGGAGTCTGGGGGCTGAGCTCACAGAACAGGAAGACGGTATTATGGCAAAGGCCGGGACGCTTGTCGGCAGTGAGATACAGATTCCGAGAAGAAGCGTGGGAGCTACGGAACAAGGAATACTGGCGAGTGTGCTGGCAAAAGGCGAGAGCGTTTTCAGAAACTGCGCCAGAGAGCCGGAAATCCTGTGGCTTTGCCGGTATCTGCGGGGGATGGGCGCAAAGATCGCGGGGGAAGGCACCGACTGCATCCGCGTTTGCGGTGTGAAGGAGCTGGGGCCCGGCTGTATGGTGGTTCCGCCGGACCGGATCGTGGCGGGAACGTATATGTGCGCGGCGGCGATCACCCGTGGAAAAATTGCCCTGGAAAGAGTTCCCTGCAGGGAGATGGCGGCTTTCCTTCAAGTATATCGGAAAATAGGTGGACAATATTACAGAAAAAGTGGTAAACTGATAGTCGATGGAAGTGGGACGGATTTTCCTTTGCCGCTTCTCCGGACAGGAGTATATCCCGGTTTTCCCACGGATCTGCAGTCTCCTGTGATGGCGGTGCTGGCTACCGTGCCGGGGAGAAGCCGGATTCGGGAAGAAATTTTTGAACAGCGCTATAAAGTGGCGGAGGAATTGAACCGCATGGGAGCCTGTATTGAGGTGCAGGGAGCGGAGGCAGTGATCCTTGGAGGACTTCCGCTGCGGGGATGCGAGGTAAATGCCTGCGAGCTTCGGGGCGGAGCGGCGCTCATCCTTGCGGCTCTGGCTGCGGAGGGGGAAACCAGCCTGCAGGGATATGCTTTTGTGCAGCGGGGATATGCGCACATATGCAGGGATCTTTGCGCACTTGGCGCAGATATCACAAACAACACAGGAACAGGGGAGTATGAGAAATTCCAATTATCGAAAGAAACTAAAAATAAATAGAAAATTCTGGTACGTGGCAGGAGGGACGGCTGTCGGCCTGCTGGCTGCCGCTGTTATTTTTTTCTTTGTCTACTTCCGGGTGGAAAACGTGGAAGTAATGGGAAGCAGCCATTATACAGATGAGGAAGTAAGAGAAATGATCCTGCGGGGGCCGCTGGCATCCAACTCGGTGCTGGCCCCCATGCTGTACAGTCGGGACGAGGTGGATGACGTTCTTTTTGTGGAAGGCTTTTCGGTGACGCAGCTGAACCATAACACCATTGCCATAAGCGTGAAGGAAAAACAGCCGGTAGGCTGCATTCCCTATCTGGACAGCTACATCTATTTTGACCGTACCGGCGTGTTTATTGAGGGATCCCGTCAGAGAGACGAACGCGTGCCGTATTTTGACGGAATCCAGGTGAACCGGGTCGTTATGGGAGAGAAGCTTCCTATTAAAGGAGATACGGTTCTCAACACAGCGGTTGCGCTGGCGACCATTTTTCAAAAAAACCAGATGATCCCGGATCACATTCAGTTTGACAATAACTATCAGATCAGCCTCCTCTACGGCGACATCACAGTGATGCTGGGGAAGGATCAGTATCTGGAGGACAAGATGACCCGTGTCATTGCCATTCTTCCCATGATAGAAGGAAAAAAAGGGATTCTTCATGTGGAGAGCGTGACGGACAGTGTAAAAACCATTACCTTTGAAGAAGAAATAGAAGAGATCACCGCGGAAAACTGGCCGGGAGGCTATGATGAGAACGGGGACTATACCGGGTACGATGAGTATGACGCGGAAGGCAATTATGTGGGCCCCCGTCCCATGACAGAGCTCGACTATGCTCTGGAGGCCTGGGTGGGCGGCTATGACGAAGAGCTTGACTACACCGGCGCCGGAGAGTATGATGCGGAAGGCAATTACGTAGGTCCTGCGCCTACCCAGGAGGAGCTGGACGCAAACGGCGACTGGAAGGGCGGCTATGAAGAAGACGGAGGCTACACCGGGACCGGCGAATACGACAGGGAAGGAAATTATGTAGGGCCAAATCCCAACGCGGAGGAGGAAAACTGGGAGGAGTATTGATTTCCCTTTCTGTCCGGGCAGACCTGCCGAAAAAACGGGAAAAAAGTATAAAAAAATGAAATTAGTGGTTGATTAATCCAATAAAAAAAGATATGATATATCTATATGTAGCTAAGTATGATTATTCAAAAAATTGATACACATAGAAGTTAAGGAGGAAGTACATTGTTAGAGATTATGACAAATGAGGCTGAGTCATCTGCAAAAATTATAGTTGTAGGTGTAGGTGGAGCCGGAAACAACGCAGTAAACCGCATGGTAGAGGAAACCATTGGCGGCGTGGAGTTTGTGGGTGTGAATACAGATAAGCAGGCTTTGACTCTGTGTAAAGCTCCAACAGTACTTCAGATTGGTGAGAAGATCACAAAGGGTCTTGGCGCAGGAGCGCAGCCTGAGGTTGGACAGAAAGCAGCAGAGGAGAGCATTGAGGAGGTTAAGAAGCTCATTGAAGGTGCGGATATGGTATTCGTAACCTGCGGTATGGGCGGCGGTACCGGTACCGGTGCAGCTCCTGTCATTGCGGCAGCAGCCAAGGAAATGGGAATCCTCACCGTAGGTGTTGTGACGAAGCCCTTCCGCTTTGAGGCAAAAACCCGTATGAACAACGCTCTGGCAGGTATTGAGAACCTGAAGCGGGCAGTGGATACTTTGATCGTCATTCCCAATGACAAGCTTCTTGAGATCGTGGACAGACGTACTACCATGCCGGAGGCGCTTCGCAAGGCAGATGAGGTTCTCCAGCAGGCTGTACAGGGAATCACTGATCTGATCAACCTGCCTGCACTGATCAACCTTGACTTTGCGGATGTACAGACTGTCATGACAGATAAGGGCATCGCGCATATCGGTATCGGAGAGGCAAGAGGAGACGACAAGGCTATGGAAGCAGTGCAGCAGGCAGTTTCTTCTCCGCTGCTTGAGACTACCATCAAAGGTGCAAGCCACGTTATCATCAATATTTCCGGTGACATTTCCCTTATGGATGCCAACGATGCTGCAAGCTATGTGCAGGAGCTTACCGGCGAGGAAGCGAACATCATCTTTGGTGCGATGTACGACGATTCTGTTGCGGACTACGCAAGAATTACCGTTATTGCAACCGGACTGGCAGAGAATACTTCCAACAACAATATGTTCGGTTCCAGAAACAGCGGTTCTGCCTTTTCCGCAAAGAGAAGCACAGCAGCACCTCAGAACAGCATGGGAATGCCGGCTTCAGCCTTCCCAGCATGAACGCGACTCCGTTCACTGCAAAGGCGCCGTCCAGCACGATCCAGAAGAAAGATATTCAGATTCCGGATTTTCTGAAAAACAGATAAAATCTAAAAAAGATACCTCCTGTGTGAGAAACATGGGAGGTATCTTTTTTTGAGACATCAAAAATTCATCGGCATTCAAAAGTACTGCATTTGGTATCCCGACAGTCGCAGGCACCGTTTCCGGCTACGTCGATGGCAGCGGCGGTACAGCGGCAGTTCTCGTTGTAGGTACACTTCTGGGCAGCGCAGTCGATGTTGATCTTCTCGCAGCCGCAGCCCTCGGTAAAGCTGTTCTGCGTGGAATCATAGCTGCGTTCACGGAAACTGCCGCAGCTGGTTTCGTCAGCAGCCATGGCACTTTCTCCGATCACATCGATCTCACCTTTGGAACAGAGTTCATCCTTGTTGTATACGCAGGTTGTTGCGGAACATCTGAGAATCGTCATAGTTTTGTCCTCCTTTTTTTGAATACGGTCGTAGTGTGTGCGAAAATCAGAAAAATATGTATTGTTTTTGCGGCAAATTTTTAATATAATGTTAGCTATATAGCGTTTGCCGGCGGCAGACGCAGAGGGAGGAAAGAGTTTATGGAGAAACAAAGGAGTAGCTTTACCAATAAGCTGGGATTTGTTCTGGCTGCAGCCGGTTCCGCTGTAGGTCTTGGAAACCTTTGGCGTTTTCCCTATCTGGCGGCAAAACACGGCGGCGGAATTTTTCTGCTGGTTTATCTGATACTCGCGGTAACCTTTGGATTTGCCCTGATGATCACGGAAATTGCCCTGGGACGGAAAACCCGTTTGAGCGCAGCGGGAGCATATTCCAAGCTGGATAAAAGATTTGGTTTTTTGGGAGCGCTGTCCAGCGTGGTGCCGTTTTTGATCACACCCTACTACTGTGTCATTGGCGGCTGGGTTTTGAAGTACTGTATGGTATTTGTGACAAATCAGACGACAGCGGCGGCAGGAGATGATTTCTTCAACAATTTTATCGCGCAGCCAGCGGCGCCGGTTGTCTTTTTTCTGATTTATATTGCCCTGAATGTGGTGGTCGTGATGCTTGGCGTGGAGGGCGGCATTGAGAAGGCGAGCCGCTTCATGATGCCGGTCCTGGTGGTGATGACGGTGATCATTGCAGTTTACGGAATGATGCAGCCGGGCGCCATGGAAGGTGTGATCTACTACCTGAAACCGGACTTTGCGCATTTCAGCGCGACCACGGTTTTGGCGGCCATGGGGCAGCTTTTCTATTCCATGTCCCTTGCCATGGGAATTATGATCACCTATGGCTCCTACATGAAAAAGGATGCGCATCTGGAGAGCTCAGTCCGCCAGATCGAGCTGTTTGACACCGGCATTGCATTTATGGCAGGTCTTATGATCATCCCGGCAGTGTTTGCTTTTTCAGGCGGAAGCGAGGAAGCGCTGGGCAAAGGCCCGAGCCTCATGTTTGTCACCCTGCCCAAGGTATTTGACAGCATGAAGTTTGGCACGGCCATCGGCGCGCTCTTTTTCCTGTTGGTTCTGTTTGCGGCGCTGACCTCCTCCATTTCGCTGATGGAGACACTGGTGTCCATCATTCGCGACAAGACTGGCTGGGGACGGAAAAAAACCTGCATCATCGTTCTGGTATTCCTGGTTGTTGTAGGCATTCCGGTATCTCTGGGATTTGGTGTATGGAGCTTTATCGCACCTCTGGGAATGTCCCTTCTTGATTTCTTTGACTTTATCAGCAACAGTGTGCTGATGCCCATCGTGGCATTTTTGACCTGTATTTTTGTGGGCTTTGTGATCAAGCCAAAGGCGATCGTGGAAGAGGTGGAGCTGAACGGTTCCTTTAAGGTAAAACGCTTCTACAGCGTGATCATCAAGTATATTGCGCCGGTGTGTCTGGTTGCCATTCTGATCTTCGCAGTGATGGAAGCACTGGGACTGATCAAAGTGTGATTGGTTTTCAGCGAAAAATGCTTGACATTTTTGCAGGAATGTGATAATTTATTTAAGTACGTAAAAGAAGAAGCAGAGTTCCACTCTCACCTCAGCGCAAACGGGCGACTCGGGTTTTATATTGCACATTCCTGCAGGCAGCAATGCTGGCAGATATGGTAATAAAAGTGTGGACATCTGTCTGCACTTTTTTTGTGTAACAGGAACTTGTTTTACAATGTTTCCATTATACAAAAAGCGTTCCGTGCAGGAGCGCCGCAGGCGGAGGAATCCTGCCGGGCAGGATTCTTTGTTTCAGGGGAGTTTCCCAGTGGTCAAATTCATTTATCTATGTATGGAGGTGCAAGACAATTAGCAATTTAATGATTAACGAACAAATCAGAGACAAAGAGGTACGTCTTATCGGTGCGGACGGCGCACAGCTTGGGATCATGTCCGCGAAAGAGGCAATGTTCAAAGCACAGGAGGCAGGGCTTGACCTGGTGAAGATTGCTCCGCAGGCAAAACCGCCGGTATGCAAAATCATCGATTACGGAAAATACCGTTACGAGCTTGCACGTAAGGAAAAAGAAGCCAAAAAGAAGCAGAAGACCATTGAGATCAAGGAAGTGCGTCTTTCTCCCAATATTGATACCAACGATCTGAATACCAAAGTCAATGCAGCAAGAAAATTCCTTTCCAAGGGAGACCGGGTGAAGGTAACCCTGCGTTTCCGCGGAAGAGAGATGGCGCATATGGCCAGCAGCAAACACGTGCTGGATGACTTTGCAGAGAAGCTTTCGGATATCGCTTCCGTTGAGAAAGCGCCGAAGGTGGAAGGGCGCAGCATGACGATGTTTTTAACTGAAAAACGTTAAAATAGAACACGAACATTAAGGAGGAAATTACAATGCCAAAAATGAAAACTTGTAGAGCGGCAGCAAAACGCTTCAAAAAGACAGGAACCGGAAAATTAGTGAGAAATAAAGCTTACAAGAGCCATATCTTAACCAAAAAATCTCAGAAAAGAAAACGTAATCTGAGAAAAGCGACTGTTGTTGATGCTACAAACGTAAAGAGCATGAAGAAAGTATTACCGTATTTATAAGAAGACAAACAGGAGGAAATTGAGACATGGCAAGAATCAAAGGCGGATTAAACGCAAAGAAAAAACATAATCGTACATTAAAACTGGCAAAAGGCTACAGAGGAGCCCGCTCCAAACAGTACAGAGTTGCAAAACAGTCTGTAATGAGAGCGCTTACCAGTGCATATGCAGGACGTAAACAGAGAAAACGTCAGTTCAGACAGCTTTGGATCGCACGTATCAACGCTGCAGCAAGAATGAACGGACTTTCCTACAGCAAAATGATGCACGGCCTCAAGGTGGCTAACATCGATATCAATAGAAAAATGCTGGCTGAGATGGCAGTAAATGATGCTGAGGGCTTCAAGGCTCTTGCTGAGATTGCAAAGAAAGCAGCATAAATACAGTACGTAAGGCTTTGCACCGTATACGGACAGAGGAGAAGTGCTCTGCAGGGGAACCTGCGGGTGCTTCTTTTTTCTTAAATTTTTATAAAATCTTATTGCAATCGAAAAAACATAGTGCTATAATCATAACATTACAGTAGTAAAGTGAGGAAGCGGAGAAGTGAGAAATTCACTTTCTCACAGGAAAAGGAGGATGTTATTATGAAAAATTGGAAAAAAGCACTTGGTATTTCTGTGGCGGCAGCGACCGTGGTATCTGCCATCGCACCGGTTTCTGTATTTGCGGAAGAAGAAACATTTAAGATCGGCGTGATCGGTCCTATGACCGGCGACTATGCACAGTATGGAAACAATGTATATAATGCAGCTGCCATTGCCATTGAAGAGATCAATGCAAACGGCGGATTCAACGGATATCAGGTAGAGCTTCTGGACGCCGGCGATGACATGGGCGATCCGGAGAAGGCAGTGAATGCTTACAATGACCTCCTGGACAAGGGAATGCAGATGCTTTGCGGAGCAGTTACCTCCGGCTCCTGTATTGCAGTAGGAGCAGAGGCTGCAGAGAGTACCTTCCTGTTTACTCCTTCCGGAACAGCAGTTGACTGTATCACATCAGGAAGCAACGAGTTCCGCATGTGCTTTACAGACCCCATGCAGGGAGAGAAATCCGCGCAGTATATTTCAGAACATGGTCTGGCTACGAAGGTAGCGGTTCTCTACGATTCCATGGCAGACTACAATGTTGGCGTGCATGACTCCTTTGTTGCAGCAGCGGAAGGCTACGGTCTTGAAGTAGTTGCAGATGAGGCTTACACCACCGACAGCAACACAGACTATTCTGTGCAGCTTTCCAAGATCGCAGAGAGCGGAGCGGAGCTTCTGTTCCTGCCGAACTACTACTCTGACAATGCGCTGATCCTGCAGCAGGCAAACGAGGCAGGACTTGATATTACCTTCTTTGGCGTGGATGGTATGGACGGTATTCTTGGCGTTGAGAATTTTGACACCAGCCTTGCAGAGGGCGTTATGCTTCTGACACCGTTTTCCGCGACTTCCGAAGATGAGGCCAGCAAGAAATTTACAGATGCTTACAAGGCAGCCAACAACGATGAGATCCCGAACCAGTTTGCAGCCGACGCTTACGATGTTATCTACGCAATGCAGCTGGCAGCCAACGATGCAGAGATCACCCCGGATATGTCCAACGAGGACATCAGCGCAGCAATGTCCGCATCCATGATGAACATTGAGCTCGAGGGGATTACCGGAACTGCAAAATGGACAGAGGAAGGCGAGTGCGACAAAGAACCGAAAGCATTTGTGATCAAAGACGGTGTTTACGCAGAGATGGAATAACAAACAACATTTCCCTGACAATACAGGGATTGCCGTTTGAATAAACGGAGGGGACGGCTGCCGAGGGTGAGCCGTCCTTTCCGTATATCCGGCAGCGAACAAAATATAAAGAGGTGCATTATGAGTTTTTTATCCTATTTAAAAGACGGTATCAGCCTGGGCAGCATTTATGCGATCATTGCTCTTGGCTATACAATGGTATACGGAATTGCAAAGATGCTGAATTTTGCCCACGGTGATGTGATCATGGTAGGCGCGTTTGTCATTCTGACTGCCATTACAAAAGCCGGGATGTCTCCGGTGCTGGCGGTGGTGATCTCCATTGCCTTTTGTACAGTCCTTGGAATTACCATCGAGAAGGTTGCGTATCGCCCGCTCAGAAAAGCCTCCTCGAATCTTGCGGTGCTGATCACGGCGATCGGCGTCAGCTATCTTCTGCAGAATCTTGCGCTTCTGATCTTCGGCGCGGATGCGAAGAGCTTTGTGACTGTGATCGACGTTCCCTCTGTGACACTGTTTGACGGGCAGCTTACCATCAAGGGAATTACGATCGTAACGATTCTGGTCTGTATTGTTATTATGACAGGACTGACGTTCTTTGTAAAAAAGACAAAACCAGGGCGCGCCATGCAGGCGGTTTCTGAGGACAGAGATGCCGCGCAGCTTATGGGCGTCAATGTAAATGCAACCATTTCGCTGACCTTTGCGATCGGTTCCGGCCTTGCGGCTGTCGCAGGACTTCTTTTGTGCTCCGCATATCCTACGCTGACTCCCTACACGGGAGCAATGCCCGGAATCAAAGCCTTTGTGGCAGCGGTATTCGGCGGAATCGGCTCCATACCCGGAGCTATGGTGGGCGGTATTCTTCTGGGCGTGATCGAGATTTTCGGAAAAGCATATATTTCTTCCCAGGTGGCGGACGCCATTGTGTTTGCCATTCTGATCGTCGTGCTGCTGGTAAAACCCACCGGATTGTTCGGAAAGAATATCCAGGAGAAAGTGTAAGGTGGCCGATATGAAAAAGATGAATAAGACAACAAAAAATAATTTTATTACATATGCGATGGTGATCGCAGCCTTTGTTGTGGTTCAGGCGCTGTCCTCCACGGGAAATCTGTCAAGGCTGCTCACCGGACTTCTGGTTCCCATTTGTGTGTATACCATTGCGGCGGTTTCTCTGAACCTGGTCGTTGGATTTTCCGGGGAGCTGAGCCTTGGGCATGCGGGCTTCATGTGTGTGGGCGCCTATTCAAGCACGCTGTTTTCCCATTTGGCAAAAGAGGCCATCCCGCCGGTACCCCGTCTGATCCTGGCAATCTTGATCGGTGCGGCAGTGGCCGGCATCTTCGGCATTCTTATCGGAATTCCGGTTCTTCGTCTGAGAGGGGATTATCTTGCCATTGTAACACTGGCCTTTGGTGAGATCATTAAAAACCTGATCAACATTCTTTATGTGGGTGTGGACGAAACAGGACTTCATGTGGCGACAAGCTCTGCAGGTATGAAGCTTGCGCCCGGCGGCAAACAGATCCTCAAGGGCGCTCTGGGCATCTCGGGAACCTCCACGCTCTATAAGGATATCAAGGATTACTTTTTCCTCATCGGCGTGATCCTCATTCTGATCACGTTGTTTATCGTACAGAATCTGGTGCATTCCAGAAGCGGCCGCGCGATCATGTCCACGAGAGACAACCGCATTGCTTCCGAATCTGTGGGCATCAATGTGACAAAATACAAGCTTCTTGCCTTTACCGTGTCTGCGGCGCTGGCAGGTGTTGCAGGCGTACTTTACTCTCACAATATCTCCATGCTGAAGGTGTCCGTGTTTGACTACAACATGTCCATTCTGGTGCTGGTTTATGTGGTCCTGGGCGGTATCGGAAATCTCAGAGGCTCTGTGATCGCGGCAGTTGTGCTGTACGCTCTGCCGGAGCTGCTGCGCGGCTTTGCAAATTACCGGATGCTTATCTATGCAGTTGTGCTGATCGCAATGATGCTCTTCAACTGGGCGCCGGCAGCGCGTGACTGGAGAAGCCGTATGGCAGAAAAATTCGGAATCGGACAGAAGAAAAAGGAGGCGGCTTGATCATGGCAATGCTGGATGTCAATCATCTTTCCATTCAGTTTGGCGGTCTTCGCGCAGTGGATGGCTTCAATCTTAAAATAGAAAAGGGACAGCTTTACGGCCTTATCGGCCCAAACGGCGCCGGAAAAACCACAGTATTTAATCTTCTTACCGGTGTGTATAAGCCTACAGAGGGGATCATCCGTCTGGACGGGCAGGATATCACGGGAAAAAGCACCATTGATATCAACAAGGCAGGAATTGCCCGCACATTCCAGAACATCCGTCTGTTCAAGGATATGCCGGTGCTTGACAATGTAAAGGTAGGACTTCACAATCATTACACCTATTCCACTCTGACGGGAATCCTCAGGCTTCCCAAATATTTTCGGGTGGAAAAAGAGATGAATGAAAAAGCAATGGAGATCCTTAAGGTGTTTGATCTGGATAAGGAAGCAGACACCCTGGCGGGAAATCTTCCCTACGGCAAGCAGCGTAAGCTGGAGATTGCCCGCGCCCTGGCAACCAGTCCCAAGCTTCTTCTGCTGGATGAGCCGGCGGCCGGCATGAATCCCAATGAGACGCAGGAGCTCATGGATACCATACGGTTTGTGCGGGACCATTTCGACATGACCATTCTTCTCATTGAGCATGATATGAAGCTGGTCGGCGGAATCTGTGAGAAGCTGACGGTGCTGAATTTCGGTCAGGTGCTGACGCAGGGCAATACCGCAGAGGTATTGAACGACCCGCAGGTTATCACCGCATATCTTGGAGAATAGGAGGGACAAAATCATGGCAATGCTGGAAGTAAAAGACCTCCAGGTGTACTACGGTGTGATTCAGGCCTTGAAGGGAATCTCCTTTGAGGTCAATCAGGGCGAAGTCATTGCGCTCATCGGAGCCAACGGCGCCGGAAAAACAACAACATTGCAGACGCTGACGGGAATTCTTTCCCCGAAGGCGGGCAGCATTCTTTTTGAGGGAAAGGACATCACAAAGGTGCCTGCCCACAAGATCGTAGAAATGGGAATGGCTCACGTTCCCGAGGGACGGCGGGTGTTTGCCGACATGAGTGTGTATGAGAACCTGCTCATGGGCGCTTACACAAGAAAAGACAAAAATGAGATCCAGGAAAGCCTGGAAGGGGTGTACAAAAGATTTCCCCGTCTGGAGGAGCGCAAGAACCAGAGGGCGGGAACCCTTTCCGGAGGCGAGCAACAGATGCTTGCCATGGGCAGGGCGCTGATGAGCAAGCCCAGCATCATTCTTATGGATGAGCCGTCCATGGGACTTTCCCCTATTTTTGTAAACGAGATCTTTAATATCATTGAGGAAGTGAGCAAGAGCGGCACCACGGTTCTTCTGGTGGAGCAGAATGCCAGGAAGGCTCTTTCCATTGCGGACCGCGCATATGTTCTGGAAACCGGCAGCATCACCCTGAGCGGAAACGCAGAAGAGCTTCTTCACGATGAATCGGTACAGAAAGCATATCTGGGTGAATGACAGCCACAGGAGGGATTTGACATGGAAAATTTTGTGATTACCATTGCGAGACAGTATGGAAGCGGCGGCCGCACCATCGGGCAGATGCTGGCAGAAAAACTGGAGTATTCTTTTTATGACAAACAGATCATCCGTCTGGCTTCTGACGAGAGCGGCATTGACCTGAGCCTTTTCGGCAAGATTGAGGGAGGAGAGAAAAAGCCTTCCTTCTTCAGCAAGGCCGGCCTTTACAAGGGCGGCCTGATCTCTCCGGGCAGCAAGGAATTTCTCTCGGACGAGAACCTTTTCAACTACCAGGCAAAGGTTGTCAATGATCTGGCGGCCAAGGAGCCCATGGTGGTGGTAGGCCGCTGCGTAAACCATGTGTTCAAGGACAGACCCAACACGCTGCGCGTGTTTATCTACGCGCCCTGGGAGTTCCGTGTGGAAAAGTCCATGGAAAAGATCAGCGGTTCCCGGGAAGATGTGGAAGATTTCCTCCGCAAGGATGACAAGCGCAAGCAGGATTATTACCGCCGGTTTGCAGGAGGCGTGTGGAATGACGCGGTCAACTATGATCTGTGTCTGAACAGCGCGAAGCTGGGCTTTGAAAAATGTGTGGATATGATTATGCACCACAGGAATCTGATGCTTGGAAATGCGGAATAAAGACAACAGGAGAAGTCTCTATGGATTTATTTGAATATGCAAAATCAAAAGCGCTGGACAATGAATCCCCGCTGGCTTCCCGCCTGCGCCCCACTACCCTGGAAGAGGTGGTGGGGCAGCAGCACATTGTGGGGAAGGACAAGCTGCTTTACCGGGCCATTAAGGCGGATAAGCTCACTTCGGTCATTTTTTACGGCCCGCCCGGAACCGGAAAGACAACCCTGGCGCGGGTGATCGCCAACACGACAAGTGCGGATTTTACCCAGATCAACGCCACAGTGGCAGGCAAAAAGGACATGGAAGAGGTAGTGAAGCAGGCACAGGACCGTCTGGGCATGTACGGCAAAAAGACCATTCTTTTCATTGACGAGATCCACCGCTTCAACAAGGGACAGCAGGACTATCTGCTTCCTTTTGTGGAAGACGGGACCATTATCCTGATCGGGGCGACTACGGAGAATCCGTATTTTGAAGTAAACGGAGCGCTTCTTTCCCGTTCCATTATTTTTGAACTGAAGGCGCTGGCGGTTTCGGAGATCGAAAGCCTGATCCTTCGGGCAGTGAACGACAAAGAAAAGGGCATGGGCAGCTATGACTGCGTGATCGAGCCGGAGGCCCTTTCCTTTTTGGCGGACATGGCCGGGGGAGACGCCAGGAGCGCGCTCAACGCGGTGGAGCTAGGTGTCCTTACAACGCCGCGCAGCGACGATGGCAAAATCCATCTCACGCTCGAGGTCGCTTCGGAGTGTATCCAGAAGCGGGTGGTGCGCTATGACAAAAAGGGTGATAACCACTATGACATCATCTCCGCATTTATCAAGAGTATGCGGGGCTCGGACCCGGATGCGGCCGTGTACTATCTGGCAAAAATGCTGTATGCAGGCGAGGATGTAAAGTTTATCGCCAGGAGGATTATGATCCTGGCTTCTGAGGATATCGGAAATGCAGACCCTCAGGCCCTCTGTGTGGCAGTGGCCGCGGCGCAGGCCGTGGAGCGGGTGGGAATGCCGGAATCCCAGATCATTCTTTCCCAGGCAGCAGCCTACATGGCCTGCGCCCCAAAGAGCAATTCCGCGGTAAACGCCATAGCGGCAGCCATGGACAGTGTAAAGCGCACAGCCACCACAGTTCCGGTCCATCTGCAGGACGCCCATTATGGCGGCCATGAGAAGCTTGGAAAGGGAATCGGATATCAGTATGCACACAATTTCCCCAATCACTATGTGAAGCAGCAGTATCTCCCCACAGAGATTCTGGGAGAGCGTTTTTATGAGCTGAGCGACATGGGGTACGAAAAACAATTGCAGGAGCATATGCGCCGGATCCGGGGAGAAGAATAAAAAAGACAAAAAATGGAGGAGCCTATAAAAGCTCCTCCATTATTTTTGTATAGATGTTCTGGCATTTATCGGGCCAGTTTTTGCAGATGGCTTTGGCTGCGTCCTGACTGGGCGCTGTGAAGGTCAGATCCAGGACTGCCGCGTTGTTTTCCACAATCTGGCAGCGCACGGCATAGCTGCCCTGGCCTGTGGGGTAAACATCCGCAGGGGTGAGAATGCGCTCCTGAATTTCCCGGCCCTTTTCCCGCAGATACTGGCGCACCTCGTTCTTGATTTCCGAAGAAAGCTCGTCGGCGAAGTATTTCAGCGTATCGCGTCCATCCTCAGAAAGCTGGTAGTAAGAGGTGTTTGAAACCGTGTGCATGGTGACAAGCTCTGCTTCCAGCAATTCGGAAATTGCCTGCTGCAGCTGAAAATATCCGGTGTACTCCCGCTCCAGGATAAACTCGGAAATCTGAGAGTTGCTGAGAGACCCTTCTGCATTTTTCAGCATATACAGGATGATCAATTTGTAAAGCGTAAATGGTGCAGCCATGGATGTCCTCCTATTATGGTTGGTAAAGTCTTCCCTGATAAGCGCCGCGTTCCTTCATGGTGTGGTGAAGAGAATTTAAAACCTCCCGCTTGCGGCTGGCCCACAGGGGTGCAATGAGAAGATTTTTGGGACCGTCGCCTGTGACCCGATGAATCACCAGATCCGGACGCAGATGTTCCAGACATGCTGTCAGTATATCCAGATATTCTTCTTTTGTGTACACAGAGAAGCGGTTTTTGAGATAGTCCTCTGCCAGATCCGTGCCGCGAAGAACATGGAGAAGCTGAAGCTTGATGCCCTGGATATCCTGGCCGTTTAAGTACTGCATGGTCGCAAGGATATCCTGCCTTGTCTCAGAGGGAAGTCCCAGAATCGTGTGGACGATCACCTCAATGTGTTCCCGCCTGAGAGCGGCTACTGCTTTTTCAAAGCACGGAAGAGCATAGCCCCGGCGGATGTAGCTGGCTGTGCTTTCGTGCATGGTCTGGAGGCCAAGCTCTATCCAGACAGGTTTTTGACGATTCAGGCGGGAGAGAAGCGCGATCACATCTTCCCCCAGGCAGTCTGGTCTTGTGCCGATGGACAAAGCCACAACAGCGGGGTGCCGGATGGCCTCTGTAAAAATGTTTTCCAGATAGGAAACCGGCGCATAGGTGTTGGTGTATGCCTGAAAATACGCAATGTATTTTTCGATGGGACGTTTGGCCGAAAGCTGCGCGATCTGGCTTTCGATCTGTTCTGTGATGGAGAGCTCCCTGCTGGCGGCAAAGTCTCCGCTTCCGCCGGCGCTGCAGAAAATACATCCGCCGCTTCCCAGTGTGCCGTCCCGGTTGGGACAGGACATGCCGCCGTTTAAGGTGACCTTGTAGACCTTTTCGCCAAAACGTTCCCGCAGCATGTAATCCAGAGAGTGATATGGTTTGCCAAGCCAGTTCATGAATGCTTCTCCGCGGCGGGAAGCGCTGGGGAAGCTTCTTCCTCCTCTTTGGGAATATAGTTGTCAAAGATTTTGGAAAAAAAATGTCCGTTGATAAATGCGATCAATGCGCCGCCCAGCAGGATAAAGATCATCAGCAGAGTCGCCTGCATCTGCAGGTTGGGGATCAGCAGGATGCCGAAGGGGAGCACGGTGATGACAAGCTCCAGTATGGTGTAGGGCAGATGGCGGATCGCCATGAGCAGGGAATTCTTGAATACAGCGGTGATGGGGTTGTAAAATTTTGCCAGCACAGGATAGATATACATGTACATCATGGCCAGCAGGAAGGCCAGCACCATGAGAAGATACTGCAGGACCTTGGCAGTGACTCCGCCGATTGCGGGTATGAGCCGAAAATCTACATACAGGATCGCAATGGTAGCCAGCAGGATCAGGTTGATGATAAGCCCCTGACGGAAATTCTGTTTAAAAGATTTGAAAAAGCTCCGAATAATATAAGATTCTTCGTTGCGTGCCATTTTCAGAGTGACGTAGTGGAGGGCGGTAAGCGCCGGGCCGATGGTGACGACGGGGATACAGCACACCAGAAACACCAGGTTCAGGATGAGCAGATCCGCAATGCGGCCCATGGCCTGGAAAAATTTGTTGTCCATGCTAAAAAAACGATTCATAGTGGGTCTCCTTTTGCTTTATAGCAGATGTAAGTATAGAATGTCTGACGGTTTACAAAGGCACAAGTCCACCTATGCGCAGGCGCGGCGTGGCTTATGGCTTTGCAGCCCTGGCACTAGTATAACGAATCCCGGCAAAAAAAGCAAATAGGAATCCTGGCTGTACGGAAAGGAAAAAAAGAGATATAATAAAGCAACAGCATAAACAAAGAGAGGATGAAACAGCATGAGTTATCAACATGTTTTGGATCTGCATACCCATACCATTGCCAGCGGACATGCCTACAATACCCTGCGGGAAATGGCGAAGGCAGCTTCGGATAAGGGGCTTGCGCTTCTTGGCATCACGGAGCACGCTCCCAAAATGCCGGGAACCTGCCATAATTTTTATTTTCATAACCTGAAGACAGTGCCCCGGCAGATGTATGGGATCGAGCTTTTGCTGGGAAGTGAAGTCAATATTCTTGATGCAAAAGGAACTCTGGATTTAAACGAGCGCGAGCTTCGTGGAATGGATGTGGTGATCGCCAGTCTCCATATCCCCTGTATGAAGCCCGGAACGGCAGCGGAGAATACCAGCGCCTATCTGGGCGCGATGAAAAACCCTTACGTGAATATCATCGGGCATCCCGATGACGGAAGATACAAGGTAGATTACCGGGCGCTGGCAGAAGGGGCAAAAGAATACAGCAAGGTGCTGGAGCTGAACAACCATTCGCTTCTGCCGGAATGCTTCCGCCAGAATGCCAGGGAAAATGATATAAAAATGCTTCGCCTGTGTATGGAGTATCAGGTTCCGGTGGTCTGCGGAAGCGATGCACATTTTGATACTCTCATCGGAGAGTTTTCCTGCGCGGAGGCGCTTCTGGAAGAGCTGAAATTTCCGCAGGAGCTGGTTCTCAACCGAAGCGTAGACGCGCTTCGGGGATACGTGAACCGGGAATTGTAAGAGAAAGCACAGGCCATTGCCGGCAATAAGTTTACAATTCTGCTTATTTTTCAGAAAAAGACTTGCCTCTTGCGATTTAGCGTGTTAAAATATTATTTGAAAAAAGCAATGAATTTGTTTTTCAAAGGAGCAGGGAATATGAGCAAAAAAATCAGGACAGAAGCAGTGGATCATTTGTTTGATGCGATTCTTTGTCTGAAGAACAAGGAGGAGTGTTACACATTTTTCGAGGATGTGTGTACGATCAATGAACTTCTTTCTCTGTCACAACGTTTTGAAGTTGCAAAAATGCTGATGGATAAGCGCACATATCTGGATATTTCAGAGAAAACAGGTGCTTCCACAGCGACGATCAGCCGTGTAAACCGTTCATTGAATTATGGGAATGACGGATATGAAATGGTTTTTGAGAGAATGGAACAAAAGAACAAAGAAAAATAAAGAAAGCTTCAAAGGGCTGTTTTTGGAAACCGCATGCATGTGCATTCCAAAAACAGCCCTCTTTTATTTCTCCTTCTTTGAGCCGGGAGCAGAAGACTCCGAGCGCAGATCGTCGATGAGACGTTCGATGTAGGTTTTTTTCATGTAGACATCAAAGCTTAAAAGGCAGATGAAGGAAAACTTCTGAAGGAAGTCCTTGTCCTCGGGAGCCGCATCGGAAAAGGTGCCGGAGGCGGCCGCATACCGCTGTTTAAGATCTTTTTGGAGTTCCTCCAGCTGAGATTTCTCCAGGCGGAACACTTCGTTGTAAATATAGGTCAGATCCTGTTCGCCGCTGGAATTAAAATACTTTTCCGTAACAGGCTGAAGAAGCGTCTGGATATCTCCGATGGAAAGAATATTTTTGAAATAATAAATAAAAATCAGCATGAGAAGGTGCTCCCGGGTATAGCGTTTCTTTTCCGGGGGCGGAAGCAGCTTGTTTTTGGCATAATTGTTGATCATGGTCTTGGTGAGGATCTTGTCCTCCGGATAGCGTTTGGTGGAGGAAAGCTGGGATTCCATAAAGGTTGTCACCTGATCCATGTAAAGATTGATGTTGGGCAGATCCTCAGGCTTTATATAGTCAATTTTGGAAATATCGTCTAAAATCTGTTTCAGCAGGTCATTCATACTGCTTGTCATGTAGCATCACCTCTGGATTTATTATATAGTTTTAAATACTACTTGTAAACGTTTTTTTTGCCTTTTTTTTAAAATCAAACGTTTTTTCGACAAGCGGTTGTGAGGAAGACGGCGGATGTGCTATACTGAGGAAAAAAACAGGAGAGAAATTTATGAGCATATATGATACCTTGAACGCACCGCAGCAGGAGGCGGTGCGTCATACGGAAGGGCCGCTTCTGATTCTTGCGGGAGCGGGAAGCGGAAAGACCAGGGTGCTTACCCACCGTATTGCCTATCTCATTGAAGAAAAAGGCGTGAATCCCTGGAATATTCTTGCCATTACCTTTACCAACAAGGCTGCCCAGGAAATGCGGGAGCGCGTGGATAAGATCGTGGGCTTCGGAGCGGAGAGCGTCTGGGTGTCCACCTTTCACTCCGCCTGTGTGCGGATTCTTCGCCGGTACATAGAGCGGCTGGGATACGACAACAATTTTACCATTTATGATACCGACGATCAGAAGACGCTGATGAAGGATATCTGCCGCCGCCTGAACGTGGACACGAAGCTTTATAAGGAACGTTCTCTGCTGGCGCAGATTTCTCATGCCAAGGATGAGCTTGTGACACCGGATGAAATGGAGATGAACGCGGCCGGAGATTACAATAAAAAAAAGGTGGCGCAGGTTTACCGGGAGTATCAGGCTTCTCTTCGCAAAAACAACGCCCTGGATTTTGACGATCTGATCGTGAAAACCGTGGAGCTGTTTCAGAACTGCGATGAGGTGCTGCAGTATTACCAGGAGCGGTTTCGCTACATCATGGTGGACGAGTACCAGGATACCAACACCGCTCAGTTTAAATTTGTAAGCCTTCTGGCATCCCGGTACGAGAATCTGTGCGTGGTGGGAGACGACGACCAGTCCATTTACAAATTCCGCGGGGCGAATATCGGAAATATCCTGGGATTTGAGCGTGTTTTCCCAGGCGCACAGGTCATCCGCCTGGAGCAGAATTACCGCTCTACGGGGAATATTTTGAGCGCGGCAAACGGGGTCATCGCCAACAACACGGAGCGCAAGGCGAAAACTCTGTGGACGGAAAATGAAGAGGGAGAAAAGGTGCATTTCCGCCAGTTCATGAACGGCTATGAGGAGGCCGAATATGTGGTGGGAGAGATTGTGAAGAACCAGCGGGAGGGGCGCTGCCGTTACAGCGACTGTGCGATTCTGTATCGGACCAATGCCCAGTCCCGCCTGTTTGAGGAGAAATTTCTGCTGGCAAATGTGCCTTACAAAATCGTGGGCGGCGTGAATTTTTATGCCCGCAAGGAAATCAAGGATCTTCTCTGTTATCTCAAGACGATTGACAATGCAAGGGACGATCTGGCTGTGCGCCGCATTATCAATGTACCGAAACGCGGGATCGGCGCGACCACCATCGGAAGAGTGCAGGATTACGCAGAGGAGAGGGGGATAAGCTTTTTTGAGGCTTTATGCCGGGCGGGGGAGATTCCTTCGATCGGACGCAGTCTCTCCAAGCTGGAGGGGTTCGCAGGCTTTATCAGGGCGCTCAAATCCAAGGCAGAGGCCTACACGGTGCAGGAGCTTCTGGAGGAGGTCATTGACCTCACGGAATACGTAAAAGAGCTGGAAGCGGAGGATACCGAGGAATCCCGTGCGCGCATCGAAAATATCGACGAGCTGATCTCCAAGACCGCGTCCTATCAGGAGGCTATGGAAGAGGAGGGACAGCCGGCAACGCTCTCCGGATTTTTGGAGGAGATTGCTCTGGTGGCGGATATTGACAGCGTGGATCCCAATCAGGACTACGTGCTGCTCATGACGCTTCACAGCGCCAAGGGCCTGGAATTTCCAAGAGTTTATCTGGCCGGAATGGAGGATGGGATTTTTCCCAGCTACATGACCATTACCGCAGACGACAGAAGCGAGCTGGAGGAGGAGCGGCGGCTTTGTTATGTAGGCATCACGCGCGCCATGAAGGAGCTCACCCTGACTGCGGCGCAGCAGCGGATGATCCGGGGAGAGACGCAGTATAATAAGGTATCCCGGTTTGTACGGGAAATCCCCAGGGAGCTGGTGGATTTGGGACACACCATTCAGGAAAAGAAGCCGGTCATTTCCAGGGAGAACGCTTTGGGCGGCGCCTATGCACAGATGAAGCTGGCTTTTCAGGGCGGGACTTTTCGTCCGAGAGAGTTCAAGGTGACAAAAGCAGCCGCTCTTGAGTACGGCGTGGGTGATACCGTACGGCATGTGAAATTCGGCGTTGGCATTGTAAAAAATATTGTGGAAGGCGGCCGGGACTATGAGGTGACGGTGGACTTTGACAAGGCCGGAGTCAAAAAGATGTTTGCAAGTTTTGCCAAACTGAAAAAAATCTGAGACGATTTTTCTTAAGATATGGTAAATTCCAAAGAAAAGTGGTATAATAGGAACACTTCATAAGTGCAGGCCAAGCGGCGGCACAAGTTTGGTGAAGATCATGGAAATAATACCTGGCCGGTGGGCCACAGTGTAGGTAGAGAGGATGGTAAGACTTATGAATATCAAAATGGAAGAATTTCTGAATGCTTTAACAAAAAAAGAAGAGGAAAAACAGAAAAATACAGTCCTCTGGGTGCTGGCGATCATTGGTGCAGTTGCAGCGGTGGCAGGTATTGCGTTTGCTGTATATCGTTTTTTTGCTCCGGATTATCTGGAAGACTTTGAAGAGGATTTCGATGACGATTTCGACGACTACTTCGAGGACGAAGAAGAGGACAAATAAGCACTGCCTGTAAGAGGGTGACGGGGGCTGCTGCGAAATCCGCCAATGGGCGATTTTGCACAGTCCCCTTTTTGCTGTCGCGCATCCGAAGAAAGCTGCAGGCGGCAGGTATGGAAGGTATAACCGAAGGTTTGCTATATTGAGAAAAACAGGAAATGAGGAGAATGATGAAAAAAGGTGAAATTTATGAAGGAATTCTGGAAAAGGTAGAATATCCAAACAAAGGACTGGTGTATGTGGGGGACCAGAAGGTGACGGTGAAAAACGGCATACCGGGGCAGAAGGTACGGTTTGTCATCAACAAGAAACGTTCCGGCCGCGCGGAAGGGCGTCTTTTGGAGGTTCTGGAAAAATCTCCGCTGGAGACAAGAGAACCGGTGTGCAGTATTTTTCCGGCCTGCGGGGGCTGTATGTATCAGACCATGAGCTATGAGGCTCAGCTTGAAATGAAGGAACGCCAGATACGGGAGCTTCTGGAAAAAGCGCTGCCGGACAAAGCGCTGGATGGTGTCTGGGAAGGAATCCGCAGAAGCCCCGCAGAATTTGCTTACCGCAACAAGATGGAGTTTTCCTTTGGGGATGAGTATAAGGACGGTCCCCTTTCTCTGGGACTTCACAAAAAGGGAAGCACCTATGATGTGCTGACCGCGGCAGACTGCAGACTGGTGCATGAGGACATGACAAAAATTCTCTCCTGTGTGCTGGAGTATTTTCGCAGCCGGGGCGTTTCCTATTACCGGAAGCTGCAGCATGTGGGATATCTTCGCCACCTGCTTTTGCGCCGCAGTGTCACCACAGGAGAGATTCTGGTGCATGTGATCACCACAACGCAGGAGGAGCATGATCTGTCAGCTCTTGTGCAGGAGCTCCTGGCGCTGCCCCTGGATGGGAAAATCGTGGGAATCATGCACATTTTCAATGATTCTCTGTCTGATGTGGTACAGAGCGATGAGACAAAAATTCTGTATGGCCAGGATTATTTCTACGAAACGCTTCTGGGGCTCCGGTTTAAAGTTAGCACGTTTTCCTTTTTTCAGCCAAATTCCCTGGCGGCAGAGGTGCTGTATTCTATTGTGAGAGAGTATATCGGAGACACAAAAGATCTGGAGGTTTTTGACCTGTACAGCGGCACAGGCACCATTGCGCAGCTGGCGGCCGCTGTGGCAAAAGAGGTCATCGGCGTGGAGATCGTGGAGGAGGCGGTGAAAGCTGCCCGGGACAACGCAAAGCTCAACGGACTTGCGAACTGCCGGTTTATCGCAGGCGATGTGCTGAAAGTGCTTGACGAGGTGGCGGAAAAACCGGACGTGATCATTCTCGATCCGCCCAGGGACGGCATCCACCCCAAGGCGCTTCCCAAAATTCTCTCCTACAAAGTGGAGCGGATCGTATATATTTCCTGTAAAGCCACCAGTCTGGCAAGGGATTTGGAGAGCTTTCTGGCAGCAGGCTATCAGGTGGAACGGGCGTGCTGTGTGGATCAATTTTGTCAGACCGTGCATGTGGAGACGGTTGTTCTTTTGTCCCAACAAAAACCAGATGACACGAT
>QFCE01002097.1_pt1 | contig 50141 bp, 54 predicted proteins | sample 5346091 | NCBI WGS metagenome assembly QFCE01 (sample SAMN09062252, study PRJNA434731) | Human gut metagenome, whole genome shotgun sequencing project. | isolation source: stool timepoint A chromium assembly | host: Homo sapiens | collected 2015
GCCGAAGTTTTGCACTCAGAGTTGGATTCGATTTCAGAACTCCTGCAGTGTCACGGACGATCAGAGAAATTCTTGCCCGCAAACGTTTACTTTGAATTAAGGATCCATGAATTCAAAAGAAACTGTGTTCTTTTATCCCACTTGATCAAGACAAAGCAGGTCTGTTCTGGTACAATAGGGACAGAGGTGATAACGTATGAAAATGGGAACGATTGGCACAGGCATGATTACGGAGTGGCTGAATACCGCTTTTCAGGACAATGGATTGGAATGTACGGCGGTGTACTCCCGCAAAGAAGAAACCGGCCGGCGCCTAGCTGACAAATACAACATGCCGAAGGTGTATACCGATTTGGACGCAATGCTTCATGACGAGGAACTTGACTGTATCTATATTGCTTCACCGAACAGTCTGCATTATTCACAGGCGATGAGAGCGCTGGAAGCCGGGAAAAACGTAATCCTGGAGAAGCCGTTTGTTTCGACGATCGAGGAATGCCGGACATTGATCGACACCGCGAAGAAGCATCACCGTTTCTTATTTGAAGCCATTACGGTTCCGTACAATCCGAATTATCAGAAGATCAAAGAACGGATTGGGGAATTAGGCTCGCTGAAGATGGTGCAGTGCAATTTCTCACAATATTCAAGTAAATACGACAAGTTTAAAAATAATGAAAATCCGAATGTCTTCAATCCGCAGTTCTCCGGCGGAGCGTTGATGGATATCAATATTTACAACGCGCATTTTATCATCGGTTTGTTTGGTGCTCCAAAATCGCTGAAATATGTTCCGAACATCGCGGCCAATGGCATTGATACCTCCGGGATTCTCGTCTTTGATTACGACGGGTTCCTGGCCTGCGGTATCGGCTGTAAAGATTCCGCAAGTGAGAATATCTGTCAGCTGCAGGGCGATAACGGATATATCGTCGTACACAGCGCGTCTTCGGTCTGCGCCAAAGCCGAGGTATGGCTGAAAGGTGCAAAGGAGCCGGAAGTCATTGATCTGAATGAAAGTCACGGCGGCCATTACTTTGAAGTGAAGAACTTCAAGCGGATGATTGAGAACGAAGATTATGACGGCTGTTACAAAATGCTGGAATATTCCTATCAGGTGATGGAACTTGTGCATACGGCACGCTTGGAAGCCGGTGTCCGTTTCGCTGCCGATCAGAAATAAATTTATGAATCCCTGGAAACAGGGATTTTTTCTGACTTACGAACATTGCGCACTGCTTTCTGTGGTAAAAATGTTGGGAGTACGATACAATAAGAGGCATAACCGAGAGTCGAAAAGGATACGCTATGAAAAAGAAGTAAGGTTTTACGTTACTGGAACTGATTGTTGTCGTCGCCATTCTGGTCGTGCTGCTGCTTGTGCCGCGGATGATCGGTTTCGCGCAGCAGGCGAAGCATACCGCCGTTCAGGACGCGATCCGCAGCCTTGCAACGGTCTATGAATCCGCGGAGGTCTTTGTGAGAACCTCGCCGGGGCTGAACCGAAAAAGGGGCGATAGCGGCGTTTCGGAGCTTTACACGCTGGTCACGATCGACAGTGACGAGCAGGGTGTCACGGAGCCGGATGATCTGTATTCCGTCAGGTGCGGGAGCGGATGAAAGCGAATCCTGACTTTTCAGGCCAACATCCATTTCAACTGTATGCCATAGTTCAGCTGGACGGCAGTCTGGCTTCGCTTACGGTATACGACTCTGAAGATAGTGGAGATTATTATTCCGATTCCGGACTCGCAAAGGAACTGGACTATTGTTAACGGGGGACGAATGGAAACGTCGATTCCTTTCCGTCGTTCATTCCGATTTCTGAGTGGGTGGCAGGTTAGCATTGAAAAGATGTGTTCAGGAGGAAACCTATGACAGGTAAAACAAAAATTGTTCGGAAACCATCGCCGTGGCCGATTTTGATCGGGGCTTTGGGTTGGGCGATCGTCTGCCTGATTTTGTCGATGATCCAGCTTTGGCATTATTTGATCGCGCTATTGATCGGCGGGATCGCGTATTTCATCGCACGGAAACAAATCCCGGATCAGGAAATTGAAGTGGCAGTTCCGCTGACGCCGTTGGAGCAGCAACAGCAGGAGCAGCTGGAAGCCGCGCGTTCGGCGTTAACCGGGCTGCAGCAGGCAGCGGCGAAGATCGACGATCCGGCGATGACGCAGGATTTACGGAAAATTGATTCGGTCTGCCGTCAGATTGTGGAAGAAATGGAACAACGGCAGCGGTTTAACGATCAGGCCCGGCGATTAGTCGATTACTATCTGCCAATGCTGACAAAACTGCTTTTAAACTATGACGAACTGGAAGCGGATCCGCTGCAGACGCAGAATATCCAGAATTCCCGTGAAAATATCAAAAAGACGGTGAAGCTCTGTGCGGAAGCGTTTGTTAAACAGTGGGATGATCTGCATGAGCATCAGTCGATGGAAATTCAGGCCGACAGCGACGTGCTGGAAACGCTGCTTGTTAAGCAAGGCCTTGTTTCTCCATCCTTCAAGGAGGGCAGAGAATGAAAATCAATCAGAAAACCGCGCTGCTTCTGGCGGTTCTGCTGGTGATCGGCAGTGCCTGGGGGAAAGCGCGGCTGACGTTCAGCTCCATGCAAAAGCAGCTGGATGTGATCTATACGGAAGGAATTGACCAGGACGGACAATCCATCGCTCAGGATGTTAGAGAGAAACAAAAAACGGCCCGCAACTGCGTGACGGTGGCACGCCGGTATGATTCTGCGATCAACGCTTCGTTCATCATCGCGGTGGAAAATGCCGCCGAAGGGTTGGATCAGGCAGCTTCGATGGGTGAACGGCAGCGCTGGGAGAAGAAGCTCGATACTGCGTTTTCCATGCTTGCGGGTGCGCTTCTGAAGGCGCCGCTGACGGAGAAAGATGAACAGTACGTCACCGGCTTCATGGCCGAATATCTGGCCAGTCAGGATCGGATTGAACGCGATCCTTACCATGAGAAAGCCGCGTCCATTCGGCAGGAAACATCAGGCTGGTTTCCGTCGCTGATGCAAAAACTGACGGCCAGCTCACTGGAGATTTACCAAATTGGAGGATAGGGTATGAAAAAGCTTGCACAGGGACTGATGACCTTTCTGGCGGTGATTGCGGTCAGCGTCTGGACGGTCAGCGCTTTCACCGTACCGCAGCCGCTGGAAAACTTCTATGTTGCGGATTATGCGAATGTGATTAACAGCCAGGATGCGGATGCGATCCGCACTGTAAATAAAAACCTCGAAGCCCGCAATGGATCGCAGATCGTCGTGGCAACGTTTGACTTTTTGGACGGCGAGGCGATCGACGACGTCGCCTACGACCTGTTTAATGGCTGGAAGATCGGCAGCGCCAGCGATAATAACGGCGTGCTGCTGGTCCTGGCGATCGGCGAAGAAGATTACTATTGCCTTCAGGGTAAAGGCTTGGAAAAAACGCTGCCGACTTCGGACATTCAGGCCATCCTGGATTCTACGCTGGAACCGGAGTTTGCGGCCGGCAATTACAGCACCGGAGCATTAAAAACGGTTCAGGCTCTGGCGCAGCGATTGGAAAAAACCGCGGGCACGCCGGTTGTGAATCCATCTCCATCGCAGGGAGGAGGCGGTGGAACGCCATATTCCGCCCGCCCTGCTTTCGGACTGTTTACGATGATTCCTTCAATTTTCTTGATGATTTTTGTTTTTGTCCTCGTCGTTGTGATTTTGTCTGTCTTTACGCCGCGCCGCCGCCGTTATTATGGCGGTCCGGTGTTCCGTCCGCGTCCGCGTCGTTATTACGGACCACGTCCGCGGCCGATGGACCCCTGGGGACCGGAGCGCCGTCCGCGTGAACCCCGGCCGACGTATCGTTCCCATTCCTCAACCCGCAGCTCCTTTGGCGGCGGATCGGCTTCCCGGTCTTCCGGAGCCGGCCGTTCTTTTGGCGGGGGCATGAATCGCGGAGGCGGCGGAGCCAGCCGCGGGGGCGGAGCCGGCCGCCGGAAATAGACCGGCACAGATTCGGCTCACGGCTTTTCTGTTTATAACATCAAGCATATTTTAGGCAAAGGCGCATCTTGGCTTTTGCCTTTTTACTTGGCTGTTTGCTTATTCAGCGAACAGAAATCAACGGTTCCCGCCCAAAATGGAAAACATGTAACCTAAAGCGGGGGATCAAAATCCAGAGATTGAGATGCTGGAACCCGCTAAAACCGGATCAAAAAAGAAGGAAGCTTGTATTTCCGGCAAACTTTCATCGCTTTCAGCGCATAGTTCCCCCTATTTCCGGTAATCCTGTTACAATAAAAGAAAGAGAAGGGTAAATACCCTGGAAAAGGAGCTGAACTCTTATGAAGGACAGAAAAATCGTGTTGGTCGGCACAGGCTTCGTCGGAATGAGCATGGCTTATTCATTTTTAACAACAGGCGGAATCGATGAACTCGTCTTAGTGGACGTCGATGAGGAGAAAGCGATCGGAGAAACAATGGACTTGCAGCACGGTCTGCCGTATGCACGCAACAAGCTGGTCATTAAAGCCGGCGGCTATGAAGAATGCGCGGATGCGGAAATGGTCGTCATCACCGCGGGAACTGCCCAAAGACCGGGCCAGACTCGGTTGGACATGACGGCTGTCAACACCAAGATCATGAAAAGTATTACTGAGAATATTATGGCTTCCGGTTTTGACGGAATCCTGTTGATCGCCTCCAATCCAGTTGACCTGATGACCTATGTCGCCCAGCAGGTGTCCGGCCTGCCGAAAAATCGTGTTATCGGGTCAGGAACCATTCTGGATACAGCGCGTCTGCGCTATTTAATGAGCGAATATCTGGGCATTTCGACAAGCAATATCCATGCTTACATCATGGGCGAACACGGCGATTCCAGCTTTGTGCCGTGGACGCATGCCTATATCGGATGTAAGAATCTGCTGGAAATGCTCGATGAAAATCATCGCGACTTACAGGATCTCAACGAAATCTATCATCAGGTTCAGCAGGCCGCTTATGAGATTATCAATCGTAAGAAATCTACCTATTATGGTATCGGTTTGTCTTTAAATCGGTTGGTCCGGGCTATTCTCGATGATGAACATGTCATTCTGACCGTGTCTTGTTATCAGAATCAGGAATATGGTCAGGAAGACCTGTATATCGGCGTTCCGGCGATCATTACCCGGACCGGTGTGGAAACGATCATTAAGCTGAAATTGAACGAGGTCGATCAAGGAAAATTTGACGCCAGCTGTGAGACCTTAAAAGAGATCATCCACTCGACGATCAAGCCGATTCTGGGCTGAGCGCATCATCATTTTACGGAATCGTTGAATTCCATCAAAAGATAACAATGATAAGAAATTTGGGAGGACATCAGCCCATTTTTCTTATATTTTTCCATCATCAAGTTTTTGGCTTTCCGCAAAGGAGGAAGGCCTCAGGCAGAGTGGTATTCAATAAAAAAATGAAGGGCGGGAATCCATGAAATCAGCGGTATTGGCAGGACTAAGAACACAGGAAACAGAGGAAAGCTGGGCGCAGAAGCTAGACGAGGCGGCGCTGCTTTGTGAAGCCTGCGGAATTGAAGTGAAAACGCGGCTGACGCAGAAAGCACAAAAGGGACATCCGCGGACCTTGTTTGGATCAGGCAAAGTGAATGAACTGAAACAAGCCTGTGAAGCGCAGAGCGCGGACGGCGTTGTGTTTGTCAACGAGCTGACGGGCATTCAGACGCGGAATCTGGAACAGGAGATCGGTTTCCCGGTGATCGACCGCAGCGCGTTGATTCTGGAGATCTTTGAGCGGCGCGCCCGCACACGCCAGGCTCATCTGCAGGTGGAAGCTGCCCGGCTGGCTTATCAGCTGCCACGTCTGATCGAAGGTCAGATCCATGCCGATCAGCAGCAGGGCGGCGGCGTCCGCAACCGCGGGGCTGGAGAAACGCGGCTGGAACGTTCGCGCCGGACGATCGAAAAACAGATTCGGAATATCCGCTTGGAGCTGGATCAGCTCAAGCTTCAGCAAGCCGTCCAGAGTCATCGGCGCCGTCAGAGCGGCTTGCCGCGGGTGTGTTTGATCGGTTATTCCAACGCCGGGAAATCCTCGCTGATGAACGCGTTGTTGTCCTTGCGTTCCATCTCGCCGGCCAAGCAGGTTGTTTCTGCCGATCAGCTGTTTGCGACCTTAGATTCCGCAACCCGCAGGATCAAACTGGCCGGGCGGGCGGAGATCCTGCTCAGCGATACCGTCGGCTTTGTCCGCGATCTGCCGGATTTTCTGCTTGACGCCTTTGAATCCACGCTGCAGGAAATCCAGGAAGCAGATCTTTTAATGGAAGTGATCGACGCTTCCGATCCGCAATGGGAGCTGCAGCACGAAATTGTTATGCGGACGCTGCGCCGCTTGCATGCCGCGCATATCGACCGGATGCGAATTTATAACAAGGCGGATCAGGTTCCGCAATGGGATCGAAAGGATGGCCTTTTACTCAGCTGTCTTACCGGACAGGGGCTGCAGGAATTAATCGCCGGGCTGATTTCCAGACTGAATCTGACGGACCGGGCCTTCCCGGAAATAGGGGATGAATTTTCATCGCAAGTAAGCTATAATGAGGACGAAAGAGGAGAGTAACTCATGTTGAATGAAAAAAAACTGGAAACATTAAAACAATATTTACAGCGGTGCGTGGAAGACGGCACCTTCCCGGGCTGCAATTGCGCCGTAATCACGAAAGATGACAAGTGGACATGCAGTGTCGGTTATAAGCAGTTAGTTCCGGAAAAAGAAGTCAACGGCCTGGATACAATCTATGACCTGGCGTCGATATCCAAGGTACTCGTCACGACGACCTGCATTCTCAAGCTGATTGAAGAAGGCACGATTACCCTGAAAACCAAGATTGCGGAGATCCTGCCGCAGTTTGGTCAGAAAGAGCTGACGATCAAGGACTGCATAACCCATAGCTCTGGCTTGCCGGCGGATATCAACGGCTATAAGCAGATGAAGGACGATGCGGAAATGATCGAAGCCGTATGGAAGATGGAACTGGAATATCCGACCGGGACGCAGGTGAAATATTCCGACGTCAATTTCATCCTGTTAGGGTTAGTCATCGCCCAGCTGAAGGGCAGTCTGAACGGCTATGCGAAGCAGGTGATGTTCGATCCGCTGGACATGACGGAAACCGGTTACCGGCCGGCGTTGTCGCTGCGTTCGCGATGCTGTGCGGAAGAAGTCATGGAAAGCCGCGGCGGCGTGGTGCGCGGCGTCGTGCATGACGGCAAGGCATTCAAGCTGGGCGGCGTCAGCGGTCATGCGGGTGTGTTCTCGACGCTGGAGGACATTTCACATTATATTGCGATGCTGCTCAACGACGGCGTTTACAACGGCCAACGTTTTTTCAGCAAGCGCACGATTGAATTGCTTCAGAAATGTCAGACTGTGGGGCTGAATGAAAAACGTTCAATCGGCTGGGTGCTCTCCGATCCGAATTACGCGCTGGGCGATTATGCCAGCGATGCCTGCCTGTATCACACCGGATTCTCCGGCCCGTCGATCATCGTCGACTTCAAGCTGGGAATCGGCGTCGTAACGTTGGCAAACCGTGTTCATCCGACACGTTCCAATACCAAGATCCTGACGGCCCGGAACAATATCCACAATCTGGCGCTGCAGGCAGCTGACGACATTTTGTGATGTGATGTGAAAATCGCGCAGAGTTAAAAAATCACGGTATAATAGGGATATTGGAAAAAGAAAGGAAGCTCCTCTGTGAAATCAAAAGTGCTGAAAATTCGTAATCTGCCCGAAGAGATGCAGGTGCTCAACGAAGTCAAGGTCAAACCGATCGGATCCCTGTTGGCGTTGATGTTGGTTTCCGGAGTTTTCATCATTTCCGGATCCACAATCGCCATCATGGGCGTCGTTCTGCTTGCGATTTCTTCGTATGCGCTGTTAGTAATGCCGGACCGGATTTTGATGCAGTTTACCGATGAGTACCTGGTTCTTTACAACCGGAAAAACCGTGATGAATGTATGTTGATTTACTGGGATGAAATCCTGCTTTGGCAATATCAGAAACATAATAACGAAGATCAGCTGTGGCTGCAGCTGACCGACGGCCAGACGGAAACGATCGAATGCTTTAACCGCAACAAGATCGTGCCGTATTTTAAAATCTATGCGAAAGGAAAAGAACGGCAGCTGAAACCGGCGCGGCGCCGGCGTTCAACCGCCAGTTCCCGGCAGAAAATATGAAATTTACGTTTAATCATTTTAACTTCAATGTTCTGAACATGCAGCGGTCGCTGGAATTTTATGAAAAAGCACTGGGCCTGCACATTGCGCGCAAACATACCGCGGCAGACGGCAGCTTTCAGCTGATTTACCTGGAAGACGATCTGGGACATTTCCAGCTGGAATTGACAGAGCTGAAAGATCGGAAAGAGAAATATGATCTGGGAGAGTGTGAATTCCACCTCGCCTTGACGACGGATCACTTTGAAGAAGCGCATCGCGAACATCAGGAAATGGGCGTGATCTGCTTTGAAAATCCAGGTATGGGGATTTATTTTATCGAAGATCCTGACGGCTACTGGATTGAGATTGTACCGGCAAAGAAATAGCCGGCTTGCTTAAAGAATTAAGGTTCAAGGGAAATTCGCCCGATAAACCTTATATTCAAAGCTCAATGAACGTGCAATCAACACATGAAAATCAGATCGGTTTCATCTCAAGCCAGACGTTCAGCGGTGGAAAAGGGAGAGCCGATCTTTTCTTTGTTTCAGAGCGGGCGCACGGCAGAGAAGGTGCGTAATTTTTAATGTTTCTAAGGAACTTCAGGTCGATTCCAATAAATCAGACTGAGGGTCAATCTTTTCCAGGTAAATCCAAAACGGGAAAGCATGGGCGAATTGTCCGTAACCAAACGGAATGTGATATAATATTCCCAATGGTGGTGAAGCGCATGGAGAAGGAAGAACTGCAGGAAAAAATCGTCCATCCCGAGATTGTCGCGGAAGTGGAAAAGAAAATGCTCAGTGAAAGCGAATTTGAAGATCTGGCTTTATTGTTCAAAATGTTTGCGGACCCGACCCGCTTAAAAGTGTTAAAGGCGTTGTTTGAACGGGAGATGTGTGTGGGCGATCTGGCCGTGCTGCTCAAGATGACGCATTCCGCAGTGTCGCATCAGTTGGCTTCGCTGAAGAAAACGCGGTTGGTCCGCAGCCGGAAAGATGGCAAAGTGGTCTATTACTCGCTTGATGATGATCATATTGAAGAAATATTCCAGAAGGCTCTGGATCATGTCCGCGAATAATGAAGTGGGCAGCGATTGATTTTGAAACCGCCAATCCCTCGCCGATGAGTGCCTGCGCCGTAGGCTTAACGGTATTCGACGAGGGCGAGATGGTATTCAGCGACAGCTGGCTGATCCGGCCGCATCCTTATTATGACGCGTTTTATCCTTCTTTTATTGATATCCATGGCATTACCCCTGATCAGGTGGCTGACGCGCCCTTTTTCCCTAAGGTTTATGAACAGCTGAAACCGTGGCTGGACGGCGGCGTGTTGTGCGCGCATAACGCGGGTTTTGATATGAAGGTGCTGGCCAGCTGCTGCTCACTGTATCGCTTAGAGCTGCCGGATGCCCAGTATTTTTGTACGGTGAAGCTAAGCCGTAAAGTATATCCATATCTGAAACATCACCGTCTGAACGATGTCTGCGATTATATGGGAATTCAGCTCGATCACCACGACGCCGGCAGCGACGCCCGCGGCTGCGCGCTGATCGTTGCGAATACAATGAATTTGATGCAGATCTATGAACCGCTGGAGCTGGCTGAGACGTGTCAGATCCCGGTAAATAAAATTCTCGATTAGTCTGTCTGAACCCGGTGACAGACTTTTTTCCATTCAGAGGACAGCACAGCGTTCCCGATGGATTAAGAGCTGTTTGCCGTGTCGTACGAAACGAAAATAAAGGAGAGATCATCATGGACTATCCAAAACAAGCGCTGGGGTTTATGCTTAAACAAAATCGGCTGGATCAGAATTTGTCGCTGCGCGCCCTGGCGGAACGCACAGGAATCTCGGCTATGTATTTAAGCGATGTAGAAAATGGTGTGCAGCGGCCAGCCGACTACACGCTGCGCAAGCTGTTCAGCGAACTGGCTCTGCCGTATGATCCCGCGTTGCTCTGGCAGCCGGAATTTACTTTACACCCGCTGACACAGGCGATCCTGGATTACCGGATGGACCGGCGCGACGCGTTTTTTGATGATCTGTGGCAGCGGCGGGAAGCTTTGAAAGCCAGCTGCCACTATGCTCAGTTCTTATTGGCGGAATGGATTGTCCGGATCAGCCGGGGCGAGAACCGGGAAGCGTGGGTTTATCAGTTGCGGGATATCCTGGAGGCGGCCGGCTCAGCTTTGCGGAATCAGGACCAACAATGGTATCGGCTTTATCGCGGCATTCATCATAAGGCACTGGATGAGATAGAAGTGGCGCAATTCTGGCTGGCCGGAGCTGAAGCGCTGGGGCAGGACGAAGGCACGCAGGCTCTGATCCATTATCATGAAGCGGATTGTCTGATGCGTCTGCATCGTCCGCAAAGCGCACTTCTTATAAATCAGCAGGCTCTTGACCAGTTTTCCCGCAATGGTTATTTCGTTCGAGCTATCCATACTCGGATTCATCAGGTCGATTTGTTTTTGAATGATGAACCAGAAACGGCGCAGACTTTAGCCCGGCGCGTCCGCCAGGAAGCGGAGCGCTTTCAATGTCCGGAAGTTTTGTTGATGGCTGAGGAGCGCTTGGCGCTGGCGGCTTTTCTGCTGGATCAGCCGGAAGCGGCGCTGGCCCATGCTCAAGCCTGCGTGGCAGTCATTCACCGAATGCCTTTATTGATCGCAGGTGCGCTGTCCGCATGGCTTTGTCATCGTCAGGAAGATTGTCGGTTCTTTTTAAATCGGATGGAGGCTGAAATTCAGCGTAAGCATCAGTCCGACGCTACACTGTGCTGGATTGAAGCGTTAGTCAGCCAGGACGAAAAACAACTCGCGGAGCTTAGCTTACAATCCGATCCGCTGGCCGGGCCGCTGCAAAAAAAGCTGGATCAGCTGCGGTTTCAGACCTTAGTTCGGCTGGGGAAAACTGAATTAGCCTGTCGTTTGATTGAACAGACGGAGCTGTAAGCTGACGTTCACATCTGGTTTTCCGTCTGGAACTTTGAAATAATAAATCTGGACAAACCGTCCAGGAGGAAGAAAGAATGATCCGATGCGTCATGATTGATTTAGACGGTACGCTGCTGCGGAAACCGGGAAAGAAAACGGCGGGCATCAGCGACGAGAATGAACAAGCTTTACAACGCTGGCAGGCGGCCGGAGGATTAGCGGGAATCGCAACTTCACGCTCTGCTGGTTATATTCAAAAATACAGTTCGCGAACCTGGGCGGCAGTCGTCGGTTGGAACGGAGCGGTGATCGAGCAGGGCGGCCGCCGCTGGCTGCATCCGCTGCCAAGTATGAATGAAAGGCAATTGTGGAGAACTTTAGGTGGTGATCAGCCGGAGAACTGGGTAGCGATGGTCACACCGGATAATGACTGGCTCGCTTATGATTTGCGATTTCCGTTAGCCCGAGGGTATTGTGAAAATCCGTTAGGTCTGATTCAGGATCATCGGCAGGTTCTGGAGTGGGATTCCAGACGGCCGGATTTACAGCTTGCGGTTATTTTAGCGGTATATCCCGACGCCTGTTTCGCGCAGGCCGTTTCCGCACGGCTGCTTGCCCAGGACAGAGGGCTGCACGCGATTGAAACGAGTTCCCGCACTTTGATGATCGTTCGCGCGGGTGTAGATAAAGCGCAGGGCATTCTGGAGGCCGGCAGGAAGTTAGGGTTAAAGCGGGAAGAAATCGCGGTAGTCGGCGACGACTGCAATGATCTGACATGTTTTAAGACCTTTGAAAACAGCTTCTGTATGTCGTCAGCGGAGCCTGAAATCCGGGACGAGGCTCGCTGGATGGTGGAATCCGTTGCGGAAGCACTGGCAATTGTTCAGCGAGAAAACAAACAACGATCCCAAACGGAACGGGAGAATCATCGGACATCAGAAAAGAAACTGCGGTCTGCGGCAGCATGTCAGATCTATACTGAGATTCATTGATTGCCGGATCCCCGGGCGAATTCTGTCAAATATCGCTTGTCTTCATCCGTCAGGACTCTTATAATGAAGAACAGGGAAAGGGGTTGGCAAAAATGACCTTAGAAGAAATCATTCAGGAAGCAAAGCGAAAATCGCCGAAATGCCGGGCTTGTCCGGTTTGCAACGGCTTAGCCTGCAAGGGGGAAATCCCGGGCTTAGGGGGAAAAGGCAGCGGAAGTACGTTCATCCGTAATGTGGAAAAGTTAAAATCCGTCCGGATTCAGATGGACGTGTTAGTGGAAAACAAAGAAATCGACACGACGTCAACGTTGTTCGGTCATACCGTATCCTTGCCTGTGTACTGTGCGCCGGTGGCGGGAATTAAGAATAACTATGGCGCGGAAATGACGGAAGAAGAGTACAACAAAGCGACGGTTGAGGGCTGTCTGGAAGCAGGAACGCTGGCCTTTACGGGCGATGGCATCGACATCGACACGCTGTTTGCCAAGCCGCTGCAGGCGGTGCTGGATCACGACGGCATGGGCATCCCGACGATCAAGCCGTGGTGTGAGGAAGGCGTGCAGGCGCGGATTGAACGGTTTAAAGGACATAAGGTCTTCGCGCTGGCGACCGATGTGGACGCGGCGGGCCTGGTGCTGCTGCGCAAAGGAACGACGCCGGTGGTCAACAAGAGCGTGGCGGATTTAAAGAAAATGAAGGAAATGGCCGGCGGCATCCCGCTGATCGTCAAAGGTGTCTTAACGGTGGAAGGGGCGCGGAAGTGCGTCGAAGCCGGAGCGGATGCGATCGTTGTCAGCAATCATGGCGGACGTGTGCTGGATGATGCGTTATCGACGATCGAGGTTCTGCCGGAAATCGCGGCTGCGGTTAAGGGACAGATCACGATTCTGGTTGACGGTGGTTTCCGGACCGGACTGGATGTGTTTAAGGCGCTGGCCCTGGGTGCGGACGGCGTATTGATTGGCCGGCCACTGGCCCTGGCTGCAGTCGGTGGCGGTAAAGAAGGCGTGCGGTTAACGCTGGATAAGATCCGCAGCGAGCTGCGTGAAACGATGATCATGTCCGGCTGCAGCACGATTGCCGAGATTACCCGCAGTCATGTTCATGTCGATTAAGAAAACACATTAAATAATTTTCATAAAAGGCTGTAAAAAAGCCTCAAACTGACTTGTAAAGAATGATTAATGATTTACAAGTCTTTTCATTTTCGATATAATACTAAAGAGATAGGAGATTTATCAATGGACAATTATGAAAACAATGCGTTCTTTTGGCAGAAGATAGATACTCTCGTATTTTCCAGCAAATTTGTTTTAAGCCGGAAAAAAGGAGAACAACATCCGGAATATAAAAATCTGATCTATCCGGTAGACTACGGTCATTACATCGATCTGGCCGCTGAATCGAATGAAGGCGGCATCGCGGTGTACCGCGGCAGTGAGAAATCCTCGATGGTGAAAACGGCGGTTGTGGCTGCGGATATTCTGCAGAAGGAAATCGACGTGAAGTTGTTGGTCGGCTGCTCGAAAGCGGAGGAAGATCTGATTCTGCGGTTTTTGAATCAGACGGATTTCCAGAAGACAATTCTGATCCGCCGCGGCAATGAAATCCCGGAATGGGGCTTAACGGATTAAGGAAAGAGGACAGCGGGCGCTGTTTTTCTTTTTGCCCAAAATATTTAAAAACACCCGAAAACGGGTGCGGAAGAAATGAGTGAGATTTAAAGAAGAAGATGTTTATCAGCTTGTTCAGGGCAGAGGCTGACCCGAATGGTAAAAGTGAACTCTGGTTAATAAGGATAATCCGCTAATGAACCGCGGATTTCGGCCAGTTGATCCATGAAAGCGCCGACATCCTGATCGCTGGCATAATAAACGGATTCTTTGAAGTTTAACGTCTGATCTTTGATCGAGAATTTGTAGATGATCAAAAGCGGCTGATGCTTGTATGTTTTTCCAGCTTCACACAGTCGGTAGAGCTGTTGATCATCATAGAGAATAACCCCTTCCGGATCTCGGCTCGTTGGGACATAAAGGCCCGCGCTCTGATTGAAATCATCTGTCTGTACCGGCTGGAGCTGGCGCAGGAAAGCCAGGATTTCAGCGGTTTCCTCATCCGTAGGCTGCCAGACGAGATGTAAAAAGGCATCGGGATATTCCTGCTGCAGAGCGTTGTTTTTGATGCCTATGGCATAGCCTGTGAAATCATGCCTGGCGACATTTTCTTCTTTGTAAGGCACAAAGGTCCAGGATAGCAGAAAAACCATAAACAGAGAGAACGCAAAGAATGGCAAAGCCTTAACAACGGCCGTTTGAATTCGTTTTTTCATTCCTATCCCTCCCTGCCTTTAGTTTATCATTTTTTTCAGCCCGCGGGATTGAAATTATGAAGTGAATTTCAACGTTGATCCGCCGACCGGAATGAACTTTTATTCTGGCTGGTCGCAACGGGACAGCGGCCAAGGAGTAAATGGAAGAAAGGAAAAAGCACGGAAGTCCAGGGGTTAAGGAAAACGTCAAGAAATCGAAAGAAACAGGGGATAGTTTTTTAAACGGGCTTTTGATATAATTCTGATACGATCCGGGGTATACCCGCGATCGGCAAGGGGCATGCTAATGCCACGGAGGGATTTGAAAATGAAAAAATTAATCATTGCATGTGTAGCGGTCGGCTGTCTGATGCTGACGGGATGTTCGAAGAAGAATCCGCAGCCATCGCCAACGCCGAGCGCGACGCCGTCGGCTGAACCGACGATGACGCCAAGTGCTTCGCCGGAAACTGCGGAAGGCTTAAAAGGAATTTTGGAAGCGATTCGCCGCAACGACGAATATCAGCTGCCGATGTCGATGGATGTCGACGATACGGTCTTAGTGGATATGTATGGCTTGTCGAGCGATCTGGTCAAGGATTACGCGATCTTCATGCCGGCGATGAACGTCCACGCGACGGAAATCATTCTGGTCGAAGCCCAGGACGGTAAGCTGGATGAAGTCAAGAAAGCGCTGGACAAACGGATGGAAACCGTAGAACAAACCTGGTCGACTTATCTTCCGGAACAGTATGAGCTGGTCAAAAACCGCAAAACGCTGGAGGAAGGCAACGTAATCGCGATTGTCATTGCCGATCAAGCCGACGCGATTCTGCAGGAGATTTCCGACAGCCTGAACGCGGCCGCGCAGTAACATGGTTTTCAGCAGTCTGCCATTTCTATTTGGTTATCTTCCTGTCGTGCTGGCGGTGCTTAAATTGGCGCCGCTGCACGCCAGGAATTTTTGTCTTTTCCTCGTCTCGTTGATTTTCTATGGTTGGTCGGAACCAGTTTACATTGTGATCATGCTGATCTCCACCTTTGTTGATTATTACAACGGCCGGATGGTGGATAAGTATCGTGACGACCGGAAAAAAGCGAAGCGGTTTGTCTGGTTCTCGGTTATTTTCAATTTAAGCTTATTAGGCTTTTTCAAATATGCTGATTTTTTCATTCTCAATTTACAGGCGCTGGGCTTGCCGCTCAGTCCGCTGAACTTATCCCTGCCGGTGGGCATTTCTTTCTATACCTTCCAGACGATGTCCTATCCGATCGACGTCTACCGCAGGCAGGCGCCGGTCCAAAAGAGCGTCGTTTCCTTCGGCGCTTATGTGACGTTGTTTCCGCAGCTGATCGCCGGTCCGATCGTGCGCTACAAGGATATCGCTGAACAGCTGGATCATCGCCAGGAAACGGCGGATCAATTTGCCTTGGGCGTACAGCGGTTTGTCGCGGGGCTGGCCAAAAAAGTGCTGCTTGCCAATTCCATCGGCGCGCTGTGGGATACGATCTCCGCACTGCCGGCCAGTGAGATGAGTGTGGCCGGGGCCTGGTTGGGCATCATCGCGTTCGCCTTTCAAATCTATTTTGATTTCAGCGGTTACAGCGACATGGCGATCGGTTTAGGCAAAATGCTGGGCTTTGAATTTCTGGAAAACTTCAACTATCCATATATCTCCCGTTCGATTACAGAATTCTGGCGGCGCTGGCATATATCGCTAAGCACATGGTTCCGCGATTATGTCTATATCCCTTTAGGCGGCAGCCGGCATGGCCGGGGAAAGCAGATCCGCAACTTAATGATCGTCTGGCTGCTGACGGGTTTCTGGCATGGCGCAAGCTGGAATTTCATGCTTTGGGGAATCTACTTCGGCGTGATTTTGATACTGGAAAAGTTTGTTCTCAAGCCGATCTTGGAGCGGCTTCCGAAAGTGCTTCAGCATGGCTATGCATTAGTCCTGATTCTGTTAGGCTGGGTGCTGTTCGCCTTTACCGATCTGGATGCCGGATTAGCGTATCTGAAGATGATGTTCGGCTGGGGATCGGTCAGTTTGATTAATGCTCGAACGTTATTTTATCTGCGGGACTACGGTTTGCTTTTGATCATCATGATCCTGGCCAGCACGCCGCTTGGGCATCAGCTTTACGAAACGAAGATCCGCGGTCGCCGCTGGGAAGGCGTAATGCCGTTCTTGATCGCGGCGGGATTGATTCTCTGCACGGCGTATCTGGTCGACGCTTCGTACAATCCATTCTTATATTTCCGGTTTTAGAAAGCTAACTATATAAAAATCAAGAGTATCTGATGAAAAAGTATGAAAATGAGAACAGAAATGTAGTTAGCGTCATTTGTTCTTTGAAATGTGAATGGATTTGTAAAAAAGAGCACACTGAAAACAACCGTAAAGGCCTGATTTTAAAAATTAGGAACTCAGCCAGCTGTTATTTCAGAAGTGCGGGATCAAACTGTTGATTGGTGATCAACAGATGATAGATAACGCGGAGAAGCTTTCTGACACAATGGCCTTGAGCGCAGCGATGCCCTTTACCTTGAGAGCGTTTCAGGTCATAAAATCGTTTAAAAACGAGATTATACCTAATGACCGGGGTGATGATTTGGTAAAGTGTCTTCCTCAAGTATGTGGAGCCTTTCTTCGTAATCGCCATATGTTCGGCACGATATTGACTGGATTCATATTCTCGCGGAGCCACACCGGCCATTTTAATCACTTTTGATACTTTATCGTAGTTGCGAATCTCTCCTAATTCAGCTAAAATGGAAGTGCCTGAGAAATGAGAAATTCCTGGCATACTGAGGATAGGAGAGTTGGTTTCGAGGCTGAACTCTTCTATTTTTTTATCGATTTCTGCGATTTGTTCATTGATGAGTTCAATCTGGGCCGCAAGATGCTTTATGTTTAACTCTTCTGCGATGGAGCTAAAGCCTACGGAAGCTTTAGCGGCTTCTTTGAGCTTCTCCGCAGTCAGAGCGATACGACTGCCTCTGCCTTTGACATCAAAGCACTTGCGCAGGGATCTAAGATCAGCCTTAGCGATTTTATCAGCACTGCCAAAATTCTTTAATACCGTCATATAGACAGTACCGTATTTTGATTTAAAGAGCTGATTAAACTCAGGGAAAGTCAGATCAATCGCTCGCTGAAGACGGTTAGAATAAACATTTTTCTGTTCTTTTAAGTTATGGTGCTGACGGGTCAGCTGCTTCATTTCATAAAACTTAAAGTTATTGGGAGTCACAAGACGATAAAGCTTCTTTCTGTGAGTGTTGGAAGCCAATACGTCACAAATGGTGATCGTGTCCAGTTTATCGTTCTTCGTGCAGCTGCCCTGCCTCTTCCGTTCGAAATCCGTAGTGGTCGGGTTCATCAAAGCGACAGAAAAGTTGTGGTCTAACAGGTATCGGAGTAAAGCAAAGTGATAGTGGCCGGTATCTTCCATGCCAATCAGAAGCTCATCATCTCTTGAGTAAGCTTCCAAGGCGTGAGTTAAAAGGTCGAAACCAGCTTGGTTATTTTCGAAGAATGTGGGTTTAACCAGTTCTTCACCAGTGCTGTAATCAAGGATACAGAAACAGTGTTTAAGTTTACCAACGTCAATGCCGACATGAATCATAGGGTATATCCTTCTTTCTATTCTGTGATGTGTACGGATCCACAAGCCTTAGGCCATAAAACCTGGTGCAAAATACGAATTCAAAGACTCATCTAACTAATCAGTATTTGGGAATAAGGTGTGGTGAGATCCTTTCTAAAGTAGTCAAAGCTACAGGAAAATTTACAAATCCACATTCACATATTCATAGTTTACAAATAACTAACACCGTGATCAACCTCGGTTATCAGGTTGAAAGAAAGGAGTTGTATATTGTTAGATTCACTGTTTAGATGAGTCTTTTACAATATACCAGGAGGAAGCAGGATGAAAAAAGGAACTCAGACAGCGATCATTATTATTTTCTGCAGTTTTCTGGGCTGTTTCACGATTTTAAACTTGTTTTCTCCCCAGCGGACATTCTCCGAAGCGGAAAATCGGGTGCTGGCGCAGTTTCCCGAGTTCAGCTGGAAACGGTTTTTCTTCGATGATTACACAACGGATCTGGAGGAATGGTTTACAGATCAGTTTATTGCCCGGGATCTGTGGATCGGCGTGAAAGCGGCGGGAGAACGGGTGCTGGGTAAAATAGAAAATCAAAATGTTTACTTTGGCCGTGAGGACTGGCTGATCGGTCAGGTGGATGTTTTGGACAGGATGCAAAGTGCGAAGAACATCGCCAAGATCAACGCCTTTGCCGCGCAGTCGGAAATTCCGGTCAGCGTCATGCTGGTGCCGACCGCGGCGCTGATGGAAAAGGAGAACCTGCCGCAGGGAGCGTACAATACGGATCAGGACGCGTTGATCGACGCGCTGGAAAGTCAGTTGGCGGGGGTTCAAATTGTCGATGTCCGCACCGCACTGCAGGCCCAGAAAACACAGCTGAATGCAGATGAAACCCTGTATTTTAAAACCGATCATCACTGGACGGCGCAGGGGGCCTGGGCGGGCTATGAAGCGTTGATGACGGCCTGGAATGAGAAGCCGCTGAAGCCCGGCGAAGATTTCATCTATCAAAGAGCGGCCGAGGGGTTCAAGGGAACGCAGTATTCCCGTTCCGGCGCGTTCTGGCATCCGGGCGATCCGATCTGGACATGGACGTATACTTTTCCTTTCGATGTGCGGGTCGTTTACGATCAGAGCGGCGACGTACAGACTTCGCTGTTCAGCGATCAACGGCTGAATGAAAAAGATAAGTATATGACCTATCTTGACGGCAACCACGCGTTAGTCGAAATCGAAACCTCGAGCGCATCCGCAGAGAAATTACTCGTCATTAAGGATTCCTACGCGCATGTGCTGGTGCCGTATTTAGCGCCGCATTTCAGTCAGATTACCCTGGCTGATCTGCGCTACTACCGGATGCCGATGTCGCAGCTGGCCCAGCAGATGGGAGCCGATCGGATTCTTATCCTCTACAGTGTGGATAACTTCTGCACGGATACCAATTTAGGTTTGTTAAAATAAGACAAACTTGGCTGTGAGACAGGGGGAACCCAGAAGTATACAAAAGGGAGTCAGGCTGATGAGGAGTCTGGCTTTCTTTTCGGGGAAATGGCTGTTCGTTTAGGGATGGTGATGGTAAAATAAAGTGAAGATCGGTAAAGGAGAACATGATGAAAAAGATCCTTCAGGTTTATGAAATGTTTACTTCTTATGACGGCACGACGTTTGTTTACGCGCTGTCGTATTCACTGCTTCTGGCGCTGGCGCCGCTGACCGCACTGCTGGTCGTGTTTTTCAGAAGTTCCCCGGCCGGTCTTGCGAGCATTCTGGACTTTGCGGAGCAGTATATCCCCCAGGATCTGCTGAGTCCGTTCATTGATTTTTTCTTAGGCAATTCACCGGTGGAATTGATTCCGCTGATCTTCTTCATCGTTGTTTCCTTGTGGGTCGCATCGCGGGCAATTTATTCTTTTTTGATGATTTCCGCGCATCTGGACGAAGTGGAGCTGCCGCTGTGGTTCATGCGCGGTGTATCGTTGGTCGATTTCGTTGTGCTGCTGGCCAGCCTGGGCTTAATGGTCTTTGTTCTCCAGCAATTCCCGTTTACAGGGTTACTGACGCAGATTGCCGTGCTGTTCGTGGGGTTCTGCATCTTTTACCGGCTGTTGTCGTTTCGTAATTATCAATGGCGTGCGGTGGCTCCGGGAGCTTTGTTTACGACGGTCTGCATGTCGCTGCTCGGTACGTTTTTCTTTTTTGTTATCAATCATTTCACACGCTATGAATCGATTTACGGACCCTTATCGTCGATGGTGATTTTGTTTCTGAGCGTCTATATCATTGCGTCGATCATCTATCTGGGGTTCTGTGTCAACCAGGTGTTTGTGGAAAAAGATATGGTTCAGCCGCTGAAGCATTATGTGACGGCGGTTAAAATTCTGGAAAAGATATTTCCGTTTTCATTATTAAAGTAGAGGGAGGCTATCATCATGGAGAAAAATCAAGACCGCACTGTGACGGTGACGGCGAAAAAGATCGGAATCAATGGCGAGGGGATCGCTTATCTGGAGGGAAAACCGGTGTTCGTCGATCAGCTGCTGCCGGGGGAAACGGCTGAGATTGTTCTCCTCGACTCGCAGCCGCGGTATGCGAAAGGACAGGTTGTCAAACGGCTGAACGATAGTCCGCAGCGGGTAAAACCGCAGTGTCCGGTGCAGGGGCGCTGTTCGGGATGTCCGTTAATGATTCTGAAACCGGAAGCGCAGCTTCAGGTAAAGCGGGAACTGGTGCAGGAAGCGCTAATCAAGTATGCCGGATTATCTCGCGATAAGGTGCAGCCGGTGATCGCCAGTCCGTCAGGATTGGGCTACCGCAATCAGTGTAAGCTGCCGATCCGGGAAGAACGGGGCAGACTGGTGAACGGTCTGTTTGAAGAAGGAAGCAACCGCGTGATGCCGATCGCGCATTGTCTCATTCATGACCCGGATCTGGAAGCTTTGCGCAAGCAGATTCTGGCGTTGGCTAATCAGTTCCGGCTCAAGGCGTATGATCCGAAAAAGGGAACAGGATTGCGCACGTTGGTCTTGCGGGGATTTGAGGGTCAGTACCAATGCGTACTGGTGAGCGGGGAGGATTCCCTGCCTAAGGGGTTCATAGAGAAACTCAAGGCGATTGAGGGGATGACCTGCATCATGCAGAATATCAACCCGGACAAACGGACGCGTCAGTTATTCTCCAATCGGTGGTCGCTGCTGGCGGGGGAAGACCGGCTGCCGGTGCAGTTCGGCGATGTGCGGCTGTCGCTTTCCTGCGCTTCGTTTTTCCAGCTGAACCGGCCGCAGGCATTGCAGATGATGCGGATGGCCGCGTCGTTGATCGAACCGTGCGATACGTTAGTTGAGGCCTACAGCGGCGTCGGCGGCATCTCGCTGATGTTGAAAGAAAAAGCGAAAACGATCATCGGAATTGAGTTTGTTCCGGAAGCGGTGGAGAACGCGAAGGAAAACGCCCGGCTGAATCGGGCGGAGAACGTGCGGTTTGTATGCGGCGATGCGGCGAAGGAAATGAAGAAGATCATCCGCCGGACGAAAATTGACGCGGTCATCGTCGATCCGCCGCGGACGGGGCTGGACGGCGCAATGATCGAAAGTCTGCGGCAGTGTCAGCCAAAGCAGATTGTGTACATTTCCTGCAATCCGGCAACGCTGGGGAAAAACTTGAAGGAATTGAAGGACTTGTATGAAGTGAAAACCGTGATTCCGTTTGATATGTTTCCCAACACGCCGCATGTGGAGAGTGTCGTGTTGATGTCAAGGGTTGAAAAATAGAGTGTAGAAATGGCTTGAAAACAAGCACTTTCCCATGATTTTAGGCGTAGTTGCCTGCCAGGATTTCCACTGTGGATTTTCCTTTGAGGAACATATCCACTGCTTGTGTCCGTAGGGTTGAGTTGACAGGATGAAAACAGGGGTAGGTTGTAGAGATAGGATTGTTATGAGGGTAGGTTGAGTTGATAAGATGGTTGAACCTGGCTAATTACCATACGCGAAAAACAAGGGAACGATAATTAGGCGCAAGAGAGGATGTGATGCTTTATGCCGGAAAATAAAAGAGTGCATTTCATTCCTCTTATACCAAAGCGAGAAAAACGTGTTGGTATTTATTGCCGTGTCAGCACAAATAGTATGGAACAATTGCAAAGCTTAACAGCACAGGTATCACACTTAACCAGAATAACAGCAGCAACTCCTCAGTGGCTCTTGGCAGATGTTTATATGGATATTGAAACCAGTAAAACGGGCTCGTTCAGAAAAGAATTCAATCGAATGCTGGAGGATTGCCAAGCACATAAATTGGATATTGTTATTACGAAAAATATAAGTCGATTTGGGCGAGACACTGTTGAAACGTTGGATGCGTTAAATCGATTGAAGGCATTTGGAATCCGTGTAATCTTTGAACAGGAAGAATTGGATACGGCAAATACAGATAGTGATTTGATTATTTCAGTGATTGAGTCTGTTGCACAGGCAGAGAATGAATCTCGTAGTGAAAATATAAAATGGGGAATTAAAAATCGTGCCGCATCTGGAAAATCAAAATTGTACGAAGGAAGTGTTATGGGTACAAGCATGGTGCAGATGGGCGATTGATAATTGATGAAGAAACGGCAAAGAATGTGAAGTTGATATTTGATTTGTATCTTAGCGGACAGAGCGTTGTAGGCATCATTAAGGAGTTGGAAAAAAGAGAAATTCTATCATCAATCGGAAAAGAAAAACGGTGCAAAAGAACGATTGATGTTATGCTAAGTAATGAGAAGTATACGGGTGATGTAAAACTGTTAAAGTCCGGTAACAGTGAAGTACAGTATTTGTCTACAGATAATAACCCGGCGATTATATAGAAGGAGACATTTGAAGCTGTGCAGATTGAAAAGGCTAGGCGGAGTAATGTGACTAGCGGAGAATCTGGTAAACAGCGTAAAAGCAAAAAATATAGTTCAAAGAGAGGGTAAATAAAAACACTTTAGAAGTCAAATTCAAGAAGATTGGAGGGAAATAATATGGCTACATATGCTTATAAAGATGCTAATAGAAAAAATGTAATCTATGCATCGAATGCTGTAAAAGAAGATAGAAATAAAAGATTTTATTGCCCGAATCCAAATTGTGCAGCACATTTATATATCTGTGCTGTTGATGGAAGTAAGAAAGCATATTTTAGAGCGACAAGAAAAGAATTTCCACATATACCAATGTGTTCATTTGGACCAAAAACAGTTGATTTCGAACCAAATCAGTTCGATGAATCAAAGTTTGTGTTTGATAATGCTATGGATAAATTATTTGTTGAAACTGATGCACAAAAAGTTCAGAAAACCTCAGAAAATAATAATCAAGGTACAGTTAAGCAACATCCGTTACGGACGATAAAGCAAATTTATCAGATGTGTAAAAGTAAACCCGTGACGGATGTGTATGGGGACAAAGAAATAGGTTCAATGATACTGGATGATAGAAGTGAATACAGATATCCCAAAGGATGCTTTGGTAGTAGAATAGTCGAAGCAATCGTAAAAGGAAAATTATATGATAACGGGAAGAAGCAAATTTATTTGTCGGCTCCCGTGAATAGTAAGAAGTATTCATTCGTATTGGAGTTTTCCGATGAAAAGACATATCGGGTTATTCGTGATGAAATATATAACAATAAAGATAAAATAATTGTAGTTGCTGGTAAATGGGAGCCATCAGGTATATATAATTCTTTTATCACAAAGGTATACGGACGAAAGCAAATAACCGTTATAAAGGAATGAGGATTAGTAATTTACCGTGGGAGGATAATACATTTATGCCTAAAAAACCAATAAAAGAAACAATACATGCAAAGGGTATCGATATCGGAATTTACACAAACGATTTTCAGAATGAATTCATTTCATTGACAGATATTGCTAAGTACAGAAGTGATGATCCGAATGCGACAATTTGCAATTGGATGCGAAACAGGGATACGCTGGAATTTCTCGGTTTGTGGGAGACCCTTCACAATCCTGATTTTAAACCCCTCGAATTCGAGGGGTTTAGAAGTCAAGCGGGACTTAATGCTTTTACCATGTCACCATCCAAGTGGATAAATAATGTTTCAGCGATAGGAATTGTATCAAAAGCTGGACGATATGGCGGCACATATGCGCATTCAGATATCGCCTTTGAATTTGCATCATGGATATCGGCTGAGTTCAAGCTGTATATTATTAAAGATTACCAGAGAATAAAAACAGATGAAAACAGTCGTTTGTCACTAAACTGGAATCTCAATAGGGAAATATCAAAATTAAATTATCGTATTCATACCGATGCAATTAAGGAGAATCTGATTCCACCGGAATTGACGAAAGAGCAGATTGCCTATACATATGCCAATGAAGCAGATATGCTGAATGTTGCTTTATTTGGAATAACTGCAAAGCAATGGCGTGAAATGAATCCTGATAAAAAGGGAAATATGCGGGATGATGCGAATCTTAATCAGTTATTAGTATTATCCAATATGGAAAGTTATAACGCCGTATTGATTGAACAAGGGAAAGCGCAGTCAGATAGATTGGTATTGTTGCGTGATTTGGCAGTCAAACAGATGAAAACAATGGAATCTTTGACGATGACAGGGCTGGCTATGCTTACAAAAAAGGAAGATGATCAATGACATTGTCAAATTACTTCCACAAATAAAAATAGCCTAATCAAAAATAATCGTGTTGAGTTGATAGAATTGTTGAAAAGACGCTAAAATAAAGGGAATATTTGCAGATTTTTTAAAAGTGTGGAAAAGCCTATCAATCACACGTTGAGAGTGTCGTGTTGATGTCAAGGGTTGAAAAATAGAGTGTAGAAATGGCTTGAAAACAAGCACTTTCCCATGATTTTAGGTTTAGTAGCTTGTCGGGATTTCCGCCGTGGATTATCTTTTGAGGAATATATCCACCAATTTTGTCCGTAGGGTTGAGTTGACAGGATGAAAACAGGGGTAGGCTGTGGAGATAGGATTGTTATGATGGGAGGTTGAGTGGATAGCCTTAGTATGATGATACAGGAGGACAAACAGATGGCTTATGGAAAATCAATAGAATTGTTTTTGGCAAACGGCACGGCGGACAGTCTTATAACGGCGGAGCTTTCTAACTGGAATGGTTAAGCGATTAAGATTCCAAGAATAGAAGTCAACGACTGTAAGCGTGATGATATAAAAGGCGCAGGGATTTATTTTCTGTTTTGTAAGGAAGATGATGACTCGGATTCTGTATATATCGGTGAAGCCGAAAATATACAAGAACGGCTCATTCAGCATTTGCGCGATTACTCAGCTGAAAAAGAAAAATACTATTGGAATACGGCGGTTTTGTTTGTAGGCAGAGACCTGAATAAAGCACTTATCAGATACCTTGAAAATCGTTTAGTTGATATGGCAAGGGCGAGTAAAAGATATCTTGTTTTAACGAAGAATACATACCGCAATACTGTAATGAAGGAATCACAGGTTGCGGCGATGGAGGAATTTGTAGAAAACATCAAAATACTCATCAATGTATTAGGGTACAAGGTGCTTGAACCGATGATACAAAAGGACAGCATCTCCAATCATGATAATCAGATGCTTTATTTGAATGTTGGAAATGCTTCAGCAACAGCAATGGTTACGACAGAGGGTTTTGTGTTAATTGCGGGTTCATCTGTGAATGAAAAAAACACTATGAAATCCCTGAGTAGAGGAATGATAAAGCTAAGAAATAAGCACTTGGAATCTGGAAAGGTGAAAGACTGGAAAACAACAGAGGATATCCTCTTTTCCAGTTCTTCGGCAGCAGCAGATTTTGTTTTAGGATATAGTGTTAGCGATCCGGCAACTTGGAAGGATAAACGAGGCAGAACGCTGAAAGAAATTGAGGCGGAATGATTACATAGGATTGTACATAAAGCGTAGTCCTACGAAGATATAGTAAATTACTCTGGTGAATGGCTTTTATATTAAATAGACCAAATAAAAAGAGTGACATCTTGGAGAATAAATCTCTTGTAGTCGCTCTTTCTGATAATTGGGTAGCACCTTGCAGAAATGCAGGGTGTTTTCTTTCTATCAGGAAAGTGCATCGTAAAGGAGTAAGAAAATAAAAAATCTTTAGAGTCATATTGCGCTAAAGAGTTTTAAAGCAATGGGATTCATCGTTAGGTACACACTGAAAGGAAGGCGGATTATGGAGAATAAATTGGAAATGACCGAGGCCTTAAACGAGGTAATGAAAATGATGAAACAAACTCAAATGCGTTGAAATGAAGAAGGAGGAATTGTATAATTAACTCACCAGAAATAATGAACGTCTTTGAAAGCGGAGGGAGAGAAGGAAGAAATCTAAAATCAGGAATACCCTCCAGGCAAGAAACTGATGAGGGGTTCTGGAAGGCTTTGTCTTTCACAATGATGCTTGCATCATTTTCTTGGTTGAATCGAAGTGATAAACAAAATCTATATGAAAGACAAGCAGGTAAATTGACTTTTGTGCTTGAAAGATATACGATTACAAGCATAAAAGTAAATGTGAGGAGGAAATGCAGATGGGAGCAACGGAAGATATTATGAAGATGGCAAAAGAGAATAATTGTACAGTTACTACTGCTATGGTAGTTGCCGCCGGGATATCTCGTGGAAATTTGAAGTATCTTGTTGAAAAAGGACTGTTAGAGAAATCTGCTCGTGGCGTATATATTTTGCCGGAAGTTTGGGACGATGAAATTTTTAATTTGCAGAGCAGATTCAAGCGAGGCATATTCTCTCATGAGACTGCATTGTTCCTGTGGGATTTAACAGACAGGACACCTAATGTTTATGCAATGACATTTCCGTTAACATACAATTTAACAAAACCAAAACAAGAGAAAATCAATTGCAATCAGTGCAAAGATGAATGGTATGAACTTGGCATAGATGAAGTGAGAACTCCTGGCGGAAATACAGTCAGAGCATATAATCAGGAAAGAACACTCTGTGATATTTTGCGTCCGAACAGTTCTGCTGATATACAGATTATTTCCGAAAGTTTCAAAAGATATGCAGTCAGGAAAAACAAAAACATACCGCTATTATCTGAGTATGCTAAGATGCTTAAGGTGGAGAAAAAACTGAGGTCATATTTGGAGGTGCTGTTATGAAAAATGCAATGCAGTTAAAGGCTACCATAAAGAATATGGCAAAAGAAAAAAATATATCGGCCCAATTGGTAATGCAAAATTTTATGCTTGAGAGAATGCTTGAAAGAATCTCTGTGTCAAAATATCAAAGTAATTTTATACTGAAAGGCGGTTTTTTGATTGCAGCAATGGTAGGTCTTGATACAAGGGCAACAATGGATATGGATGCAACCATCAAGGGACTTCCGGTAAACGAGAAAACAGTCAGGGATATGTTTGAAGAGATATGTCAGATACAACTGAATGATGATGTGACTTTATCTTTCCAGAGTATTGGAAAAATTCGTGAGGGTGATGAATACATGGGATACCGAGTTCATCTGACAGCAAATTATCCGCCAATGGCAGTGCCATTGAAACTGGATATTACTACGGGAGATAAAATTACACCAAGGGAAGTAAAATACAGTTTTAAATTACTACTTGAGGATAGGAGCATCTCTGTTCTTGCTTACAATCTGGAAACAGTTCTTGCAGAGAAACTGGAAACAGTTATATCAAGAGGTGACCAGAATACCAGACCGAGGGATTATTATGATGTGTACATATTGAAAAGATTGCAGTTTGGAAATATCAATATTGAAACGCTAAGACAGGCAATCGCAGCAACTTCAAAGAAGAGAGGCTCTTATGATGTGCTTTCTGACTATAAAAACATAATGACAACGGTTAAAAACAGCCTCGTTATGCAGGAACAATGGAAAGCATACCAGCGAAATTTTGAATATGCCACAGATGTAAATTTTGAGGATGCCTGTGATACGGTAGTGCAGATTATGGATGAGATAAGTTAACTGGAGGGGTGACTATGATGACAAAGCAAGAAGAAGGAATATTTCTGATGCTGTTCAATAGAAGTGGATATGTTTTAAATTTTTCTACCAACAATTTTGATGTATTTACAACCAACAGTATTGGTTAGGCTCTGTGGGCAAAATAGGGTCTTTCAAAGGGTAAATTTCTTAATGCATACTTAAATAGTTCATCTCAAGAAAACAGGCTAAAACGAATTTCCGATTTATTCCATTATTATGAAGACAATAGGAATATGAATATAATGCAGATTATGAAGATGACCTTTATTTTGGAAGCGGTGTTTCAAGGTACGATAAAAGATACGCTCAGATTGATCAAAAATGCAAAGTCATTATGGATAGAATGGAAGGTGGTTCTTCTATCATCGCAAAGACGGCGGATGCATTGAATTTGTTGCCAGCAAATAGACAGGAGACTGATCAGGGCGCAGACGCAATAAAAGCAGTCTTGGGGAATTTGAGGGCAAGACCATCAAAGTTAGCCGAGATTAGAAATCCATTCGGGAGCGGTCACGGGAAAAGTGCATCTTTTCAAGGCTTAGAGGAACGCCACGCTAAGCTGACTGTAGGAAGCAGTATTACATTTGTCGATTTTTCTGGAGTACCCATGAGAAACAGCAGAAAATAGAAACAAAGGGGATATAAATATGATGCACAAAATTAGATCAAGCTTAATCGCAAGAAATCATATTACAGACCGTTGTTATGAGTTAGAAATACATTTTGACAAGAGGACTACAGAATGAATGACCGTGGAGAAATAATATACCAGACCGAAGACGGTCTGACGAAAATAGATGTCATTATGCATGACGAAACGGTGTGGCTGTCGCTTGTACAGATGGCTGATTTGTTTCAAAGAGATAAGTCTACTATATCTAAGTATATAAAAAATATATTTGAAGATGGAGAATTAGTCAGAAATTCAGTTGTTGCAAAATTTGCAACAACTACTGCGGATGGAAAAACATATCAAGTGGATTACTATAATCTTGATGTTATCATCTCCGTTGGCTATTGAGTGAAATTCCAGCGTGGTGTGCAGTTTCGTTTATGGGCAACGAATATCTTAAAGGAATACATCAAAAAAGGTTTTGCCATGGATGATGACCGTTTGAAGGAACTAGGCGGTGGCGGATATTTTAAGGAGTTACTGGAAAGAATCCGTGACATCCGAGCTTCTGAAAAAGTGTTCTATCGTCAGGTATTGGAAATCTATGCGACCAGTGTTGATTACAATCCCGACGCAGAAGTCTCTATACAATTTTTCAAAAGAGTGCAGAACAAGATTCACTATGCTGTTTAAGGAGAAACAGCGGCAGAGGTGATTTATCATCGTGCGGATGCGGAAAAAGACTTTATGGGCTTGATGACTTTTTCAGGAAACCAGCCTACGCTCCGTGAAGCGAAAATGGCTAAGAATTATCTGGATGAAAAAGAACTTCGTGCGATGGGACAGTTAGCAGTGTGGAAAAGGATTATTTGGAAAGTATAAAGCTGCTGGAACAAAAAGGGAAACAGTGAAAATGATCTATCCAGAAATTTCGAATAATTCAAGAGATGAAGATTAATGGACTTGTTCCCTGCAATAATGAAAAGTCAGGCCCTAAGATTGCTATGAAAACTACCCGCGGCCTATATTAAAAAACAATGATAAATAGATGTTATAAAATAAAGCTAAGGGAACGCGGACGAATGCCTAAAAGCCAATAAAAGAAACAAGATATGTAAAAAAGAACCAGGATTAAATCTTCTGTATGATGCGAATGAAGTAAATTCCATGAATGTTAAGTCTAAAGTAAAGTGAATGGGATTAGAATGTTTTATAAAAAACGGAAGTTTAGAAGGGATAAATAGGAACGATCCTCATCGGGATACCTGGCTTTTACGTCCTTCTTTTTCTCGAGAAACCAACCTGGAAATTTCTAAGAATCCCTTAAGAAAAGCCATTTCACCTTGTAACTTAGTTTGAATTCGTGTACAATGGCAATGCTGTAAATAACGAAAAGAATTGGAGTGCTGAATGTGTTAAAAAAATATTTCCTAGTGTTTCTGATATCCATGGTACCCCTGATTGAGCTGCGCGGCGCGATCCCGTATTCCCAGGCGTTCGGTATGCCGCTGTGGTCCTCTTATATTGTTGCGATTGTTGGCAATATGATCCCGGTTCCATTTATCTATCTGTTCGCCCGGAAGGTCTTGATCTGGGGCGCAGACAAGCCGGTTATCGGCAAGTTCTTTACCTACTGTCTGGACAAAGGCGAAAAAGGCGGAAAAAAGCTGCAGGAAAAAGCCGGCCGCGGCCTGTTTGTCGCGCTGTTGCTGTTCGTGGGAATTCCGCTGCCGGGCACCGGCGCCTGGACGGGAACGTTGGCAGCCAGCTTTCTGGACATGGATTTTAAATCCAGCGTCTTAGCCGTGATGGGCGGCGTCTTACTGGCCGGCGTCATTATGGGCTTAGCCAGCGCAGGTCTGTTCGGCGCGCTGAACCATTTTATCTTAGGCTAAAAAACAGCGAAACTTTGAGAAGCGAGAGTCATCAAGCTTCCAAAGCGACGCTGTTTTTATTTGTTTCATTTTGGGGATCGAGGAATGGCTGCTGGATGAGCAGCTTTTCAAATTCAGAAATGGTCACCGGCGTACAGTAATAAAATCCCTGAACCAGATCACATCCGTTTGCCTTTAGAAAATCAATGTATTCCTGCGTTTCCACGCCTTCCGCTACCGTTTTCATTCCGAGACGGCGTGTGATCGTCAATAATTCCTGCAATACAATCCGGTTTTTTTCATGCAGCGGCTGTGTAAAAAAGCAGCGGTCCAGCTTGATGATCGACACCGGAAGAGAGCTGAGCAGGCTTAGCGACGAGTAACCCGATCCGAAATCATCCAGGGAACAAGGAAATCCGAGATTCTGAATTTCCTTCATATAATCCAATAACGAAACCTCGCTGCCCAGCTCAATTTCTTCCGACAATTCCAGCTCTAATAATGACTGCGGAATTGAGTAACGGCGGTAAATTTCCAACAGTTCACTGAGATAACTGGTGTCTTGAAAGGAGGGCCGCGACAGATTGCAGCTGATTGGCACAACCGGCGCTGCCTGTCGGATCCAGCGGCTGAAGCACTGGCATAACTGCTCGAAAACAAACTGATCAATCTTGCGGATAAACGTATTCCGTACAAGAATCGGCAGGAATAAATTCAGCGGGATCTGCCGTCCATCATGGAACCAGCGGATCAAAGCTTCCCCGCCGGCGATCCGGCCGTCTTTTAATGAAACCTTAGGCTGGATGAAAACGACAAATTCCGGTTTTTCCAGCGCCGAATGCATCAGCGTCTCAATTCGAGCCTGATGATGAAGCTGTTCCCGGATTACCGGACTTGAAAATTCATAGGAAGTGCTGTATCGGGAATAATCCGGCTCGCACAATCGCGCATTGTTGGCACAGTCCAGGGCAAACAGATAATGATCATCGGGATGAACTTCATGCATCCCAAACGATAACAACAGCCGCAGCCAATGTCCGTCATAATGCAGCTGATAGATTTCTTCGTCGATGACTAAGATCCGCTGAATCAGATCATACCGGCTTTCCTGTTTTAAAAGCAAAACGAACTGATCTTCACACAGCCGGAAAACCGTTTCTTCCAATCGTAAATTATTATTCAGAATGGCAAAAATCCGGTGCAGAATTTCATCGCCCGCCGGGTAGCCGTACAGATAATTGATCGTCTGGAACTGTTTGATATCCATGATCATCAAGACCAGGGATTCCTGAAACTTTAGTTTCAGCTTGTAAAAAAGCGATTCTCCATCCCGGCATTCGACGGACAACGCCGCTCGCTCCGAAATGAGGTCTTGATTCTTGTTCATGGACATACCCTGCCTTATTTCTCTCATTATATCATTAACCCGGACGATCCTAAGAAATTTTACGGAAGTGAGACATTGATATTAGTAAAAACCTGTAAATTATAATATAATAACAAAGAGATTAAAAAGTCGGGGAGGCGGACGGATGGAAAGAATTAAAATTCAGATGCTGGGCGGTTTTATCTTAAAAACACACGAACAGACGATTGATCTTGTCGCATTGCTTGGCAAGCAGACAGCGGCGTTTCTGGCCTGTCTTTGTCTGAATCACGGCACCTTGGTGACAAAAGAACGCTTGATCGAATTGTTTTGGGAGGATTCTAAAAACCCGCTGAACGCGATGAAGTTTACTGTTCACCGGCTGCGGAAATATCTGGAGGAGCTGCCTGTGGCGGGCGCGGACGGTTGGATTGTGACGCAGCGGGGCGGCTACAGCTTTGTTTGTTCCGATCTGGAACTGGATATTGACGAGCTGAATAAGCCGCTGGATCCTGAGAATCTCGACGGCGATCAGGCGGAAGCCCTGGCAAAATTGTATCCTGGCGAGTTTCTGCCAGGTTTGGATCAAAGCTGGATCTATACATACCGTGAACAATACTGGCAGCTGTATCTCCAGCGGGTTCAGGCGGCGGCTTTGTCGCTGGCGGAGCATCATCATGAGGAACAGGCGGAAACGCTGCTGCTCAAAGCCCTTCAGCACGATCTCTATCAGGATCAGCTGAATTACCTTTATCTGAAAATTCTGCTCGATCAAAAGAAATACGCCCGCGCGATCCAGCATTATGAAAAGATCTCCGATTCTTTCTACAAGGAATTCGGGATGGAATTCCAGGGCAAAAGTCAGTCGCTGGTTTATTTTGTTAAAGCGGATAACGAGGATCAGGAACTGACGCCGCTGGATTATCTCTCTCAGCTGGAAGGAATTAGTGAGCCTTCCGCCTTCTATTGTGAACGTCCGGTCTTTGCCAAGCTTGTACAGAGCAAACGCCTGGAGGCCCGCCGCAGTGCCGAGCCGATCGTGCTTTTGATCACCCATCTGAAAGTGCTGGACGCTGAATTGTCCGCCCAGGACTGCGGGGATCTGATGAACCGCATCATCCGCTCAGGGCTGCGGGCCAACGATGTGTACACGCGTTTCAGCAAGACCCAGTTTGGAATTTTAATGACGGTGCGGGAAAAGAGCGATACCGCGCTGGTTATGGACCGGCTTACCCGGCGGTTTTATAAAAAAATCGCGTCTTCCCGCTGCCGGCTTCATTATGACTACGAAATATTGAACGAAAAAGCTCCCGCTGCTCAGCATTCATAAAAATAATTCTTTAAATCCCGCATTATCTAACGGATTTCTAACCACTTTCCCGCATAATAAAGTACAAGAAAGAAAGGGTGGCTGCGGTGACAAGGCTTAGACTGTTGATTACGAGTTTTGCCTGCTTCCGGACGTGGCCGCCGGAAGTTTTTGGCCTATATCCTCATGCTTCCCTGCCTGCGGCGGTGATCGATCCGACGCTGGAATTCGGCTGGGGATGGTTGATCGGCTGGGGCATTTTGGCCGGCGGCCTGATCGCCGTACTGCGGGTGATGGTAAAGCGGGATAAGATTGTGCTGAAATTGGGCAGCATAGAAGAGAATCCGGACGGGACGATGACTGTTGTCTGCGCTGGTTATCAAAACAAAAAGCCGCTGCCGCTGGATTTATCCCACATCCGTGTCCGCAAAGGTTCGGCCTTGATCTTCCGGCAGTCACAGAGCAGTGATCTTGACGATTGTCAGCTGACCATCGTGTTGGATTCCCTGGCAGAATTATCGGTGGAAGTCGGCCCGGCGAAGCTGATCGTCAGTCAGAGCCGGCTTCGTGCCGGGCGTTAGAACCGCTTCAATTTTTCGCGGTTTCTTGATCGGCGGGAGGATTTCGCCGTTTCTTTTCTGCCCGCGAAACAGAGTCCCATGAGAACCGTGAGGTTTGTGTTATAATGAAACAGAAAAAGGAGGAGTGCAGATTTTGAAAATACGCAGATGGCTTGTTTTGGCACTGTTATTATCGGCCTGCGGCTCCTCCGGCAAGCCGTCTTCAGCCCAGGAATACCCGACGCCCACCGAGGAAACCCCCTCTCCGACGCCTGCGGAAATTCATCTTCCCGAGGCTTCCGGCAGCGTGGTTATGGGCGACGATTTAATCCAGATCGACGCCAGCCATGCCGATCAGGGCTACATCATGGTGAAAACCCTAAGTCCCCAACATCGCCGGTTAAAGCTGAAAGTCATCAAGGATGGAGAAGAATATCCCTACGATATCGACCAGGATGGAAATTATATCACCTACCCCCTGACATTGGGCAGCGGACAGTATGAAATCCGGGGATATGAGAATATTGAAGGCTCGCGGTATGCGGTCTTGTTCAAGCAGACGTTGGACGTTCAGCTAAGCGGGGAAACGCTGCCGTTCCTCTATCCGAATCAGATCGTGAACTACACGCCGCAGTCGGCCAGCGTCCTGAAATCATTTGAACTGACGCAGGACTGCCGGACTGAGCTGGAACGGGTGCTGACGGTTTATAACTACGTGGTCAAGCATGTCAGCTATGACTGGGACAAAGCGGAAGAAGTCAAGGATCAGTACGTCCTGCCGGTGGTCGACGATACGCTGGCCCAAGGCAAGGGTATCTGTTTCGACTATGCGGCGCTGATGAGCACGATGCTGCGCGTCCAGCAGATTCCAACCCGCCTGATTACCGGCTATGTCGACGAAGGCTATCATGCCTGGGTTGAGGTCTATGTCCGCGGGGCCGGCTGGATCAATCCGGAAATCTATTTTGAAAAAGAAACCTGGACGCGCTTAGATCCGACCTATGCGTCGACCCAGATGAAATACAACGGCCAGTATCAGGATAAATATCGCTATTAAAAGGGGGATGGAAGCATGAAAAAAATCGCCGGAAACGAATGCGCGCTGCTGTGCCAGCAGCTGTCGATGATGATCAGCTCGGGCTTGTCGGCAGAAGACGGATTAGGCGTGGTGGCCAACGATCAGCCGGATGCCGGTCTGCACGACGCACTGCTGAAAATCAAGAATGAGATGGAACTGGGCGAAACCCTGGCGGACAGTCTGGAACGGACGGAAGCGTTTGACGCCTATATGATCCGGATGGTGCGGATCGGGGAACAGACCGGTTATCTGGATCAGGTGCTGGATGCGTTGGCGCAGTATTATCAACGGATGGAAAAGATCCGGATCAATCTGAAGAACGCGCTGACCTATCCGTTGATCCTGCTGATCATGGTGATGGTCGTCGTCGGCGTGATCTTATTTAAGGTGCTGCCGGTGTTTGACGAAGTGCTGCGCAATCTCGGCGTTTCGCTTACGGTACCGGCGCAGGTGCTGATGCAGGCAGGGACGGTTCTGATCGTCGCTTCCGCGGCGGTTTCTGCTCTGGTATTGATCGGGGCCGGGGTTGTCGGATGGCGGCAGCTTCGCAATCCGCAGCTGTCATTAACGGCACTGTTTGCCCGCGTGCCGTTGATCAGCGGGGTATGCCGTGAATTATCGCTGGCGCAGGCGGCGTTCGCGTTGTCCTTATTTACCCGCAGCGGCGTGGAAATCAGCGAAGCGCTGCAGGGGTTGGAAACGTTGATCGAACATCCGGGCGTGAAAAAACAAATCCGGGACTGCATGCAGAAAATGAACGCGGGCGAAAACTTTGACCGGGCGTTGCTGGATTGCGGATTGTTCAAAGAAGCCTATGCCCGGATGATCGGCATCGGTCTGCGGGCCGGCCGGGGCGACGAGATGATCGCGCAGGTGGCTGAGCGCTATGACGACGATACGGAAACCGCCGTCAACCAGTTCTTGAATACGATCGAACCGCTGATGATCGTACTGCTTTCCGTCATCGTCGGGGCAATTTTGCTTTCGGTGATGCTGCCGCTGATGAACATCATGTCCAGCATTGGATAATCCGATGAAGAAACTGGGAAAAATCACAGCGTTCATCCTGGTCTTTGCGGCGGTTTTGGGCGGAATCGTTTATTCCCTGAACCAGGCTTCAGGCCAGATCCAAAATGAAGAAGCGCAGCTGATCGAGCAGCGGATCGAACAGGCGGCGGTGCTGTGTTACGCGTTGGAGGGAAGCTATCCTGATGAGGTAAGCTATCTGGAACAAAACTACGGGGTCGTGATCGACCATGCGAAATATAATGTGTTCTATCAATCGCTCGGCTCCAATCTGAAACCTGAGGTCGCGGTCTACCGGAAGGGGGCGGCGCGATGAAACGGTCAGTAACGGAAATGGTGTTTATGCTTCTGCTGCTGACGCTGTTTGTCGGCTGTTCGTTTGTCACCATCGAGCGGTGTGCGTCCTTCTACCAGCGGATGCTGCGGGAACAGCGGCAGGATGATCGGGTGCAGCTGCCTTATCTGGTGTTGTTCAACCGGCTGCAGGGCGTCAGCAGCGGGCAGGTGCGCGTGCAGCGGATCGAAGATCAGGAGTGTCTGGTGATTCGTGAACAGATTGAGGACCGGACGTATGAAACGGTGTTCTATGTTCAGGCTGGCCAGTTAATGGAACTGCTGCGGCAGGCGGACAAGCCGGTGGATCTGAGCGCCGGGGAGCGGTTAGCGGCTTCCGATCCGATCCGCTTTGAGCTGCAGGGATCGCAGCTGCGGCTGCAATGGCAAAGGGAAGCGGGGACAGCGGCGCTGAGCCTTGAGCTGAAGGAGGGCGCAGAATGAAAATACGGCAGCGTTCCAGTTCGTTTTATTTCCTCAGCGAGCTGTTGTTTGTGATTCTCTGTTTTGCCCTCGGCTCTGTGCTGTGCGTGCGGTTGTTCGCCCTGGCCAGCGCCAAGCATTATTTAGCGCTGGATCAGAACCAGGCGCTGCGGTTGGCCCAGCCGCTGGCTGAGCAGCTGCGGACGCATTCCGGTACGCCGCTGAACACGCTGTGGCCGCAATGCGAAAGCGACGCCTGTGCATGGCGGAGCGATGAAAACGGGATGCCGCAGGAAAACGGCGTTTATCAGATTGAGATTGAACGCCTGGTCCATAATGAAGAAAAAGCCGCCGTCCTGCGCGTCGTGCGGATGAAAGATGGCCGGGTTCTGTTGGAAATCGGGCCGATCCGAGGAGGCGGGAAGTCATGAGTCATCATCAGGAAACCCAGACCGCGGTGCATATCGGCACCGGAATCGCGCCGTTATTGATGTTGTTCTGCCTGTTGTGCATGACGACGTTCGCAGTTTTGTCGTATGTCCAGGCCAGCGCGCAGCTGAAAATGAGCGACAAGGCGATCAGCCGGGTGCAGGCGCGTTACAGTGAAACGGAAATGGAAAAGGAGGAACGCTGATGGATTGTCCAACGATATTGCAGCAGGCGGTCGACCGCCGGGCTTCGGATATTTTTATCGTCGCCGGCACGCCGTTAACGATTAAAATCAACGGGGAAATGGTCCAGCTGGATGATCAGCGGCTGACGCCGGCGATGACGGAAGCGCTGATTCAGGAAATTTTTAAATTAAGTCAGAACCGGACGATGGATCGGCTGCATCAAACGGGCGAGGATGATTTTTCCTTTTCGCTTTCTCAAATGGGACGGTTCCGTGTGAATGTCTATCGTCAGCGCGGATCGCTGGCCGCGGTGCTGCGGGTTGTGCGGTTCGTCCTGCCCGATGCGAATGAGCTGCATATCGGTCCGGAAATTCTGTCGTTTTCCGAGCTGAAAAAGGGACTGGTGCTGATCACCGGCGCAGCGGGCAGCGGGAAATCCACGACGCTGGCCTGTCTGATCGACGCGATCAATCACAGCCGCAGCGGGCATATCATCACGATTGAGGATCCGATAGAAGTGCTGCACCGGCACCAGAAAAGTATCGTCAGCCAACGCGAGATCGGACAGGATACGCCGGATTATATCCACGCGCTGACCGCGGCGCTGCGGGAAGCTCCGGATGTGATTCTGGTCGGGGAAATGCGCGATCTGGAAACAATGCAGACGGTGCTGTCAGCGGCGGAAACCGGGCATCTGGTCTTTTCCTCGCTGCACACGACCGGCGCGGCAAATACGATCAACCGGATTATCGACGTGTTCCCGGCCGAGAAGCAGCAGCAGATCCGTGTACAGCTGTCGATGGTGCTGCAGGCGATTGTGTCCCAGCAGCTGATCCCAGCGGTCGGGGGCGGCCTGATCCCGGCTTTTGAAATCATGAAGGTCAACAATGCCGTGCAGACGCAGATCCGGGAAAATAAGATCCACCAGATTGACAACACCATCCAGGCCAACGCCCGCGAGGGGATGATTACGATGGACGCAAGTCTGTTGAATTTATTAAAGGCCGGCCGGATCACAAAGGAAACCGCGCTGTTGGCCTGCACGGATCCGGATTTAATGCGCAAGCGGTTAACGGCGGCCAATCTGGGATAGGAATTCCTCCGGGAAGAACCAGAAACCTGGAATCAAGTGAAGATCAAATCGAACAAGGATAAAATATGAAGCCGGGGATAAACGATCCGCGCCAAGCCGCAGGTCGTTTTTTATTTTTCGCTTTTCCCACGTTTCTATCAGCGGGAGATTGTGCCGTTACGCGGGTTAAATCTGATACTCTTTCATTTCTTTCAGCAAGTTTTTTCAGAAATAGAGGACTTTTGACTATCAACCAATTTAAAAAAATGTTCAATTCTGCTACAATGAGAAAAAGACAAGGTGGGGAATCGTCATGAATTTTATTTTTATATCGCCAAACTTCCCGAAAACGTACTGGAATTTCTGCCGCTGTCTGAAACAGAACGGCGTGCGCGTACTGGGAATCGGCGACGCTCCATACGAACTGCTTGAGGAGAACCTGAAGCAGAACCTGCAGGAATATTACAAGGTTTCAAGTCTGGAAAACTATGAAGAAGTGTACAAAGCCTGCGCATTTTTTGCGTTCCGCTATGGCAAGATCGACTGGATCGAATCCAACAATGAATACTGGCTGATGCAGGACGCTCAGCTGCGCACAGATTTCAATGTGACCAGCGGCGTGCGCAACGAGGCCATTTCCTTTATTAAATACAAGAGCCAGATGAAGGCGTTGTATGAAAAAGCCGGAGTCCGCACGGCGCGCTGGCATCTGGTGTCACAGCGGGAAGCGGGACTGGCGTTTGTCGCACAGACGGGCTATCCCGTTGTCGTCAAGCCGGACAACGGCGTCGGCGCCAACGCGACCTACAAGCTGGAAAATGAAGCGCAGCTGCATGAATTCTACGATCATCTGCCATCGGTGCAGTACATCATGGAAGAATATGTGCCGGGTTCGATTGAATCCTACGACGGTATCGCCAACCGTGAGCGTCAGCCGATTTTTGAGACGTCGCATGTGTTTCCGCGGCCGATTATGGAAATTGTCAATCATGAGGAAGATATCTATTATTATTCCGTGCGCCAAATCCCGGAGGATCTCAAGGATGCCGGCCGGCGCGTGATCGCGGCGTTTCCGACGCAGAGCCGGTTTTTCCACTGCGAGTTTTTCCGCCTGACTGAAGATAAGGAAGGATTAGGTAAGCGGGGCGATCTGATCGGCCTGGAAGTGAACATGCGTCCACCGGGAGGCTATACCCCGGATATGATGAACTATGCCAAAGATATCGACGTCTATAAAATCTGGGCGAACATGGTCGCGTATGACCACGGATATTTTGATCCTTCGCACCGGCCGTATTATTGTGTTTATACAGGCCGCCGCCACCGCCTGGCGTATCAACATACCCTCGCGGAGGTGCATGAGCGCTACGGCAGCGCGATCGTGATGGCGGAAACGATGCCGGAGGTCTTAGCCCCGGCGATGGGCAACGACATGATCACCGCCCGTTTCGCGGACTATGACGACATGATGGAATTCGTCAGCTTTACCATGACCAAGGAGTAGAAAACATGCATACAGCGTATTATAACGAATACAGCTATCATCTTGACCGGATGATGGAATTCAAGGTTTACGGTCATGCCGGGCGGCCCTGTCTGGTATTTCCGGCGCAGAGCGGCCGGTTCTATGATTTTGAGAATTTCGGGATGGTCGGGGCCGTGCAGGATCTGCTTGAACAGGGCCGGCTTCAGCTGTTTACCTGCGACAGCATCGACTGGGAGACCTGGGCCGCTTTCGACCGCGAATGCCGCGGCCGGATCGAGCGCCATGAGGCTTATGCCCGCTACATCGTGGAAGAGCTGGCGCCGCGGATCCTCGAGATTAACCAGTGGTCCAACGACGGCCGGCGGGCCGGCGGGATTCTGACGACCGGCTGCAGTCTGGGGGCGCTTCACGCTGTGAATTTCATGTTCCGCTGGCCGGATCTGTTCAACGGCACGATCGGCTTAAGCGGCATTTATTCCAGTAAGTGGTACTTCGGCGGCTATATGGACGATCTGGTTTACAACAACTCCACGATCGATTATCTTGATCAGATGCCGGCCGATCATCCGTATGTGGAAAAATACCGGCACTGCGATATCGTGGTGTGCTGCGGCCAGGGCGATTGGGAACAGGAAGCTCAGCAGGACACCCGCCGGATGCAGGAACTGTTAGGCTATAAGAACATCCCGGCCTGGATCGATTACTGGGGCGGCGACGCGGTTCACGACTGGCCGTGGTGGCGCAAACAGTTCCCGTATTTTATCAGCCGTCTTTGTTAAATGCTTCAGAATCTGACCGCCGGGCTGTGTCCGGCGGTTTCTGATTCTTTCCCGCGGTTTTCAGGCTTGCGCTCGGACTGAAAATTCACTACAATGAAAACGTCAGGCTGGGAATTCCCGGCTAGAAAAGAGGATCACAGAGATGCTTATTCAACAGGAAACATGGATTACGCCGCTGGACGAAGCGCGGACGCTCCATCTATATATTCCCGACGGACTGACGCCGGGCCAAAAGGTTCCGGTGCTGTATATGTTCGACGGTCACAATCTGTTTGTCGATGAGGAAGCGACCTATGGCAAAAGCTGGGGATTGAAGGACTACCTCGAGCAAACCCGGCTGCCGTTGGTCGTTGTCGGTCTTGAATGCAACCATGAAGGCAACCGCCGGCTGTGGGAGTTTTCACCCTTACGATTTTGCCGACCCCGTCTGGGGCGAGGTGCAGGGGCAGGGCGAGCTGCTGCTGGACTGGATGAGCGGCGAGTTAAAAGAATGGGTGGACGAGAACCTGCCGGTGCTGACGGATCGGGAACATACGTTTATCGGCGGCAGCTCGATGGGCGGTCTGATGGCCTTGTACGCCGGCGGCCGCTACAGCTCGGTCTATAGCCGGGCTGCCTGCCTGTCGCCGTATCTGGGATTGGTCATGGAACCGTTGTGCGAGGATCTTGACGAAGCCTGGATCGAGGAAGACACGCAGTTTTATATCAGCTGGGGCGGCATGGAAACCGGCACCCAGGAAGAACTGGCGCAGATCACGGCCGATAATCTGACGATCCAGCGGATTCTGGAAGACAAAGCGTCGGTTTATCTGCATTGTTACCCGGAAGGGACGCATTGCGAGGCGTGCTGGGAAGAAGAAACACCGGTCTGGATGGAAGAATTAGGGATCCTGCAGCGGTGTTGGGAGGAAACAGAATGATAAATTTCGTATTGATCTCACCGCATTTCCCATCCAATTACTGGCTGTTTGCGCGGGCTTTGAAAAATCGCGGCGTGCGCGTGCTGGGGATTGTCGACACGCCGGTGGAATCCTTGCCGGAAGCACTGCGGGCAGTGCTGGACGACGTGGTCTGCGTCTACTCGATGACGGATCGGGATCAGATGATCCGGGCCTGCGGTTATTTCACATGGAAGTACGGCAAGATCGACTGGATTGAATCGAATAACGAATACTGGCTGAATTTGGACGCCGAGCTGCGCGAACTGTTTCACGTCACGACCGGCATGTTTCCCAAGCAGCTTCACGTCTGTCAGCACAAGTCGCTGATGAAGGCAAAATACGCTGAAGCGGGTGTGCCGGCCGCGCGCTGGCTGATCAGCGAGGATAAAGCCGAGATCCGCGAGTTTGCCGAAAAGGTGAACTATTCTTTAGTCGCCAAGCCGGATCGCGGCGTGGGGGCGAGCGACACGATGCGGATTCACAACGCGGAGGAACTCGAGCAGCTGTTAAAAACGATGCACTCCGGAATGATCGTCGAGGAATTCGTCCACGGCACAGTCTGCACGTTCGATGGGATTATCAACAACCAGGGCAAGGTCGTCTTTGCGACCAGTCATGTCTACCTGGGATCGGTCATGGATTCGGTCAACGAGAAGCAGCCGATCGGCTGTTATTCGCTGAAAACGGTGCCGGACGATCTGCGCAGCGCAGGCGAGCGGACCTTGCAGGCTTTCGGCGTGCGCGACCGGTTTTTCCATCTGGAATTCTTCCGCCTGGACTGCGATCAGGAGGGGCTGGGCCGGCAGGGCGACATCATCGGCCTGGAAGTCAATATGCGCCCGCCGGGAGGATTTCTGCCGGACATGATCGACTATGCCAACGATATCGACATCTATCAGATCTGGGCCGATACCCTGATCGACCACGAGCCTTGCTACAACCCGGAACGCCCATATTCCAGCGTGTTTGTCGGACGGCGTAAGGAACAAGCCTATCAGCATTCGATGGAATGGATCATCGAAAAGTATCAAGGCGCAATCATCCAGCGGATCGCGATGGATCCGGCGCTGGCGGAAGCGATGGGCGACGAGGTTTTGATCGCCCGGTTCCCGACTGAGCAGCAGGTGTTTGATTTCTATGCCGACTGCGTCCGCTAAGACAAAGCGAACGCTTGCTACTCAAAGAAAAAGCAGAGTCTTCCTGATCCGGCGGAAAGCTTCAGCCTGTCAGGAAGGCTGTTTCGTGAAAGCGATAGTGAAAAAGCGAGGAGAAGATCATGACAATTCAATGGAATGAAGAAGCGCAGCGCTTAAGCGATCTTTGCATCGATCTGCGCCGTCAGCTGCACCGCCATCCGGAATTAAGCTCGCACGAGGAACAGACGGTCGCACTGATCGATCAGTTCTTACAAGCGCAGGGCATCCGCACGCAGATCGTCGAGCACGGCGGAGTGCTGGGCTGGATCGAGGGCGGCAAGCCGGGCCGGACCGTTATGTTAAGGGCGGACATCGATGCGCTGCCGATCCAGGAAGAAAAGACCAACGGCGGCGGATCGCAGAAAGCGTGCGTCAGCGAGATCCCCGGCGTCCAGCATGCCTGCGGCCACGACGGCCATACCGCGATGTTATTGACGGCGGCCAAGCTGCTTCAGGCCCACCGGGAGACTCTGGAAGGCACGGTGCTGTTGTGTTTTGAACGCGGCGAAGAAGCGACGATGAATATTTATCATATCATGAAGGTCTTGGAAAAAGCGGGCATCGAACCGGGACAGCGTGTTTGGTCTGCATGTTTCCCCGCATACTCCGGCCGGGACACTGCAAATTCAGGCCGGGCCGCTGATGGCGGGGATGTTTTCCTTCCATGTGCGGCTGCAGGGACGCGGCGGGCATGGCTCCCGCCCGGATTTTTGCGTCAATCCGATCGATTGCTATGCGGCGATCGGTCAGGCGCTGAACGCGCTGCGGATGCGCACGGTCAGTCCGTTTGAGCCGCTGACGATTTCCACGGGTCTGGTTCAATCCGGAACGAAGTCCAACATTCTGCCGGATACCTGCGTATTTAAGGGCACGGTGCGGTTTTATAACCGGGAAGCGGGACTGGCGTTTCAGGCCAAGCTGCGCCACGTTGTCGAACACATCGCCGAAGCCTACGACTGCACGGCAAGTTTTGATAAGCTGAACGCGCCGGGCTTCCCGCTGAACAATGACGCGGACTACGCGAAAACCGCGGCCGAGGTCTGCGGCGAAATGTTGGGAAAAGAAGCGGTAATCCAGGCCGAGCCGTGGATGGGCACGGACAGCTTCCCGCTGTATTTGCAGCGGATGCCGGGAGTTTACGCCTTCTTAGGCATGCGCAATGAGGAAAAAGGCATCATTGCCGACGTGCATACCAGCCGGCATGATCTGGACGAAAGCGTACTGTGGAAAGGGGCAGCCGCGCACGCGGCCTGCGCCGAGGCGTTCTTAAAGCAAGCGCGGCCGCAGGCTGGAAGCCGAACCCGCTCGATCTGGACACCCTGTTTCGAGCAGGCGGGTTATCTGTTTCCGGAAGGCCGGGACTGATGCGCTTGCGGATCGATGTCGCCCTGGCTGCGGTTTTCCGTCTCGGCGCAAGCCGAAGGCCAGACGATCGCGGAATTGCTTGCGCCGTGGGGATGCTCCAAGGCTGCGCGCTACAAGCTGGAAATTGAACAGAGAATTACGCTGAATGGTCAGCCGGTTCGGCAGCGTGCGAAGGTAAAGGTCGGCGACGAGCTGGCGCTGAAGGTGTTTCAGCAGGAGGAGCCGGATTTTGTTCCGTGGGCAATCCCGGTCAGGATTTTGTATGAAGACGAGCTGATCTTGGCGGTGTCCAAGCCGGCCGGCATGATCGTCCATCCGGATGATAAAGGAAAGACCGGCACGCTGGCCAACGCGGTGGCGGCGTATTATCTGCGGACCGGCCAGCATTGCACTGTCCGGCCGATTCACCGGCTGGACGAAGGCACCAGCGGGATCGTGCTTTTCAGCAAGTGTCCGTTTTTTCAGCCGAAGCTGGATCAGGCTTTGGCCCAGAAGCAGATCGCCCGGACGTATCTGGCGGTGGTCAGCGGCGTCATGAAGCCGAAGGACAGACTGACGCTTGATAAACCGATCGGCCGCGACCGGCATAACGCGAAGGCCTATCGGATTTCCCCGACCGGCAAGCCGGCGGTGACCCATGTCGAAGTGCTGCGCTGCCGGCAGAAGGAGAAACAGACGCTGGTCCGCTGTCAGCTGGAAACCGGACGCACACATCAAATCCGCGTCCATCTGGCGTCAATCCAGCGGCCGGTCGTCAACGACCCGCTGTATAATCCCCGGCCGGTTCAGGGCCGGATGAAGCTGCACGCGTGGAAATGCGCCTGGACAGATCTTGTCAGCGGCCGGCGGGTGGAAATCACGGATGAGCCGGAAAATGAATTTTGGTAATTCTGTCCTGCTTATTTTACAATCTTAAAAAATTAAGAAATGCTGGAATCAATGCGATTTTCAGCATTTTTATTACGTTTATGCTTTATAATGAAATCAACAAAATTAAAAAGAGGAAAGAGTGCAGGTGGCATACATGAAGGTCAATGAGTTTGCCCGTCAGCTGGGGATTGTCAGCAGTAAGGTTCGTTATTATGACCGGATGGGCTTGATTCAGGGAGAACGGCAGGATAACAATTACCGGAATTTTACACCGCAGGACGCCCTGAATATTTATCATGCGCAGATGCTGCGCAGCTTTGACATGAGCATTCAGGAATCGCTGAACGCGAAAAATGAGGAGTTGGAAGCGATTGATCAATGGGTCGGCGCACACGCTGAGTCACTGGAAGAACAAATCCGCTGGCAGGAAATTAAACTGCTGCGGTTAAAGGAAATGCAGGCCTATTTTCAGATGATCAAAGAGGGACGGGAACGCGTGGCTCCACTGTTTCGTGACAACAGCTATAATGTCTGGAATTTTGGAACTGGGGCCGTCAGGACTCCGGGGGTGCAGAAGGCCGTTGAGATTCTGTCTGAGAATATGCCCTTCTCCTACATTGCGATCAAAATCGGCGTGCAGAGCGTGATCAAGGAGCGTCGGCCGCTGGACGTCAGTATCGGCCTGGGTATTCTGGAACGCAATAAAAAGAAGCTGAATCTGAAACTTCCTGCCGAAGTGGAACGAAAAGAAGGCGGCGAGATTCTGCAGTACATGTTGGAGGTTTCCGATCCGTTTCAGCTCACCTGCCAGGATCTAAAACCGCTGCTGGACGAATGTCGGCGGCGCGGGAAACCGATCTGTACGGATATAATCGGCCGGATTTATTTAAGTTACATGAGAAACGGCGTTTTTGTTCATGGAATCGGTTTGGCGGGTGAAATATAAGCGGAGAAAGATGAGGTCATCTTTCCCAACGTCAAACGTCTTCGAGAACCTTGACGAAGAAGACTGCATATACGCCGAAAAGTCGCCGGGATAAACCTGAAAACCAGATTATTTTGCCGGTAAACGGATCTTACGAGGGATCCGTTTTCATTTGTTCTGTTTGTTTGTTCACAAACTTGTTGACTTGTAAGCGGCTAACAGGTTTACAATGTTTACGATTCATAACAGGAGGGAAAGTCATGAAGAAATTTTGTCTTTCTGTGATTCTGGCTCTGGCGATGACGATGAGTCTGACTGGCTGTTCACAGACACCAAAACAGGAACCGGCGAAAACCGGGGACACGATGTCCGGAGTGTTTACAGGCACATCAACGGGCATGCAGGGACCGGTCAGCGTCCAGCTGACAGTGGAAGAAGGAAAGATCACCAAGGCCGAAGTGACTGAATGTCATGAAACCGCAGGTCTGTCCGATGTGGCGCTGGAACGCATTCCATCACAGATCGTCGAACATCAGACCTTTGATTTAGACACCGTTACCGGTGCGACGCTTTGCAGCAACGCATTGATGCGGGCGGCTGAGGATGCGGCGACCAACGCCGGCATGGATCTCAGCGCGTTGAAGGCAAACGCTTATCACGCGGCAGCGGGCGAGGCGGAAACATTATCTGCGGACGTCGTCGTTGTCGGCGGCGGCGGAGCGGGACTGAGTGCTTCGATCGCGGCAGCGCAGGAAGGCTCAAAGGTCATCCTGATTGAAAAAAGCTCGTTCCTGGGCGGCGATACAATGATGGCCGGCGGCGCGTTCAACGCGGTTGACCCGGAAGCGCAGGCGGAACGCGTTTTATCGGAAGCACAGAAAAATACGCTGGATTCCTATCTGGCGCTGTCGACAACCGACGCGGATCTGCATCTGGATCAATTCCCGGAATGGGCGGAAGTCCTGACCACGCTGCAGAGCGATATCCAGGCCTTCTATAAGGCGAATGCCGGCAAGACGGCAGGCAAGGACATGCCGGGCTTCGATTCAATTTCTTTGCACATGTGGCATATTTATACGGGCGGACTGCGGCAGATGAACGACGGCCGCTGGATCGCTTCGAACATTGATCTGGCCCGCACCTTAGCGGAAAGCGCGCTGAATTCTTATGACTGGGCGGGTTCAATCGGCGTCGGCACAGCTTCCCATGCGGGGGCCGGGGATTCACTGTATACCGTATTAGGCGCAATGTGGCCAAGAACCCATGCTTACACCGCAGGTCTGCCGTTAATTCAGGTACTGCAGAGCGCGGCTGAAAAAGAAGGCGTAACCATTTATACGGAAACTGCGGCGAAGTCGTTGATCGTCGATGACAACGGCCGCGTTACCGGCGTTAAGGCTGAAAAAGCCGACGGTACGGAAGTCACATTAGAAGCGGGACACGGCGTTGTGCTGGCCAGCGGCGGTTATTGCGCAAATCCGGCGATGGTCAAGCAGTATGATGAATACTGGGGCGATGATCTGACCGACCGCACCTTGACGACCAATGTCGGCACCAACACTGGCGACGGCATCGTCATGGCGATGGAAATCGGCGCGGATACGACGGGTCTGGGTGTTTCCCAGCTGATGCCTTCCTCTTCCCCGATCAAAGGCACAATGACCGACGGCATCTGGGCTGACGCTTCAGAACAGATCTGGATCAACGGTCAGGGTGAACGCTTTGTCGACGAATACGCGGAACGTGACGTTCTGGCGAAGGCTTCGCTGACGCTGGATAACGGCATCTTCTACATCATTTATGCCGGCAGCGGCCTGAAGGAAGCCGACGGTCTGTGCAAGGGTGCTTCACTGGAAGAAGGGCTGTTCGGCACGACTGTTCAGTCGATGGTCGACAACGGTCATGTCTGGTATGGTTCGACCTTAGCTGAACTGGCGGAAGCGTCCAAGACCGCAGCGGGCGGCGCGACTCCGGCATTTACGGAAGAACAGCTGCGCACGGTCATTGAAAAATACAACAGCTATGTTGAAAATCAGAGCGATCCGGATTTCGGCAAGGAAGTCCTGGCCGGCGCGATCGATCTGGAAGCGATCGAGAACGATCCGAACGTTGGCATCGTCATCTCGCCGCGGAAGGCTTCGCTGCACCACACGATGGGCGGCGTGGTCATCAACACCTCGGCGGAAGTCTTGAACGCGGAAGGCCAGCCGATCGAAGGCTTATGGGCAGCAGGCGAAGTCACTGGCGGTATCCATGCGGGCAACCGTCTGGGCGGCAACGCGATCGCCGATATCTTCACCTTCGGTATGATTGCCGGTCAGAACGCGGGCAAGGCCCAGTAACTTTTTTCTCCCATGAAGCTCTCTGGAATTCTTCCGGGGAGCTTTTTATTCAAGGTTCAGGCTGAAGCCTTTAGCGAGGGGCAGGAAATGGGATTACTTAAAGAAGTTTGATCTGATGAAACTATTTTCAAGTTGTCTGAAAATAAAAATGCGCTATAATGAAAGATAAGAAAACAAACGAGGGGGAGTAATCAATGAAAAAATTCTGGATTCATGCCGGAACGCTGATCGACGGCACTGGCGCTGAACCAAAAAAGAACCAGGCCATCTGCGTTGAAAACGGACGGATTGCCGCGATCGAAGATTTCCACGGGAAGAACGAGGAAGAATGGGTGGATTTAAGCGAAATGACCGTCATGCCGGGCATGATCAACTGTCATGTTCACTCTTTGTCTCCAGTGGGCATCAGCGATGAGGAAGAAAACGCGCTGACCACGATGGAAAAAGCTTGGTGGGGGATGAAGAACGCGCACGATTATATCGACAGCGGCGTGACGTTTGTCCGTTCGCTGGGGTCTGAACAATATTACGATCTGGAAATGAAAAAATGCATCGAAGAAGGAAAAGTCGTTGGACCGCACATGTTCTGTGCCGGCCGGGTGATTACGATGACCGGCGGCCATGGCTGGAAAAGCGGACTGGAATCCGACGGCGTAGACGAATGCCGCAAGCATGCCCGCGAGCTGTTGAAGCACGGCGTGGATCTGATCAAGATCATGGCAACCGGCGGCGTAATGACTCCGGGCGTGGAACCGGGCAGTGCGCAGCTGACGATGGAAGAAATGAAGGCGGCGATCGACGAGGCGCACAAGGCCGACCGCAAAACCGCGACGCATGCCCAAGGCACCCAGGGAATCAAGAACGCCCTGCACGCCGGCATCGACTCCATCGAGCACGGCATTTTCCTGGACGATGAATGCATCGACTGGATGGTCGAACATGGAACATACCTGGTTCCAACGTTAGCCGCGCCGCGCTGCATTCTGGACGCCGGTGTGGAAAAAGGCATGAAGGATTATGTTTTGCGCAAAGCGAATCTGGTTGTCGACGCGCATATTGAAAGCTTTAAGAAAGCCTATCAGCGTGGTGTGAAGATCGCGATGGGCACGGATGCCGGCACGCCTTATAACTTCCATAACAATTCGGCGTTTGAGCTGGAGTTGATGGTCGCCAACGGGATGAAGCCGATGGACGCGATCGTCGCTTCCACGCGCAACGGGGCCGACTGCATCGGCGTACTGAAGGACTACGGCACGATTGAAGCGGGAAAAGTCGCGGATATCATCGCGATTGAAGGCGATCCGCTGCAGGATATTTCCTGTGTCCGCAAGGTCCGCACCGTTTATAAAGCGGGTGAAAAGCTGAAAGGCTGAAAATAGCGCTGTCTCGGATAATAAAAAAACTGCCGCGCTGATCGGATTGAAAAGTCTGATCAACGCGGTTTTCTTTTGGATAGGAAGTTTTATAAAAACGTTTAAAGGTGAAGCACTTCTGTTTCGGCAACCTGCCGGACAAAGCGTAAAAATTCTCGGACGGCCGGACTGGGATTCTTGGCATAATGGAACCCATAGGCCAGCGAATAATTCCAGTCGCAGGGAATCGTCACCAGATCAGGATGGATATCCTTCCAGCACAACGGCGTCTGCAAGCAATCCTGCCGGACAATGCAGCGGCTGAAAACGGAGAGATCATAGCGCGGCACCTCGACGACGTGAACGCCGAGCGCTTTGGCTTCCTGCTGAAGACGATCCAGTTCATCGGACATGTGGGAACGGATCGTGACCAGTGTATAAGGCCGCATGTCCGCAAGCGTTAACCACGTTTTGGCCGCTAACGGATGATCCCGCGCGACCGCAACGGCGCTCGGGACACGAAACAA
>QFCE01002774.1_pt1 | contig 50104 bp, 36 predicted proteins | sample 5346091 | NCBI WGS metagenome assembly QFCE01 (sample SAMN09062252, study PRJNA434731) | Human gut metagenome, whole genome shotgun sequencing project. | isolation source: stool timepoint A chromium assembly | host: Homo sapiens | collected 2015
TGCGCAAACCCATGAAAATTGTTTCCCGGATTTCACCCATCGAAGCGACACGGTATCTTGACGGCTCCAAAACGCAAAAACAGGGCAGACGAAAAGGCAGAAAAGATGTCACCGTTTTCTCCATGGCAATGGCAAATGTGACAGGCAATCCGAAAAGAACCATCGCTACGATTCTTACCATGGGGCTTTCCTGTGTATTGTTTGTAATTATCTCTAATTATGTAGGAAATATTGATACGGAGCATGAAGCACGTCTTTCCGTTAATCATGGACAATTTGAACTGCAGCTGGATTATTCCCCGAATTATGATGAAGCCTATTCGGAGAATAATCTGGACACAATCCTACAGAACAACCCACTGAATGATTCTTTGATTAAAGAAATCAAATCCATCCCCGGTGTAACGGATGTACTGACGAGAGAAATCGTCTCTGCAGATTTGAACGGAACAAAATTTCCGGTTGCAATCGTAAATCAAGAGGATTTTGAAATGATGCGCGGGGATGGCGATATCGGTTCCATGGACTATGCACAGGCTGTCAAAAACGGGGATGTTTTCTTTGGCTGGTCCATGTGGATGGAAGCTGACGGGTATTCTGCGGGTGCACCGATTACATTCAACTTTGATAACGGAAGCGGAACCTATACCTATCATGGAAAAATCGCAGGCTCCTTTGTAAGCGCGGACACTTATCTTGTCATTCCGGAAGGTGTATACCGTTCCATGAATCCGAGGGGAACAGCCTATGGCTATCTGTGGGTGGACTGTGATAAAAAAGATGTTGCATCTGTGGAACAGAGTCTGAATACTTTGATTTCTAATACTTCGCATATAAAAATGGATACCTATCATGCACAGTTACAATCTGCAGAATACGCAAGCCGTATGATGAAGCTTGGCTGCTATCTGTTCATGGCAATTGTCGGTCTCATTGGGTTTATGAATCTGGCAAACACCATGATCATCAATATCACCACGAAGAAGCAGGAATACGGTGTGCTGCAAGCGGTAGGCATGACCAATAAGCAGTTGAATCTGAGCTTACAAATACAGGGCTTGATTTTTACGGTTGGCACCATCTGCGTCGCACTTGCTGCCGGTCTGCCCCTTGGCTATGCACTGTTTTCCTATGCGAAGCATAATGGGATTTTTGGAATGAACGTTTATCACGTTCCTCTTATCCCGATTCTTGTTATGATTCTTCTGGTTGGTATTCTACAAATTGTGCTTTCCTGTGTTTTAAGCAGTAATCTGAAAAAGGAAACGCTGGTAGAAAGAATAAGGTATCAGGGATAGCAAGTATTGCTGGGATATCCTCAGTATCATAACAGGAATTAAAAGCACTTGGCTTCAAAAAGTTTTGTACTTTTGACAAAATGCAACCGATTTTTCATCAATTATAATAAATTTGATTAAGCAGCCTGTGTGTAATGAAGCATACAGGCTGCTTGCATTTTATAACTCTTTTATTTTATGTTATACTGTTTTATATAATTTTTTGCCCTTGTATTTGCCCTTATCAGAGTTCATAAACACTGATGGGACGATATAACACAAGGGAAAAAATAAGGGAAAGCTCACCTGCGACAAATCCAGTGTTTTCAAGGGTTTGCGGAGAATTGAATAACAAAATATAACAGTTATTAAATCTCTTAAAACAGGTGAAATCTCAATCGGAATTTGCATCAGCGTAAGAAGGAGAGCAATATCATGTTCAGAACAATTCGTAAAAAGAAAAATGAAATCAGCATCGACACGGCAAAGACTCTTTTGCAGTCCAGCCGACGTGGCGTTCTTGCCGTAAATGGAGATAACGGATATCCCTATGCAATTCCTATCAACTATGTCTACGATGACGATGCGCAGAAAATTTATTTTCATGGAGCACGTGCAGGCCATAAAGTAGATGCACTGCGTGCCTGTGACAAAGTATGTTTCACGGTATATGGAAATGAAACCATCAAAGAAGAAGATTGGGCACCGTTTTTGCAGAGCGTTGTGGTATTCGGCAGATGTCACCTCGTAGAATCCGGTGCAAGAGCAACAACTCTGTTAAAACGATTTGCACTGAAATACTATCCCAGCGAACAGTTGGTTGATGAGGAAATTGCCCACGCAGGAAAGGCTGTGCAAATTTTTGAAATAGAAGTGGAGTACCTCAGCGGCAAGGAAATACAGGAACGATAAATTCCAGTTTGCAATACCTAAATCTTAGGAAAGGAGACCTGCCGATGTGCGCACAAAAGCTATCGTTCGATTATGCACACACCTTGCACACTGTGCGTATCGTTCATAATGCACATAGTGTTCATCGTTCACGAGTACAAAAGTGGAAATCGTGTGATTGTATCAATTTTGTAAGGGCAACCGATGACCGATGAAATACGGGCAATGTACCTTGCTATCTATAACGGCAGCACAACTTTACAGGATTGCCTGCATAAGATCAATGCGAAATACCTTTGAAACTCATTTATGTCAATAGGATCGCCGCACATTCTGACATATTGCAAAAGCCTGAAAACGACCCTATTGACATAGTTTCTCGTTATTTCATATAGGTATACCCTATTGAAACACTTCTAGAGCAGTTCATTTAATCCTCGTCGAGAATATCAGCCAACAGGCCGATGAGGACTAAGGTATCGCGGATAATTTTTCCTGCATTCATGTTTCCACCTCCTCTCAGTATGCGTATAACAACTCTCCGGTCATTTCGTGCAACAGAGTAGGATCGTAGAGCATTTCTTCGATCTCCTCCTCCGAACAGCCGTAGTCGAGAAGTGCTTGCACCTCATCCGTGGTAACGCCGAATGCCTTCGCCACACTGAATAGGTCGTCGTAGTTTGTGGGCGTGTCCTCGTAATAGCTGCGGTAGAACGGATATTTTCGCCACCAGTGTTCGAATGTTGTGTGCGGTGTGAAGGTGCCGGTGGTGATACGGCCGTTGCGGTCAATTTTCATAATCTCGCCCTCCTGCGGTTCGAGAATGTCAGTGGGCGCTTTCAGTCGCAGCTTTTTGATTGTTTTGCAGAGGATTTCCTGTGTCGAGGCGTAAATTAGAAAGCCATCATAGAACATTACGCACAGTGGATTGTCCCCGATGACGAACCAGATGGAGTTATCCTTATCCAGAACCGTAAACACAAAAGAACCCTCGACCTTTTCAGCCATAGCTTTCAGGCTGTCGAAGTCGAGGGTTTTCTGCTTTTCAAGAAGCTGCACCGCAACGTAGCTATCTGTTTCGACGCTCGTCAACGGAAGGGTTTCCTCCATCCGGAGTTCTTTGTCATTCCAAAGTACGCCATTATGCGCGAGCGCAAAGCTACTGCCGTCAATTTGACCAAGGAACGGATGGTTATTCTGGTTAAACTGCGCATTACCCTGAGTCGTCATACGAGTGTGACCCATCACAACATTTACGCCGTGCGGAATGTGAATCTTCATCTTCCGAGCGGGAAGTGGACGTTTGTAGATCCGAAGGCGGTCGTTAAAGTTATAGGCGATGCCTGTCGCGTCTGTGCCGCGCACCTGACATTCTCTGGCGAGCGTGTTCAAGATTTTGTTCTTCGTGTGGGTGCTGAGGCACTTCTTAAAGTCGATTAAGCCGAATAAACTACACATATTTTAAGCCTCCTCGGTGTTGGCATTAACAGGTTCGTTAACATAAAGTCGACGCTCTTTCAAATACTGGATAAGCTCTGGCTCGGTGATGTTGTCCAGAAAATCGAACCAGCTCATCTCCTGCACCGCAGTGTCGGACATAGAAACAGCCACCTCGACGAGATGATTTACCATCTGCAAGGTGGCTTTGAGGGTATTCAGCTTCAATGTACCGCGGAACATCCGGATTTCAACCGTATCTGCATTCGTGAGATTGACCGCAGTATATCGCCCGGCACAGGAGTTTTTCGCATGATTCATCTGCTCGGACGGTGTAAGGCGAATACCGTACCGTGCCGCCCAGCGGTTCATCTGGCTCTGCGTGCGGCGGCTGAACCGCAGCAGTTCTGCCCAGAATTTCTCTACAAAGTACAGCAGACGGGCAATCGCGGCTTCCTGCTGTTCGTAAGTACAGCCAAAGGCTAGACGCGAAATGTGAACGTGAAGTCCGCAGGTTCCTGCCGCGTGGCTGAGGTACCCCATGCTCTGCGCTTTACGCAACACCTCCGCCCACGGCATTTCGTTCAAATGGTATTCGAGCGTCATCGGATGCGTTACGAGTTCCAAGCCTTCGTCCAGGCTGCCGTCCGTCTTTATATACAGATTTTCACCATTAGCATTGGCGATGTTCAACAACTTCTCCGCGTTGCTGTTCACCGTGCCGCCGTCGTCGATTTCGAGTTCGACACCGAAATGCCGCAGGCCTTTGCCGTGAAACACCAGATCGGGCGTGTAGCTGTACTCATGGATGACCTCGCTGTGCTCATCCCAGCAGGATGCGCAGTAGGCGTTGTCGTCATTGTCCCAATAGGTGCGGTCACGGTGAATAATGCGGTTGCAGTCCTCGCAGCGGACGTAATACTCATCAAAGCAGTGATCGCAGAGCGTGTGGGTAGCGTCCTCGACGGCATTTTCCTCGTAGACCCGCTCGGCACAGTGGTCGCAGATTACGGTCAGGCGGTCGGCGCAATCTTCGCAGAGCCAGTCATTTTCCACTTGGAACATTTCGTCGATCGGGTATTCTGCACCGCAGTTTGCACAAATTCTTGTTTCGCTCATTGTCTGTTCCTCCATTTCATTTGGTAAATCTTAATATTCTTCAGCAAGCAACATAGTAGAATGCGTCAAATCGTCGATGACGAACACTTTCGCGTCTACTGCATCGTCACACGGTACATCGAGTTCGTAGCGGTAGGGCGGCTGCTCCTGCTCATGGACAATGTGTTGGCCAGTCGGCGTTTTTGTCAGCTTGAATACCTGCAGGTAGTCTTTTTCCTCAATCTCCATCGTCAAGACCATGTGCCACATAAGATGAACAAGCCATGCGGGAATCTCGCTTTCTATCCCGCGCGTCAGAAATTTTTGATTGTTGAACATTTTGCTTCTCCTTTCGGACAAAAAGTAAGCTCCTGAGAATATCCCAGGAGCTTCTACTGCTATATATATAGCTGAAAATGGAGAAAAAACAGAAAAAGTGTATTTACTTGCTTGAGTGCCGGGAAGCGTTTCCTTCTCCGGCTGGATATACCGGTAGCAGCTATCAGCCATCGATAAACCATACGAACTATTTTTCTGGCAATTAAAGCATATGCACCATTGCCAGGTAATGCACTAACGAATAGAAGCAATGAATCTGTCAAATCATCCACCGGTACACCGATGTCATCCCGCACCATCAGGCAACCCCAAAACGAGAGTGCCTTACCATGCAAGTGATTCTTCCCTATTCTTTCAGCCATAACTCCGTATCAGTTCGATAGAGTCCATATCGTCCGACAGAAAGGGAACTCCCTCACCGCTGCGTGAGCGCTGAAAATGCATCTCCTCGCCGGAGGGGGAGATAAGGATTGGAAAACTGCCGCTGAGGGAGGTGCCGGTACCGGCGGAAAGCTCCAGCCGAAGGCAGTCATCCTCCATGCGCCACACGCCGGAAAAGACCCGTGTCAGTTCTGTATTGTCCTCAAAGCGGTGGTACAGCTCGGCAATTCCGGCATACTCCGGGTCGCAGCCGCCATAGCGCAGATCCATCATCCAGTCATCGCAGACCCAGGTGCTGTCCGCCAGTCCCAGATCCGTAGGCGGCAGCCACCAGTCATCGCCCGCCGGTTCCCAATTCTCCGGATAGTCAATGCCTGTGGCAGCGCCAAAGTTTCCAAAATCCATCAGCATGGGGGCGTAGTTCAAGCCGGTGGGCACGACGGGGCAGCCGGACGCATCGGTCAGCGGATACCACTTCACCTCCAGACCGTTGTTGGTCACAAGGTTGATCTCCGTGTCCGGCTCATCCGGCCACTCCTCATAATTCACGAATACCAGCACAGGCTGCGCGTATTCTTCCCGATAGAGGACCTCGTCCGCCACCGGCCACACTCCGTTTCCCTGTGACTCCCATGTCACATGGTTCACGGCGAGGCTGGTGTTCTCGTCCCGGGGGACAATGCAGTAGAGCTTACCGCTCTCTCCGCCGAGTATACGCTCCGCTGGGATTTCCAGCAGAAACGGCAGCTCGGAGACAAGACCGCCGCTGTTTTCGAGCAGCCAGTCCGTCATCGACGATCTGTTGTTTGGCTCGCGCTGACCGAGGTAAGCCACCGCACCGGCTAGCTGGTCATCCTCTGCCATGCACGCCCTCAGCAGGTCAAGTCCCGACTCCGCTTTCTCTGAATCGTCTGGATCGTCCTTTGGTTCAGACACATTGTCCTTTCCGCCGGAAAATGCTCCTGCCATGCTGCTGCCGTCTTCCGACGGCGACGGCTCGCTTTGTCCGCCGCAGGCAGTCAGGCTCAGCGCCAGTGACAGGCTGACAAGCTCCGCAAAAAAACGGAGCAGAATCAACCGTTTCATTTGTCTGCCTCCTTTCAGGCAATACCGCACAAGGAAGGCGGCGGCTCCTTGCGCGAGTTCCGTCCGCGCTGCCGCGGTTCCTTGCGCGAGTTCCGTCCGCGCTGCCGCGGTGATTTACGGAAATGATGCGGCATGGTTTAGAATTTTCCGCTGCGTCCGCTGCCACCGCCGCCGCTGCAGCTGCTGGTACCAGAGCTGCTGCTGTCATCGCTTCTGGAAATCTTGCTGCGAACCTCGGTGGTGTGGGTATAGCGGTCATACTGCTTGCTCAGCTGCAAGCCGCCCGGTGCAACATACTCGTTTGCCTCGACTTTCTGATGTACGGTTTTCATGCTGCGCTTTAAGAACAGACAAATCGCGCCGGACAAGAGGCAGGAGGCTACAACGGCAATCACAATCAGCAGTGCCGGACTTTCCCGCACGGGTTTTCCTGCGTCAGCCCGGGTCAAGTACTCGTCGCAAGTGCTCAGATAATTGGAAACGCCGCCATACCAGTCATCTTCCTTGAAGTTGCCCAGGAATGCCTTTTCCAATTTTTCCTGACCGTAGCTGTTAAAGGCGGTTTCCGCATACGTACCGTAAACAAACATGGCGTAATCCCGCTCCGCCATGCTCAGCAGAATGATAATGCCGTCCCGGTCATCGCCCATACCCAGTTGATCTCCGTGGTAGAGCTGATACGTGGTTTTGTAAACACCGCCGCCGTCGCTGTACACGGTGTAATCATCTACAAACGCAACGTAGACACCGCAATGATGGCGCAGGGAAATTTCCTTTGCCTGTGCCTCCAGCTCCGCCCGCTGGGTATCTGTGAGCATGTGGCTGTGGTCGAACACATAGCTCATGCTCTCGCTTTTCAAGGTCCGGGGCACATTTGGCACCGCCGTGGTGGGCGTTGCCGCCGGCTCCGGGTCCGGTTCCGTCTCGCTGGGCGGGCAATTCGCGTTGATATACTCCGTCACGGCATTCATCATGGCATCGGTGGCTTGAATCAGTGCCGTTCCGCTCATGGTCACGTCTTCCCCGTTCCATGCCCGCTCCGCCATGTAAGGTGCCACCGCATCATATACGGTATCCGCCAAATCCTGCTCGCTGCCCCGGGTCTGGCTCAAAAAGGTATAAATGCCCCAATCGTCTTCTGCCAGTGCATAGGTTCCGTCCGGCTGCGCCCGCATCAGCAGCGTCAGGGAAACGCCGTCCCGGTTCTCGCCCCAACCATAGCCGCTGTTTTCATAGACGTATTCCGCAATGTCCATGACGTCGGTATCCGCAGACACGTCCTCATCGGTAAATACGTCAATCCGCAGGTCCATCTGCAATTTTTCCGAAAGCTCCGGCAGGGCATGCTCGCCCATGTAATCCAGCTCCACGGAGCCAAGGGAATCGGTCTCGTCATAAATCACACCGTATTCCGACACCGCCATGGCAGGAACACACAGTGTCAGCGCCAACAGGAGCGCCATCAGCAAAGCTGTGAATTTCTTGTTCATGTCCGCCCCTCCTTATCGCAGCATCAGCACTGAGACAATCGTTCCCAAAATCGACAGCGGTGCGGCAATGGCGGCAAACAGCCCCCAAAACCGTCCCCAACTCATGGGAAGGTCGCCCACCAGTTTTCCGGTCTGTCCGTTCATGGCAAAGGTAAAGTCCTTGCCGTGCCACTTCGTGTTCAGCATCCACACCGGCATCAAGGCATAATGCACCTTGCCGCGCTGTAGACTGGAGCTGCCGCCGGTTTGAATGCAGGTATCATAACCTCTCACGCTGCTCCGCAGCGCTGCGTCCAAGGTTCCCTGACAGCGCTGATCCGCCCGCTCCCGGCTCTGCTCCACGGTGACGTCGAATTTATCCGCCAAATACCCGGGAAGATAGGCCGTGGAGAAGGGTTTCAGCTTTTTGTAGTCATAGGGTTCGATAGAATCCATGTGGTCATCCGGCATTTTACTGGACGCATCCACCGGAACCTTTTCAAAAGTCACTCTGCCGGCGCGGTAAACGTCAAAATGTTTTGTCTCCGTGATTTCATAATCCCCGGAGGTGTAGGTGCGTGAGCGGGTTGCCTGATAATGGGCATCGCCCTCCGCCTCGCCGTCAAACATCCAGAACGGAACATAAATGCCCTGAATTTTCTGAATATGGTTTTCGTTGGTGAAACTCTTGGGCAGGAAAATTTTTCCCGTGCAGTGCTCTTTCAGAGCCTTGACGGCGTCCTCTTTGCTGTACTTGAAGGGGATAATGAAATCCGGTTTCAGCTGACCGGCAAACTGCCCGGGCACCACGGTGGGATTGCCGCAATAGGGGCAGGACGTTGCCGCTGTGCTGGCATCGCAAATCAGCTCCGCGCCGCAGCTCGGGCAGCTGTATGCCTTCATACTTTCCCCCTCCTCGCCCCAGTCCTCGCTGAAGCCGGAGGTATCCCAGTCTCCGCCGTCGGTGGATGCTTCCTGTTTCTCTGCAGCCTGTTTCTCTTCGGCCTTTTTCTCCTCTGCCTGCTGCGCTGCCGCAGCCTTTTCCTCCTTCTCTGCGTAAAGTGCCTCAATCTCCGCGACATCGTAGCTGGCACCGCAGTAATCGCACTCCAGCTTGCCGGAAGCGCCTACAAAGTGCAGCGGTCCGGTACATCTGGGGCATTGATAGTTGGTTACCTGTGCTGGCATAGATGGTTTCACCTCTTTCATTTTCTCCCTTAACGGTGCCCGCATCTGCGGACACCGTTTACTATATTGCGGTCAGGGAAAGTCTGCCCTGCATCATTTCGCGTTTACTTGATCGTCATGCTGCTCAGGATGACATCAGGCGCCGTGCCCGGAGCGCAGTCCAGCTTTCTCAGTCCGATGGACAGCGCGCGTCCGTTATCGATCTGCGCGACGTACTCGATCCAGTCGTAGCCGATGTACTTGTAGGTACGTCCGTGGAAGGTGATGCCGCCGATCTTGCGGTCCGCAATATCCTGATAGTTTTCGAACTTGTCCTTGTAGTAGTCGAAGTCCTCCACCTTGGCCTGCACCTCGAAGTCAATGGCACCCGCGCCGAAGGCCGATGGATCATCGTTTGCCACCAGGCATTTCTTTTGCTCGTCATACGACCAGCCGGACTTCGGAATCTTCGCCGTGATCTTAACCAGCACATCGTCATGTGCAAACTGAGTCACAGTTGCAGAGAAGTCCTTCGTTCCCTCGCTTGCGATGGAAGCCTTGTCTGCCTCAGCCGCCTCAGCCTTCACCGTGTCGAGATACTTCTCGATGGCCTCCGTGCCGGAGAAACCGCTCGTGTTGTACGCGCTGACCGTAAAAACATTCGGTTCCTCTTCCGCGAAATTGACATAGATAAAGTGGTTTTCGTTGTCCTTGGAGATCCACTTGTAGTAGCGCTGGTTTCTCTTCATGTGGTCGCTGTACTCTTCCTTGACGAACTTTCCCTCTACACCGAAATAATCGGCAATCTCCTCGTAGGTGGTGTCAAAAATGTTGTTATTGACCTCGTTCATCCAGACATAGCCCTTCTGCACCTGCTCCTCGGTCACGATACCGGTGCCGCCAGGAGCGCTCTTGCCTGCCGCCGTGCCTGCATTGCCGCTGTCCGCCGGTGCATCTGCACCGACAGCATCCGGCATGGACTTGCCCGCCTCGATCAGCGGCAGATACCAGCTGCTGTAAAGGTTAGGCCGCGAGTCTTCGTCCATGTCATCCCAGGCGGTGCCCCACGGACGCAGATAGATCTCATAATAGAACTCGTCGTCGCCGTTTTCATACCAGCCGTCGATCCGGATCAGGTTCTCATAATCCTCCAGACCGGGATCTATGATCCAGTCTGCGTGCTCCAGATCCACGTCCGTGAAGTGGCCGCTCTCGGATGTCAGCGTGCCGTGTTCGCCGGTGCCGGATGTGCTCAGACTGACCGAAGCCTCGGCCATCAGGTCGTCCTTTGAATAGTCCTCGTCCCAGAGCTTGACGGTGCCGGTCTTATCCGCGCCAATATCGATACTGCCGCAGATATCCCACCATTCGCCCTCCATATCCTCGTAACCGTCCGAGCAGCTGCTCATCGTCCACCAGCCGTACCAGTCGCCGTTCCACCAGTCCAGCAGTGCATCGCCGGTTGCTGCCGCTTCGGAACCGCCCTCCTTCCGGAAGGTTATGGTAACCTCATTACCCCAGAGGTCGGTCAGCGTGATTATACCGTCCTTGAGCGTGCCGTTGCTCTCCAGGCTGTCCCGGGTCAGCTTCAGCGTGCCATCGCTCTCGAGCGTCCACTTGATGTCGGTCGCGTCGCCGCCCAGACAGAACACACCCTTGCCGCCGTCCTTCAGTTCGATGTAACTCTCGCCTTCATCAAAGATCTCACTCAGACTGAACCAGTTGCTGCCGTCGCCAGAGTACTCCTCGCCGATGTATTTTCCGAGATTCGGATCATCGGATGCTCCGCCTCCCTTGCCGCCGCAGGCGGTAAGAGAGAGTATCAGTATCATCACAAGAGATAAAACTTTTTTCATTTCTTACTCCTTTTACCGTCGGTTATATCAAACCACTGTGTTTCGCGCCTATCATTCTTCACGGCCGCGCCGTTCAGTTTCGCTGGATCACGTTGCCGTTCTTATCCGTAAATTTTCCGGTGGCGATTTTGATAAGATCCACGAGCCAGCCGATGCCGAACAGACCGCCGGTGAACAGATAGAGCACACCCGTGCCGATCTTGCCTGCATAGAAGCGATGAATTCCGGCACCGCCGACGAAGATGCACAGCAGCAGGAGCGTCAGCCAGTTCAAGGGCTTGTCCGCGCCGGGCGCGACTGCCGGCATCACATAGTCCGCAACCGCCTCATCGGCAAGGATCTTCTTGATGGTATCGGTCACTCCATCAATGTACTGACCCTGCAGCATCGGTCTGCTGGCAACTCCCTTGATGCCCTTGCGCATAACGCTGTTCTTACCGACATCAATGCCGTTGATCGTGGCGCTGCTGCTCTGTGTAACCGGCGTGATCTTGATGTGCGTGCCGTTCTTGACGTGAAGCCAGATGGTAACATCCAGGTTCGGCTCCTTTGTGAAAACGATGCGCTCGCCAGGAACGCCGCCCTTGATCGAAAACGGCATCTGGAACGCCGCTGCATGGGCATTCAGCTTGTCATAGATCTCCTGGATCGTCATTGCATTGGGAATATCGAATTCACGAGGAAAGGTTGCGGTCATAGAGTCCTTCAAATTTCCAGTCAGGTTAGCCATAATCGTTTCCTCCTAAAATTTTATTTACGGTTGATACCTTGGGCTTCTCCCATAGGCTCTCGTTATTTCTGTTACGGTCTGCGGGCAGTTATCAGGGGCGGGGAGACCCGCAGTATTCGCAAAATCTTCCTGTGTTGGCACCGCCGCAGGCAGGACAGGTCCAACGTTCTGCCGCAGAAGTGACCTGCTCCGCTTCGTTCGTCACGTTGTCCCCTTCCGGCACAGTGCTGATGGGCTGTTTTTGCCTGCACGCCTCATTCAGCCTTTGGCAGATCTCCTCACCCATCTGACGGTATTTGCGGTATTCCGCACAATCCTCCGGGTCAACACGGCCTGCACTGAGCCTCTTGGAATGATTCATCGTGGAACGGCTCATCGGAGCGTGCTGCGGTTCATAGTACACAGAGCTGCTGTTAAGCGGGAAGCGCATCTCGTCAAAATAGGGATGACGGACGGTGATGATAAGGAAAAAGTCGTAGGAATACTCGTAGCGAGGCGGAACATAGCTCACGTCCTTGCCGTCTGCGTCCTCGCGCGTCAGCTCCGTGCGATTCTCATCAATGTCCAGCCGGCATCCGGTGATGGCGTCAAAGTCCAGAATGTCGGGATTGGCCTCCGCCAAATCCCGCGCGCGGGTGACGGTAAACCAGCGGTGCTCCTCATCGAGCAGCACCTTCCGGTCTTCGCCAAACGAGCGGGTGATGCAAAACTGCGCTGCCTTTTCCCGATTTTCCTCACGATAGGCAAGCTGGCCTTTGATGTCCTCCACCGTGGAACGGCGGCGGTCGCTGAACCACGGCGAGAGCTTTTTCGCACAGTCCTTACAGAGATTGCCGTCCTCCAACTTGCGGTTGCCGAGAAGTCCGATCTTTTCACCACATATATCGCAGTATTTCTTATCAAATAAGCCCATGATCTATCGCTCCTGTTCCTGTGTTTTTTGGAATGTCACCGTTTTCTCGCTGTCGTCCGGACGCTCCAGCTTCAGCACCAGCGTTCCGCTGCCCTCGCCGCTCCCCGCTTCGTGACCAAAATCCTCGATTTTACCGAGAGGAACACCGTCCGGCGTCGCAAGCTCGCGCTCCTCCGGTTCAAGCTCTGTCCAATCCGCCTTGTCCGGCCGGAGGTAAGTGAAATACAGCGGGGACGTTAAAACAGTCTCTCCGTCGGCGCGGAGGACAATGCCGCTCTCCTCACCGATGACCGCCTGCCAGCGGCCATTTTCACCTTTCCATGTTCCCTCCAGCACGGGCCAGAGGTTGGAATTGTCCACATAGGTGTGGTCGCCGTCCAGCAGGAAAGCGGTGTCCGGATTTTCCATGCCGTTTCCCCCATCCATGATCCGATCGGTGACAAAGTGCTTATAGCTCCCGGAAAGAATGAGTCCGGCCAACATGCCGGCCAGAAAGATCCAGATCATTCGGTGCTTCATCCCACAATATCCCCATCGTCAAAGGGATCGCCGCACTCGGGGCAGAATTTCGGGGGATGCTTGGGGTCGGCAGGCTCCCATCCGCACTTGTCACACTTATACTGTGGAACGCCGGCAGGCTTTTTCGCGCCGCACTCAGAGCAGAATTTACCCTTGTTCACCGCACCGCAGGAGCACTTCCATCCCTCGTCCGCAGGAACGGGTCTGGGGCTGCCGCATTCGGGGCAGAACTTTCCGTTGACAGTGGCACCGCAGATGCACTTCCAGCTGTCGCCGGCAGGCTTGGGCTCGGGCTTTTTGCTGCCGCAGTTGGGACAGAAGTTGCCGGTGATGCCGCTCTGGCCGCAGGAGCAGGTCCAGCCCTGCACCGCCGGAGCGGGAGCAGGCTGCGCCGCCTGCTGCATCTGCTGTTGCTGCTGACCCATCTGGAAGAGGTTCTGTGCATTCATGCCGCCGGCCTGACCGGCCATGCCCATTCCCATAAAGGCCATGGCGGGGCCTGCGCCGGTGTTGGCGGCTGCCGCCTTCATCGCTTCACCCTGCGAGCCGACAAGGTGCGCCGCCGCACGGGTGGGATCCATAAAGGCTGCATTGCGCTGCAGCTCCTTGATCATCTGCTCGTCTTCCTCGTTGGCCTTCACACTGGAAACGCCGAAGGAAACGATCTCCATGCCGCGCAGGTCGCGCCACTTGGAGGACAGCTGTTCATTGAGCGCATCTGCCAGCTCCAGCGTATGGCCGGGCAGAGCGGAGTAACGGATGCCCATCTCACTGATCTTTGCGAACGCAGGCTGGAGCGCGGTCAGCAGCTCGGTTTTCATCTGGCCTGCGATATTCTCGGTCTTATAGTCCTCGCCGACGTTGCCGCAGACGTTGGTGTAGAACAGCAGCGGATTCTTCAGCCGGATGCTGTACTCACCGAAGCAGCGGATGCCAATATCGAGATCGATGCCCGCACGCTGATCCACTACGCGGAAGGGAACAGGACTGGGAGTGCCGTACTTGTTGCCCGTCAGCTCCTTGGTATTAAAGTAGTAGATGCGCTGATCCTTTGGGGCCTCGCCGCCGAAGGTAAAGCGCTTGCCGATGTTTTGGAACACGCTCTTCACGCTGTCGCCCAGATCGCCGGAAAAGATACTCGGCTCGGTGGACATATCATAGGTGTACTCGCCCGGCTCGGCACATACATCGACCACCTTGCCCTGCTCCACGATGAGCATGCACTGTCCGTCTGCAATGGCGATCAGGGAGCCGTTGGTGATGATATTGTCATCGCCCTTTGTGTTGCTGGATCGGCCCGTGGCCTTTTTCCTGCCCTTCACTGCCAGCACGTCCGAGGGGATGGACTCACAATAAAAGTATTCCTTCCACTGGTCGGCCATCACGCCGCCTGCTGCACCCAATGCCGCTTTGATAAGTCCCATAATCTTCGTCTCCTTTTTTATCTTAGTCAGCGCCGCGCAGTGAAAGCTGCTGCGGCACTGCCCTGAAATCTTTTTTAATGAATGACTGCTGCTCCGTCACCGGGGCTGCAGACCGCTGTTACGTTTCCGTCAGGAAAGTGTGTCCGCTGACAAAGAACGGATCCTGATCCGTAACAGGCCAGGTAAACCAGCTCTCATCCCATGGCCGCTTCATAAACAGGCACAGCCTTGCGCTCTTCTCCGGAATGGAAAGTGAGAACCACTGCGGCTCGTCAATCCGGAGTGTACCCTCATACAGCACCGTATCCGTGATCCATTCTCCCAGCGTGCCGTCCGCATTCTGCTCGGCACTGCCTGTGCAGAACTGGATATCCGTCTCGTACCAGCGCCCTATCAGCAGCAGCCTGTTTTCCCCGCCGTTCTCCAGTACGGTCACAGGGAGCGCCGCCAGCGGCTTTGCCACCTCCGCCGGCGGGTCCCGCCAGTAGAACATCAGTGCATCGTCCGGCTCGTCCGCCATAGTCTGTGTCAGCGTCTCCGGCATGAGGCTCTCCTCGCGTGTATAAATGGCGGTACAGGCTGCCGGCGCGTCATATTGCTGAAGGTACAGGGTATTCCGGTCTGTCAGGGAAACACGAAACTCCGTATCAGATTCTTCGGCGTAGAGCCGAGCAGACCAAAGCTCGTTGGGAAAGCCGTACATCAACGGCTCATCCAGCTTTTCCGTCAGCAGGTTCTTCTCCGTCTTGTATTCCGGTGCATCCATATCCAAAAGCCGGGCGTTATAGTAGTCTGCATGCAAGGTATAGCCGCCCTCATCATCGGACCACCAGCGCTCAATGTTCAGCAAAGAGGCCATGTGCATCTCCTCCGGGCTGAACTCGTTGCCCTGCTCTTCACCGGCACTCATCCGCCATGTCCCCTCCAGGTCCGCCATACAAAGCTCCCCGCCGGAAGCCGGCCGTTTCGCCGGCTCAAAATAGAAACGATTCCCATACGGAGTCTCCAGCATCACGGAGCCTTCTTTCTCTATCCGTCCGTCCATAGTAACGGATTCTCCGTCAGTATCCTCTCCGGTCAGCCGCAGGGCATTGTCCGCCCCCAGCCACCATTCGGCGTTTATCAGGTAGGAGGCGTAGCCAAAGCCCAGCACCTCTCGGAACATCGCTGTTCCGTCCTCATTGAGGTAGAGATCCGCCCACCATTTTTCCGTGGGCATGGTGCTGACCTCCGTGCGGCCAAAGGAGGGATTGTCGGACTCATGCCGCACGGCAGTCCAGTAAGCAGCATCAAACGGTGCCGACTGCGGCGATGGACCGCCTTTTCCTTCACCGATGCCGGAGAGAGGAGTGGTGGTATCCGGCCGGCCGGTGCAGGCACTCAGACTGAGTACCTGCAGCAGCGCCAGCACCAGCGTAAGACATCTCTTTCCCATAGCGTCATCCCATGGAGCCTGCGCCGTAACCGGCAGACAGCTGCATGGCGTCCTCCTTTCTCGCATCATCCGTGAGGCTGTCGAAGGGCTTCCCTGTTCCGGCTGACACAGAACACGAATCGCCCGAAACCATCAAAACTGTTATCGATAGGTGCGGCTCCAGTTTTCGCTGCCGCCGGATTTGGTATAATCATGACCGTTGGCGGCCTCCATGGCGTACCAGTATGCCCAGTGGCTCTCGGTCACGTCCGCAAAGGTTCGAAGCTCACCGATATGGCTGCGGATATAGGTCTGATCCGCGCTGCGTTCCAGCAGACGGCAGGTGACCGCCGCTACCTCGGCGCGGGTGATAGAGTGTTCCGGCTTAAAGGTTCCATCCGCATAGCCGGTGACCCAGCCGCGGGTAGCTGCAAAGTTGATATATTTGACTGCCCAGTGGGTGTCCGGCACGTCGGTGAAGCTCTTGCTGCCCTGAGTCAGCTTTTCAAAGCGGCTGGCAATGGCGGCGAACTCAGCGCGGGTCACAGGAGCGTTGGGACGGAAGCTGCCGTCCGTATATCCGGTGACGATGCCGAACTGCTGCATATAGCCGATGTAGTTGGCCGCCCAGCAGTTCTTCGCCACATCGTTGAAGGTGCTGGAATAGGTCTTATCCGCCTCGATCTGCTCGGTCAGCAGGCGGGCGAACATGGTGGTCACCTCGGCGCGGGTCATGTTGCGCTCCGGTCCGAAGGTACCTTCGGCGTAGCCTACCAGAAAGGCGGTGTGGTCGCGCCGGTTCAGCTCCGCCGCCCTGCGGTTGACGAAGGTCACAGGAGAATAGGACTTGCCATTCATCGTGACGCGGGAACCGCTTACGGTCAGCTCATAAGTCTTGTCCGAGGTTACATAATCCTCCGGAGCAGCCTTTTCTAGCAGCGTATAGGTGCCGCTGCCGACCTTGGTGAAGCGCACGATGCCGCTGGCGTTCGAGGTGGCCTGATATGCCTCCCGTCCCCGGCTGTCCTTCAGCACGAAGGATGCACCGGCAAGAGGCTTGCCCAGAGCGTCGGTCTTGATTACCGTGATGGACGCTCTGCTGGAGCCGCCGCCACCGCCGCCGGAGCTGCGGGTGTAGGTGTTGGTGAAGGTCATCTTGTCCGCCGGCGTCCCGTAATCCACATAATCGACACCGTTGTCGCTTTCCTCCCGCTTTGTGGCGTGGATGACAAGGCGATGTTCGTTCGCGTCCGTCTCCGGCTGCGTATCAGCAGGCGGATTATTGACCAGCGGCGCATCTACATCTGCGATATAGCCGCCCTCCGTATCGGTTCGATCCAGCAGGATGTGCCATACCGCGTCGTCATACGTCCAGTTGGCGGTACCGGCGTTCTTTTCCCTGACATAGAAGCCCTCGCAGACAAGCGCTTCCACCGAATCCGCCGGGCCGGAAATGACCAGTTTGCCATCGTAATCGTCCGCGCCGTTTGTGGTAACAGCTGCCGTATAAAGCTCCTTCGCGTGCTCCTCCATGCTTCTGACGCCGACATCGAAGATCTCCAGTTCAAAGGTCTCCCGTCCGGGATCGGCGCTGCCGCCCAGCTTCACTGTCTTGGTGAAGGGGAGCTCATAGCGCGTGCCGTTGTAGGTGTTGGTAAACTCCGCTTTTGGGTAATACACATCATTTCCGGGATCATGGATATTTAGTTGCATTGTGCCATCTTCAATGACATACCAGAAGGTCAGCGCATATTCCTTATTAGAATAGTTCCATCCCGGCTTGCCGTCATTCTTCTCCCTGAGCAGGAAGGTCTTGCTATACCAGCCGACCGTATCCGTGCCGGACTTGGTGACGGCTTTCCAGTGATAGTCGGCATAATCATTTGTCCACGGGACACTGAAAGAGAACGTTTTCTCCACATCGCCGCCCCCGTTCGTGGACAGCTTCAATTCCTCCACACCAATACCGTAGTAGGAAAGAGGATGCTTCTCATCCCGAGCCGTGTCCTCCACTTCAAATTCAAAGGTCTCAGCGGGAGGTGTTTCCGTGCCGGTTTGCTGGACATGTTTCACGACCGAAATCTCCACTTTGATGTCTGCTTTTTCATACGTGTTTGTGTCGGAACTGCCCGGCACCTTGCCCAACTCATCTGCCAATGCCATAGGAACAAGCATTCCCATCGCTGTCACAAGACAGAGCAGACGGCTCAGCAATCTCCCTGCATTCTTTCGTTTCCTCATCTTCATTTGGTTTCATCTCCTTCTGTTGTAATTTTTCCGTTCACCCCGGCAGGAGACTCCCGTGCGTCGGAGACCTCCCCTGCCACAACATCGCCGCGCACCTGCAATGCTTTCGCACAGGCAATGCACAGATCCAGATCCTCGCAGATCAGAAAGCATCGGTCGCACACCAGCCTGCCGCAGACCGGACAATAGTTGAAAAACTCTGCGGCCTCCGCCGCGGCCTTTTCCCGTGCGGCCTCCCGTTCCCGCTCGTAAAGCGTGCGGAGGATCGTGCGCATCCCCTCCGATTCCGGCTCCGCGCCGGCTTTGGAAAAGCGGATGGGACTGCTGTGCCATATTCCACCGCATTCCTGGCAGCGAACGAGAAATCGAAACTCCTCTACGGTAGAGCAGTCTCCCATTGCCTCTTTCACGACCCGCTTCATCTATCCGTCCCTCCTCTCCGGGCAGTTCTTTCGATTGCGGCTTTGCTGATTTATTCATATCAGTTTTTACAAGGAAAAAATATAGGCCTGAGTCATGTTTTGGGGGCGAAAACGCCAAAACATGACTCAGGCATAGACGAAATGCACAATGGCAAACAGTGGTTATTGGTTATTTTCAACAATGAGAAAACAGCCCTGATTCGCGCGGCAACGCACCTTCCAAAGCGTTTCCTGCGCAAACGCACGAAAACCGAGGACATATGCCTCGGTTTCCGCGCAGGAACTTTCTTCCTTTATTTACCGCCGCCCTGAAGCAGCTCCTCCAGCCGCTCACAGCGCCGGAGAACATCCAGATACGCCTTCAAGCTGTCGTAGGAATTCACGCCTAGCTTGCTGTAGATATGGCTGTTATGCCCCTTTACAGTACCCACGCTGATAAACAGCAGACCGGAAATATCCTTGACCGCATAGCCCTCGGCATAGTAGCGCAGGATCACGCGCTCCGTACTGGTCAGTCCCTTCGCCCGGTCGATCAGCTCGGACACAAGGCTTTCCACCTGCCACGGCAGGGCATCCTCGGACGGTCTCTCCCGCAGACGGCTGTGAAAATAGGCCGTCAGCTCGTCGATCTCCCGAATGCCCGTAGGCTGCCAGTCCTGCTCCTGACTTCTGGCTGCGGCAAAGCCCTGCGTGATCGGCATGGAAAAGCGGCGGGAAAGTGCGGCGGCCAGCGCCAGCATCCCCACAAGAAAGCCGAGGGAACCCATCACCCAGCCGATGCGGGCACTCTGCGCCCGGTTGTGGTAGCCGCTCTCCGGCACCAGCGTTACTGCCGCCAGCGGATAGCCGTCCGCCAGCCGTCCGGGGATGATCTGATACTTGCCAAGATAGGCCGTATCGTTCCATATAAAGGTATCGTAGTCCCGGCCGCCGCGAATCTTCATCTCGCCCGAAGCCGACAAATCCGTTCCCTCCGTGCTGCCCAGCATGGCCTTGTCCAGAAGCAGGGTATCCCCGTTCATGGGCGCCAGCAGCATCACAAAGCTGCCGTAAGGGCCGGAGACCGTGCTGTGAGACAGTCCGAAGTAGAGCTCGCTCAGCTCCATACCGCAGACACCGCGCACCGTTCCGCTCCCGTCCCGCACAGGGACGCACAGCAGCGTCACGTTCTCCCAGGTATCCAGCAGCGGCACCCGCTCTGTCCAGAGACAGCCTCCGGAAAGCCGGTCGCCCTCCCACGTCATGACCTGCCGGTAGCCGGGGATCAGGGACGTATCAAGCTCCGGATTCCAGCGGTTGTGCAGCTGCAGGCCGTTTGCTCGTGCAGCATCCACCGTTCCCCGGAAGCAGGCTGTGCTGCCGCTCGGATGGGCAGAGCGCAGACCGGAATAGCGCAGATACACTCCCATGCGGGTGGTTTTAGACTGCGGCAGCGATGTATTGGCTGTAGCATCCAGACAGAAATACACGCCGCTGCAGGTGCTCCCCGCCATAGTGGTCTCCAGTGAGGGGATCAGCGCGGTCTCCAGCTCTGCGATAAGGGCCGGATCGTCATTCAGCGCATCGAAGGAGAGACTGCGGCTGGCAAGAAAGCGCTCCAGTTCTCCGCTGACCGTTTCGGAAAGCTCAATGCCCTGTGCGGAGAGCGCATCCATCTGCGCGGTGAAGAGCGCAGCGTTGTTATTCTGCTGCAACGCCGCCGTTTCTCCAAACTGGCGCGCTGTGCGGGAGAGAACGCCCGTCACGCTCAGCAGGAGCAGCGCGGCAGCCAGCATCGCCAGCGCCATGCACAGCCAGTACAGCACCAGACTTCTGCCGATGCTGCGGTTGCCCGCCGGAATATCCGTTTTGGCCAGATGCCTGCTCCGCAGCAGCACAGCAATCCCTCCTTTCGCGTTTTTGTTACTTGTCATAGCTTTTCCGCAGCTCCTCCAGTGTGGTTTCCAGCAGTGTATCCATCGCATCTGCGCCCTGCTCCAGATACTGCGCCCGTCCGGCCGCCAGACGCAGACGCGCCGTTTTTTCAAAGCGGGTCTCCAGCGACAGATAGTCCTCCCGCTGGGGCGGCACATAGAACGTATAGTCCTGCCTTGTTTTCAGAAAGGCCTCATACAGCGAAGCATACATAGGATCTGTCAGCGTTTGAATAGCGGCAGGCAAGTCGCGGTCAAAGCCCTCCTTTGTCACCGGCATATAACCGAGAGAGGTAGCGAAATCCACGTTCCGTTTGGACTCGGTCAGCCACTTGAGGAAGGTCATGCAGGCTTTTTCGCGCTCCGGTGTGGATTTCACGGTACAGATTCCCGTTCCGCGCTGCATGACCAGCTTTTCTCCGCCCTCAAAGATAGGACAGGGCAGCGAAATGATCTCGACCTTTTCGGTGCGGTTGTTCTCATCGGTCACTACGTCGGAATAGTACAGCACACTGGCAGACGAGGCAACGGATGCGATCACATCGCCGGTGCGCAGCGGTTCGGTGGCATAGCCGCTGCCCAGCCACAGTCCGCCGGTCAGCGCGGCTCTGGCGTAAGGCTTCCACGCGCGGGTAAACGCAGGACCGAAAGCGATGCCGTCCTTGTCAAAAAAGTTCTCTCCCAGCGATTCCACACCCACCTGAAAGTAGTTGAAGTGGTAATCGTGGACGAAAAAGCTCTTGCCGCCCGACCATTCCGCATATCGCTCCGCCATCGCGTACAGTCCCTCCCAGGTGGACAGCTCGTCCAGCGCTGCGCCGGTTTCGGCGGAAAAACGGTCGAAAGCCGTCTTGTTCACAAAGAGGATCTCTGTGGATTTTGCCAGCGGCAGAATGACCAGACGATCATCGACCGTCCCTTCCTCAATAAATTCCGGAAGGTAGGCATCCAGCTCCTCGTCTGTGAAATAGTCGTGATAATCCGCCAGAATGTTCTCATCCGGCAGGGCCAGCACGGTCTTGGGGTAGGATACAAACAAATCCGGCAGCTCGGGTGCGCCGGGGTCCTTGTAGGCGGCCGCCAGCACGTTTTCATGGATCACGCCGCTGTTGCTGACGCTGTCCACCCGCACCCGAATGCCCTGCTCCTGCCCGACAGTACGGTTAAACTCATCCACCAGCGTATTCATGGGCGAGTTTACCTCGCCGCCGTAAACGTGCCAGAGGGTAATGGTAATCGGTTCTCTGTTGTTTTCCCCGCAGGCGGCGAGGCACAGCACAAGACCGGCAGCCAACGCCGCCAGCATAAAAATTCGTTTTTTCATGGTTATGCCTCCTCGCACATGGGGAAATACTTCATTCTTCACGCCTGCTTTGTTCACAGGCGGATGCTTTCAAAGAGAAAAGGGCGCGGCGGCGATGCCGCCGCGCCTCATTCTGCTGATAAACTGCTGCGCTCGTGTTTACTTCATCGCGCGATGCAGGAACGTTACGATCTGCGCACGGGTGCAGGTATTGTCGGAGCCGAACAGGCCGCCGCCGATACCGCCGGTGACGCCGTTCTTCTCCGCCCATGCAACCGCTGCTGCGTAGTATGCGTCAGAGGCTACGTCGCTGAAAGCGGAATTGCCGCTGACAGCGGGGCTGCCGCCTGCGCGCCACAGGAAGGTGACGATCTGTGCGCGGGTGCAGGAAGCGTCCGGGCTGAACGTGGTATCGCTCGTGCCCTTGGTGATGCCGTTTTCAACCGCCCAGAGGACAGCCTTCTCGAAGTAGCTGCCTGCCGGTACATCGGTAAACGGCATAGCCGCGGACTTCGGCTCAGGAGAGCCTGCTGCACGCCACAGGAAGGTCACAGCCTGCGCGCGGGTGCAGCTGCCGTCCGGGTTGAAGGTCGTAGCGCTCGTGCCGGAGGTAATGTCCTTCTTAACCGCCCAGATAACAGCGTCCTCGTAATAAGCGCCGGAGGGAACGTCGGTAAACGGGTTCTCGGATGCCGGAGCCGCCGCCTTGAAGGCTGCGGAAACCGTAACCTTGCCATTCGGCATGGTGAAGGTGTACTTGCCGTTCTTCTGGGTGAGCTTGACCGCCTTGTCCTTGCTGTCCAGAACGGTCAGGGTATCGAGCACATAGCCCTTGTCGGGGGTGACGGTCAGGGTCACGGCCGTATCCTTGGCTGCGGACTTGTGGCTTGCGGTCACGCCGCCGTTCTTGCTGTTCTGAACGGTGATCGCATAGGTGGTGACACCGGCACCACCGGAAGAACCGCCGCCACCGCCGGAGGAGGAACCGCCGCCGGAGGAGGAACCGCCGCCAGTTGCGGGAATCTCGGTCTTTACATAGCCGCAATCGGTGCAGGTGCCGGTATGGGTGCCGTCACCATTGTCCGTCCAGCTGGTGATGCTGTGCGGCGCAAACTTCGTTTCGTCGCCTGCTGTGCAGCTTCTGTAATGCTCATAGTCATTGAGAGATGCCCAGGACTGCTTGCCGGTATCGTGGGTATGAGCAACCGTAACGGTGCAGGTGGCCTTCTTATCGCCGCAGGAGACTGTGATAATTGCCGTACCCTGTGCCTTAGCGGTCACCTTGCCGTTGCTGTCAACTGTTGCCACGCTGGTATTGTTGCTCTCCCAGTTCAGGCTGCCTACTGCGTTGACAGGCTCCTTCACGGCGGAGAGCTGATAGGTCGCGTTAAGCTCCAGATTTACCTTCTTCGGGGCAACGGTGACGCCGGTAAGCGTAATCGTGGGAGCCTCGGTCACGGTGACGTTGAAGCGGGAGGTCCGAGAAGAAAGCGTTTTGTATTCGTCGCTGCCATCCTTGACGGCAACCAACTCCAGTCTGGTTTTCTCCGATGTGGCATGAGCCGCTTTCGGCTTGATGATCTTGCCGTTCTCCAGCGTAATGTTATCATCGCTCGTCAGATACAAAGCACCGCCGGTTCCAACGCCGGTCTTGACAATGCGCCATTCCGGATGATAGCCGCTGTGCTCGGGCAGCAACTTCGGAAGCTCGGTCGGAAGCTCCGCCGTGTCGTTTACGCTCAGGGTAATATCCTTGTATGTGTAAACATTCTCAAATCTCAAAGCATCGGCCACAGAGGAATCATCGTATACAACCACATCCCATGTGCCGTAGTAGTTGTTTGGACCGGGGTAGCTGGCTTTCAGCGTTGCTCTGCCATTAGAAACGCCTTTGATCGTGATGGTACGGTCATTGGGGAACGGTGTTGCCGTCTCGCCGCTTGCGGCAATATTTCCATTGGAGATAGCGATGTTGCTTGCTGCCCCGCCATTATCATCCTTGAAGGTGATCTCATTCCAAGAATTGGCGTTGCTGGGGTCTGCGCTGACCTTCAGCGTAACGCTCTTGTCCTTCTTGATATAGATCTTTTCGCCGCTGTCGTAGCCTTCCAGCAACACGTAATGCAAAGAAACATCGTTATACAGCTTGACGCTGTCTCTGTTCACAAGAGAGCCTGCCGTCTGGGTGTCGGTCTCCTTGAAGCGGGTAAAGATATAATAGGTGTTGCCCTCGGTTAGACCGGTCACCGTGGAGGAATGGATCTCCGTGCCATCGGTCGGCCACTCGTTGCCGGAGGTGGGGGCGCTGGTGGTGTAGACATACTCCTGCTCGTCGGAATTGAAGTTGTTGATCTTAAACTCTGTGTATTTTCCAGCGGTATCTTTCTGCGCCTCAACTTCCGGTCGATTCGGTAACTCGTTGTTGTCGGCCTTGCTGACCTTCACTGCTGCGCCGACGATCTCGCCGAGATAGCCATTCGCCGTGATCTTCACGCGGATGCGGACATTCTCGCCCATGTCAGCCTCCACAGGGGTATAGCTGCCTCCGGTCTCGCCGGGAATATTCTTCCATGTGTTGCCGCTGTCCGTGCTGCGCTGCCACTGGTAGCGCAGTTTGCTGCTATCAAAGCCAGTGGGCAGGTTGCCGGTACCGGTGGAAATGGAGCGGCCGTAGACGATGCCGCTGGTATAGTAAACATTGCCCGCGAGGGTGGGATCGGGTACAACCACCGGTGCCTGATTCACCACCAGCTTAACGATATGCTCGTTGCTCATAATACCGACGTTGTAGTCGCTGTCGTTCTTTTTCAGATTCAGGTGCAGGGCAAAGGAATAGACCTTGGGTTCTGCGCCCGCAGGAATGGTGAAGCTGTATTCGTTGCCGGTGAGGTTTTTATCGGTCTCGGGCGTTTTATTGCCGGAGATATAGCGGTCGCACTCTACGCGATAGCTGTAGCCCGCATTTACCAACTCACTCGCCAGAGGATTCCACTCGAATTTGATGGTATGATCCTTGCTGTTGTCCATCCGCTCAACGGTGCCCTTCCAGTCCTTGAAGGAGTTGATGGGTTTGCCGTCCAGCGTGACGGACTTCATGCCCCATGCGTTGGGGATGACGGTGACGGAATTCCCTCCCTTGGGGGATAAATAAATATGCGGGCACGAAATTTCAAACCAATCCGATTTCGACCAGCCGTATGCCGTCCGGATGTCATTGTCGTGAAGAATGACACTATTGCCTATGCTGGCCCGATATTGCGGCTGAGTCCCATCCCAAGTGTATTCTCCGCCCACGAATCTAATCTTAGCTCCATTCTTAAAAGTGCCTCCTCTCAGCTTAGTCGGCAAATCAATACGGATAGAACTTGCAGCCTGGCTATATTCTTCATTGTTTTTTTCAAAGACACCGCCCGTAATTTCGATAGTCGGGGAATCCATTGTCATTTCTGCATTTTTGGGTGCCCCTTCGGGACTATCCCAGGTTTTCCAAGTGGCATATAGACCCTGTTTAAAAGTACCGCCGGTGATTTTAATGGGTGTGACTTTATACTTCAATGTCCCTGTGGCAGAGCTGTCATTCCTTATAAGTACCACTCTGCCGTCGAGCTCGCCGCCATTGACATGAAGCTGAAGGGTCTCATCAATATCATAACGGTTGGTCGAATGAATGATATAGTCGCCGTTTCCTAAATGCGTAACAGGCGCATAAAGTCTGCCGCCGTTGATCGTGATACTGCCATAGCTTTCAATCAAAATAATGCCGGCATAAGTGCTGCTAAGCGTACCGCCATCCACGGTAAGGCTGCCGGCCTTCTTTACTCCCATACTACGGCTAATAACAACTGCACGCTGTATACCCAATACACCGCTGCCGTATTCAAAATCGATACGGCCACCTGTGCCGCTGTCCTTGATCGTCAGATCCGTGCTGTAAATCTCGATAAAATATACGCTCATTTTAGACACGAGCTTCAGCTCGTGACCGTTCAGGTCAAGAACATTTCCGCTTCCCCTGAAGCTTAACTTCGTTGCAGTTGTCACACCGACTCCGCTGTTCTCTCTGGTGGTGTCGATGTCTGCTGTGAGCTTGATCTTAGCCGAGCCCTTATCGACTGCGTTTTTCAGCTCCTCATAGGTGCTGACTTCCACAAAGCCATCCGCCGCGCTCTCCGCCGCGCTCGCCGTCACGCCCATGGCGGGCACGAGGGAGAGCAGCATTGCCAGCGTCAGCAGTAAACTGGTAATTCGTTTTTTCATTTTTTCTTCCTCCTTTATAAAAAATCGGTCGATTTGCCGCGTTTTTGTCCCGGTTCGCGGCCGCCGGGCGGCTTTACCGCGCGTGTCCGTGCTGCATGGCCTGCGCCGTTTCGTCCAGCCACGCTCTCGCCTGCCGGGCGGTCAGATCGCCCAGACAGTAACCGTCGATCAGCCCCAGCTCCACCGCCTTTTCCAGCGCCGCCTGCTTTTCCGGGTGGCCGTCCTCACAGAGGAGATAGACCCGGCACTCCGGCAGCCTGCGCCGCACCTCAATGGCGATGTCGCAGCGAGCGGAAACGTCCTTGTCCTCCACGCCCTCGGAAAAGTCGGTCTCCAGCAGCAGGAGATCCGCCTGCTCCGCCGCGCACTGCCACACTACGTCCTCGCAGTCGTCCGAGAGGATGGCGATGGGTTTGCAGCCCCCCAGCGCCCGCAGCCAGTCCGCCGCGCGGCGGGTCATGGCGGGACTGGCGCAGCATACCGCGGCCTTCGGCGGCTCCCGCCTGCGAAACAGGCTCATACCGCCGCCTCCCGTCTCTCCGGCAGACGCGCGCCGCACTCCGGGCAGTAAACCGCCACCTCGGTGACGGCCACGCCGCAGCCGGGGCAGCAGCGGTGGCGGGAACGGTAGAAGTCGTAGAGGGTCGTCTCCGGTAGACGCGCGCCGCAGTCGGCGCAGTGCGTCCGGTCGGCGCGGCTCGCCCGGCCGCAGACCGGGCAGATCTTGCGTCCCCGCAAGGTCTCCGGCCCGAAGCCGTATTCCAGCAGCACCACCCGCCGCAGGGCCTCTCGCGTTCTCAGGTCATAATCTGTCATCGGCGGCTCCCTCCTTTCCGTCTGTGCCGCCTACCTGCAGTCTCGCCCCGCAGACGGGGCAGAAGCAGGCGTCCGGTTCGCGGAGCCGTGCGCCGCAGTGATGGCAGAATGAGGGGTACTCGTTCTCCCACGGCGCGCAGTCCAGACACCGGCCTGCGTTGACGTTGAACATGGCGGAGGAGACATACCGGCCGCACGCCGGGCAGCGGTTGAACCGCCACCGACCCTCCTTCTCCCACGCGATCTCCAGCGCCGCCTGCTCGGTGTCCGCCCGGATGGGCTTCGTCTCGCAGCACAGCTCGCCGGAGATGTCGCAGTAGAAACGGAAGCTCCGTCCGCCTCCTGCATCCGTGACGACCCGGTAGGTCGCCGTTTTTTTCGACTGCGTCATCCGCATCCCTCCTTCCTTTTTTTGCCTTGTAAAAGGGCGGTGGAATATGATACAATGAAGGAACAGAAGGGGGACTCCCCCTTTACACGTTCCTTTGATCATTTTTACGGTGCCACGCCGTATGGCATTGGCTCCGTACACCCCTCTTATACCATAGATTTGGAATCTTGTCTGTCCCCTAAATCCTTCATTTAGGGGACAAACCAAAAAAAAATTTAAAAAAAACCCGAAAAAATATCGCAAATTTACGAACATTTGTTCTATTTTGGAGGCTCTGCCCATGAAAAAGCGCGTTTTATCCCTGCTGCTCTCTGCAGCCCTTCTTCTGGCCCTCTCCGGCTGTGGAGAGGACACTCTGCTGAATAAGAGAGAGCCTGTAACTGTCACTTTCTGGCATGTTTACGGCGAACAGTCCGGCTCCCCCATGGATGTTCTGGTGCAGGAATTCAACCGCACCGTGGGTACGGATAAGGGCGTCCGGGTACAGGTGACGAATCTCTCCAGCGCCTCCATGATCGGCGGTTTTCTGAAGGAGGCCCAGAAGGGCGGCGACCTTCAGGATATGCCGGACCTTTTCACCTGCCACATCAGTGACGCCACCGCGCTGGGCGAGGACAATCTGGTGGACTGGCGCGACTGGTTCACGGAGGAGGAGCTGTCCGACTTCGTCTCCGGCTTTTTAGCGGATGGCACCGCGGAGGACGGAAAGCTGCTGCTCTTCCCTATCTCCAAGTCCACTCAGCTTTTGATGTTCAACGGCAGCGGCTTTTCCCGCTTCTCGCAGGCTACCGGCGCAAACTATGATGACCTTGCCACCTGGGATGGCTTCTATGACACTGCCCGGAAGTTCTCTGATTGGGCCGGCACCCCTTTCTGCGCTCTGGACTACCCGATTCGCGCCGTGGAGCTTTGCGCTCTGGAGCGGGGCAGTGGGAATCTCTACACGGAAAACGGCTGGTATGACACCAACAACGCCGTTTTCAAAGAGTGCTGGATGCAGTTCGCCCGTGCGCTCGTCCAAGGCCATGTGGTGGTTTCCGATCTCTACTCCAACACGCAGGTCATGACCGGCGAGGTTCTGGGCGGTCTCGGTTCCTCGGCGGCGATCCTCTACTATAATGATACTGTCACCTATCGGGACGGTACGCGCGAGCCTATGGATCTTCATGTGCTGCCCATGCCCATGAGCGCAGGCTGCGACGCCCTGATGACTCAGGCAGGGGTAGGGCTTGGCGCTTACAAGACCACCGAGCAGAAGGCAGAGGCTGCGGCTCTCTTTGTCCGCTGGCTGACCGAGCCGGAGCGCAATCTGGATTTCGTCGCGCAGACCGGCTATATGCCGGTGCGGAATGGTGCCTTTGACGGCATCGAAAACTATGATAAGTTTCCGGAGCCGGCGGAGAGCTATCAGCAGCTCTATGCCGCGCTGAAGACCATGCGGGAGGACTATACCCCCGTATCCGAGCCCCGCTTCGAGGGCTATTACAGTAAGGTGTCCGCCCTATACGACGGCCTGCGTCAGCTTCAGAAGGAGCTGCCTGCACGCGCCGCAGCCGGCGAGAACGTGGATGCTCTGGCAGAGGAGACCTGGGCGCTGCTTTGCTCCATCCGGTAAGGAAAACGGTCTAACGATCTTTGGAGGTTATGGGGCATGACGCGACCCGCTCTTTCAGAATTGCATAACATCCGGCGCTCCATGCAAAAGCGGCTAGCGTTCTACATGATCACCTTAGGCATCATTCTGGCAGCGACATTGGTCGCAGGACTGTTCTTCTTCAATCAGTTGAAAAGTCCCCGGGAGGAACTGGTCACATCGTTAAACTTCCGCATGGAGGCATTTGCCTCGGATATGGAATCCCTGTGGCGAAACGTTTCTGTGATGGGTGTCCATCTTTCGGAGGACATGACCGACCTCATCGAGGAACAGACATCGGATTTTTCCTCCCTCAGCGGAGATATAAACGCTGTGGAGGCTTTGCAGGAGACTATGCTTGAGCCGCTGTGCCAGTATGGCCGACAGGTGGACTGCTCCGGCGCGTTCGTGATGCTGAACACTTCCCTGAACGACAACGGGTCTTTCAGCGGTCTGTACATCCAGCGGAGCAACTCTGCCCGCATGGCCAGTGACTTTCTGCTCTATCGGGGTATGGCTGACGTCGGGCTGCGGCATCATGTGATGCCCCACCGAAAATGGTCCCAGGAATTTGATATATCCGAGTTCCCCAGCCTCGCCGAGCACCTGAATACAGCGTCTGCACCCATTGACTATGACTGCCGGACGACTGCGCTGCTGACCCTGCCCGACACCTCAGAACGGGCGATTTTGCTCACCGTGCCCATTCTGGGCGCGGACGGCACGGTGTATGGACTCTGCGGCTTTTCCATCAATCAGAGCTATTTCTTCGCCCACCATGTCCAGCCCTCCGGTATCCGCAGCCTTGCCTGCCTCCTGACGGACGGTGCGGCAGGACTGGATATTCCCAAAAGCCTGATCACCTATCCCGCCGACGGCTTCTGCTTCGTGCCGGATGAGATACTGACGGAAAAGAGCATTCGGGAGGGACTCACCGCCTACAGCGGAACCAAGCTCTCCTTTGTAGGGCTTTCCGAGCCGTTTCTGGCAGCCAGCGGAGATGCACAGCCTCATACGCTGACTGTGCTGCTCCCCAGAAGCGACTATAACCAGATTCTGCTAAAAAGCGTACTGGAGATCGTCGGCCTTTTGCTGCTGCTGTTGTTTTTCGGCGTGGTCTGCTGTCTCTACTATACCCGCCGCTACCTTCGCCCCGTCATGCGGGACATCGAGCTTCTCAAGAAGGCAGACTGCGGCGGTGCGCAGATGACCTTTGACGAATTGCGGCCCGTCTCCGCAAGACTGCGCTTCCACGAGCAGACCATCACGCATCTGGAAACAGAGAAGCATGACATCCAGGAACGCGCCGACCATTTCCGCTCTCAGAACGAGCAGCTTATCAATGAAAAGCAGGACCTGCAGGGACAGGTAGAAGATATGCGCAGTCAGACAGAGGACATGCAGGGGCAGCTCGACGATTCCCTTGCCAAGATCCGCCGTTTGGCACATTTGGGAAGAAAGGAAATCGATCTGGCGGACTATGAAAGATTTCTGGAGGGCTATGCTAAGCTGAGCGCCAAAGAGCTTGAGGTATGTAAAGCACTTGCCAGCGGGCTGAGTACCCGGCAGTGTGCAGAACAGGCCGGCTGCGCTACAAGCACCATCGATACCTACCGTAAAAGACTCTATGAAAAGACCGGCATCCATAAGGCCCGGCAGCTTCAGCTTTGCTACGCGCTTCTGCAGATGGAGCAGATGGAACAGGAAACGCAATAACAGCAAAAATGTCCCGTTCACAGTTTGCAAAGGGAAGAAAATTACCGTTGCAAACTTATGCTGTTGATTAGTATGATAGGCGGTAGCCTTGCCCCCCCCTAAAAATATGATTGGTTCGGGTACGCATCGAGTACCGCAGCGTGATAAAATCCGTTCTGAAACAATTAAGATGATGAGCGATACCTAAAGGCAATTATCACGTTCAAACGGCTGTATCATGTATGCTAACTGGCATTGCATCGTTGCACACTCATTGAGATAGCAACTCATAGATTCATCTCAAAAAACTCCATAATTCCCGCTTTGAGCACTCTCCACTCCCGGCCGACCTTCACGGCCGGGAGTTCTTCGTTTGCAATCATCTTGCGGACCTGCTGGCGTGTTGTCTTGAGCAGGACGGCAGTTTCCTTGACGGTCAGAATTTCGTCGTTCCTCATGCCCACGGGTCCTTCCTCGAATCGGGCTGCGACGAAGTACGAGGCTGATTATACTGCTCCTTGTAGATGAAATTGTGCAGCTTGCGAACCAGAACCTTGCGGAATCCCCAGTTTCCGTACTGGTCCTCCTGAGGCTGAATGCTGTACTTGTCCGCGTAGTGTTTGAGCTCCTGCTTACTGATTTCGAACTGTCGGCAGACCTCGTCGATGGTATAAAACTCTTTCATTCCGCGATAATCCAGATACTTCATAAAAATCATCCTTTTACATATAAGATTTGACAGCACAGATCACAGTTCACCGCAATTCATGCCATCTTATAGCTATGTTAGTGATTTCATCTCAAAAATGATAATCAAAACCCATGCCAATTCTATTGAAAAGGCATGGGTTTCGCAATTTACAGAACAAAATTCAATTCTTCGATCTCTGATTTATCCTTCAACGTAATCGGTTGAATGCCGAGTTTTTCAAACTGCTTGCGCACAGTGCGCAGCTGATTTTCGGTGAGTTTACTGTTATACACAGCCTGTGCATAACATTTGCAGTCGGACAGCTTTTTGACAAGCAGACGCATATTTTCACGAGTTGAAGCATGTTTCACGGTCTCAATCTTCGCCATACAGTCCGAATACCGCACAAACGGCAGGTCTGCGTGCAGCATTTCCATATAAGAATGGATGGTGTCCTCAGACTCGTCCATGACAGTTTTCAGGATTTTCTTGTTGCTGCCCTTAACCTGCTCAGACAGTCCGCGCTTGAACTTTGCGCCCGAGCGGGAGACCTCGAATCGCAGCATTGGTGCATCATAGTCCTCGAGCAAATCCTCCTCCATCAGCTGAAATGTTTTGTCATAGACCGTCAACGTGGCCGTTTTGCAGCAAATCCGCCACGAATGTGCATTCTTTTTCTTATGATTGGAGAAAGTTTTATCGAATGTACACAGCTCGTATTTCTTCATATATGGACTGCGGCGAACGACGCGCAGCGCCTCGTCAACCCAGTCCTGCGAGTTGGGGAAGTAGTCCAGACAGCAGTCAATGCGCGAAAGTGTCAGCTGCTCAAATTCGCAGTTCAGACCGATTTCATGCAGCAGCTTGGTCATTTCCTTGTCGAGCAATTTCAACTGTTTATCTTCCGCGTGGAATACCTTCTTGGGCGAATATTCTTCGTGCAGCAAAGTGTGCGGATTGAGACGGAAATGTATAAAGGGGGCGTGATTTTTCTTTGTTTTGTTCTTGCTGCGCACCTGCTGGTACAGATAAAGCACCACGCCCTGACCGCAGTAAGAGGTGCCGATATACTTCGTCAGACCTTTCTCAGAATGATATGTCGTGTCCGGATAAAAACTGCCGGAATTCACACTTTTTAGATGCTGAAACACCTTGTTGAAGTCCTTCTTAGACATTCTGTGAAATAATTCAATCGTGTGGATACCATAGCGAAAGTCCATTTCACTCACCATCCTTCGCAAAGCACTCGATGACCGCATCGTGCAAATCGTCCGACGACTCGCAGATTGCATACAGTTCATTTACGGCATCGATCGCGCGTTCATCCGTATTTGAGATGATGTCAAGGTTCATCTGAAAGTCAGCGTCATTCCAGAGCAGCAGCGCCTTTGCACGTTTGCCGTCGCGCCCGGCTCTGCCTGCCATCTGATAGAACGACGCTACGCTGAATGGAAGCTGAGAGACGATAATTAGACGAATATCCGGGATATTTACACCCATACCGAACGCAGAAGTTGCAATCATGATGTGCGCCTTGCCGGAACGAAAGCGCTGCTCCTGCTTCGCTCGGTTGGATAATTTACTGTGGCAGATGGCAATCTCATCAGCCTCGATATCACAATCTTCAATTAAGTGATCGCGCATCTCTTCCACATCACAGACACGGGTGCAGTAGATAACGATTTTGCCCTTGTCAGCATATTTTAGAATTGCTTTCTTGACTTTCCCATAACGAATTGCCTCCGTTTTCACGAACACTTTCCCCAGAGAAAGATTAGATCGCTTGAGCTTGCCGATATGTACCGTCGGATTTTTCATACGCAGACTTTTTGTGATATATGGAATATCCTCCTGCATAACAGTTGCGCTGAACGCAGCAACAACAGGGGACGAGGGCAAATCCTTGATAAATCTACCGATATTGCGGTACATTGGACGAAATTCATTACCCCATTCGGTCAGACAATGAACCTCATCCACAACGATCGTATGCACCTTGTTCTTCAGAATTGCCTTCCACAGATGCGGATCATTCAGCCGTTCCGGTGCAACAAAGAGTGCCTGGAGTTTACCATGCTTTAATCTTTCGATAATATTGGTATTCTCCACATTGCCGCTGTACAGGCAGCCCGCTCGGATTTTGCTGTCCTCGCAGCGCTGCACTAAGTCCCGCATCAATGCAACCGTCGGGAGAATACCAACCAGCAGACCGTTTGGGTGCATAGCAATCATCGAGAGAAAGCAGATCGACTTGCCTTCTGAGGTTCGAGCTAAACCAAGTACATCTTTACTGTTGAGTAAGTCTGTAATTACATCCTTCTGAAACGCTTTCAGCTTCGCAACACCAAAGGTATCACATATCATCTTTTCCTGTTTGTTTGTCATAATTTTCACTCCTAAACATAGAATTCTCGTTCAAAACTGAAATTTAGAAATTTCATCTGAACTGCCTTTATTCCATTGTTGAGAGCGTAATCAAATTATAATTTCACAGGAATAACATGATATATAATATTAGCGAAAGACGTTGTACTATGTACTATTTTCATCCCATTCTCTTACCCAGTTCCAGCATGCTGATGCCGAACCGCTCCGGCGCTTGCAATTTTTGTTAAACCTATTTGTCTAATTTTTGGGGCGCTTCAACGTGCGGAAGTTCCTCTATTCTACTTTAATGTGCGGTACGGCGTCCGAACGAAGTCGAATACCTCGCCTTCTGCAGCGCGGGCAGAAGCGCCAGCGCATAGCCCTCCTCCATCGGTTCGTCGCTGCGATTCATATGGGTCGGTCGAAAAATACCAAGCGAAGCGTGCACTGCGTGCAACGGCGTTCGTCGGTTCTCGGTTTGCATCGTTTTTTTGATTATTACGCCTATTTATTTTATTATAAATTGTACATCATCAACTACTAATTTTACCTATCGCACAAAATATATTTAGTTTTTTATATATAGTATACAAGAATTTCTTGCCATTCGTGTAAATTCGTGATATTATAGCAGATGCGGTCACGCCTTGCGAGGATGTAGATTTCGAAGCACGATCTCTGCAAAGCAGGCAGGCTGCACTCTAAACAATCCTATCCGCTTGCAGCAGGCCGGAAAACGCAGTTTGATCAGGTGCATTTTATTGGGGCGGCTGTAAATTGGAAGCGAAACCAGAGAAGGAGAGAATGTTTCGTGAAAACCAATCCAACCATGCAGGCAGAGGCGGTTCTGCCTACACGACCTGTTTCTGAAAACGGAAAAATCAATATTCTGACGCGCCTGGCTTACGGCGGCGGTGACGTAGCGTGCAACGTTGTCTACGGCATGATCGCCACGCTGCTGACCCTGTTCTATACCGACTATGCCGGTGTTTCCGTCGCAACCGTCGGTCTTGTCATGCTGATCTCGCGTTTCTTTGACGGCGGCTCGGATGTTGTCATGGGCTTCATTGTGGACCGCACCCATTCCAAATGGGGACAGTCCCGTCCGTGGATCCTGTGGATGTCGCTGCCGTATGCGCTGAGTGCGATCCTGCTGTTCAGCGTACCGCACACCAACGCCACGATCCAGTTCCTGTACATCTTTGTCACCTATAACTTCTGCACGACCGTCTGCTACACGGCGATCAATCTGCCGTACGGCTCGCTGTCTGCCATGATGACCCGCGACTCCAAGGAGCGCGATCTGCTGTCCGTATTCCGCATGGGCCTGTCCCCGATGGGCCGTATCATTGCCGTCACCTGCACCATGCCGCTGATCAAGCTGTTCGGCAACAATCAGGCTGCCTGGGTCAAGGTAATGAGCATCTGGGCCGCAATCGCTTTCCTGCTGCTCATCACCTGCTTTGTCAAGTGCGAGGAAACCGTACACATCACAGCCCGCTCGGAGGAAAAGATTCCGGTCGGCCGCAGCCTCAAGGCGCTGGTCACCAATCAGTATTTCTGGGCTGTCCTGCTGCTCTGGATGTTCCAGAGCACCAATCAGGCTGTTGTCGGCACGATTCTGCCGTACTACTGCAAGTATGTGTTCCATAACGACTCGTGGATGTACAGCACGCTGTATCTTTCCGAAACCATCGTTCTGATCGTATTCACCTTCCTGTGTCCGCTGCTGCGCGATATGCTCGGCAAGCGCAACATGATCGTAGCAGGTGCCGTTCTTGTACTGATCAGTCAGGGTCTGTTCTTCCTCAACACCACCAGCTTCAGCTGGTGCCTGTTCACCACCATGCTGCGCGGCGTCGGTGAAGCACCGCTGTGCGCCTTTGTATTCGGCATGATCGGTGACGTTGTCGAGTTTGGCCAGTGGAAGCACCACATCCGTCAGGAGAGCTTCATCTTCGCAGGCGGTTCGGTCGGCACCAAGCTAGGCACCGGCATCGCACAGGCCAGCATTGCAGGCATTATGAGTCTGTGCGGCTATATTTCCTCGACCGGCAGCGCTGTTGTGCAGTCGCAGTCCGCAATCAACTCGATCATCAACATCTATATGTTTGGCCCGCTGCTGATCTTTGTCGGCGTTCTGATCGTCGGCCTGCTGTATCAGCTCGACAAAAAGTATCCCGCTATCATGAAAGAACTTGCAGAGCGCGAAGCGCGCGGCGAGCTGTAACTTTCTGATCTTCATATTCCCTCAACCGTTCCCGGCATGGCTGCAAAGCTGTGCCGGGAATCTATTTCTCGCCCTGCCCGCACCGGTCGGCAGGGCGTTTTCCGTCTGTGCGCCGTGTCCTCCTTGCCGAGAAGCGGATATTCACAAAAAGTTTATCGCTGCGGCATTGCGGCTGTCCGCTCTCCTGTATATAATAAATGCAGAGCACATTCCTGTGTCTCCCATCCCGATTACCGAACGATTCAGATAAAGGAGCACCCGTATGTCAACCAACAACCTGTCCACTCCCGCCTCCGGCCGTTTTTCCCTCAGCGCCGCGGCACTTCACATTCTCGCCATGGTGCTGATGCTGATGGATCATCTCTGGGCGACCCTCCTGCCCGCGCAGGACTGGCTGACGTGTGCCGGACGGCTGGCCTTCCCCATCTTCGCATTCATGGCGGTGGAAGGATATTTTCACACCCACAGCTTCCGGAAATACGCCCTGCGGCTTGCGCTGTTTGCCGTGCTCTCCGAAGTGCCGTTCGACCTGATGTACGGCGGAACCTGGTTCTATCCGGTGCACCAGAACGTGATCTGGACGCTGCTGCTCGGTCTTCTGGGCATTCATCTGATGGAAACCGTGCGCAAAAAGCAAAAAACATGGCTGTATCTGCTCACCGCCCTGCTTGTTGTGCTGATCGGCACAGTGCTGGGCACCCTGAGCATGGTGGACTACTACGGCACCGGCGTGCTGACGATCTTTATCTTCTACTTCTTCCGCGGACGGAAGTGGTGGTGTCTGGCAGGACAGCTTCTCGCCCTCTACTGGGTCAATGTGCAGCTGCTGGGCGGTCTGCTGTATCCCGTCCATATATTCGGCATGGAATTTGAGATCTGTCAGCAGGGGCTTGCACTTCTGGCGCTCCTCCCCATCTGGCTGTACCGCGGACGGCAGGGCTATCACAGCAAGCCGTTCCAGTATGCCTGCTATGCCTTTTATCCCGTACATATGCTGATCCTCGTGCTGATCCTGCAATATCTGACCCGCTGACGGCCATACCAGCGTTTGTAAACATCTGTAAAACTTTTTATTTATCAAATGCGCGTTCTGTTATATAATAAGTAAAACATCAAGATCCCGCATTTTCTGTTTTATGAAGGAAAGTGTGCAGGACAGTCCGGCTGCCGTGTGCGGTGCAGATCGACCGACTGCAAGAGAGAGCACTTTCCCCACGATAACACTGAAAATTTTCAGTAAAAGAGAAAGGAAAAACCATATGAACTGGAACATCATTACGGATTCAAGCTGTGATCTGCTCCCTTCCACCAGTCCGGACGGAAGGATCCGGCTGACCAGTGTGCCGTTTACCATCCGCGTCGGAGAGCGGGATTTTGTCGATGATGAGCATCTGGATACGCTGGAAATGCTCTCCGCCATGGAGCAGGAACGCTCGGCCGGCCATACCTCCTGCCCCACGCCGGACGCATGGCTGGCGCAGTTTGAACAGGCGGACTGCGCGATCGCGATTACTATTTCCTCGCAGCTGTCCGGCAGCATGAACAGCGCTCTTGCGGCAAGAGATATGGCGCTGGAGAAAGATCCGGATAAAAAGATCGTCATTCTGGACTCCTTATCCACCGGACCGGAGGTTCTGCTCTGCGTAAAGGAGATCGAGCACCTGATCCGTCAGGGCCTTTCCTTTGACGATATTGCGGCGCACGCCAGAGGTTTTCTGCAGAAAACCAAAATTCTCTTTGCGCTCTCCTCGTTTGACAACCTGATCAAGAACGGACGCATCCACCGTCTGACGGGTATGCTCGCCAAGGCTCTCGGCATCTGGGGCATCGGCAGCGGCAGCGACGAGGGAAAGATTGCCTTTGAAAGCAAGGCGCGCGGTGCAAAAAAGGTCGTACAGACGCTGGTCAGCACCATGAAGGAGCACGGATTCATCGGCGGAAATGTCGCGATCAGCCATTGTGATAATCTCGCACTGGCTCAGACGCTGAAAAACAGCATTCTGGATATCTGGGAAAATACAAGCATCGAGATCCTGCCGACCCGCGGGCTCTGCAGCTACTACGCCGAGCGCGGCGGATTGATCGTCAGCTACTGAGCCGGAGCCGATCGACCGTCTCCGTTTTCAACAAACAAAGGGCGAAACCATACGGTTTCGCTCTTTTTCTCCATTTTTTACGATATATCTAACGAATTACGTTCTACCGATTTCCCGTGACACCAACTTGACACCAAAGTGTTCACATAGCCTTCAGCAATTCCGCTGCGTCCTTCTCCTCAGAACAGAGAACGTGAATGTAGGTGTTGTATGTTGTCGAAATATTCGCATGGCCAAGCCACTTGCTGACTACGCTGATCGGTACGCCCGCTTTCAGTGTCCGCGTAGCAAAGGTATGTCGCAGCTGATGCAAAGTGAAGGGCTTGTCGATATTGGCTTTGCGCAAAACACGGTCGAGCACACATCGAAGCTGTGCATTAGAAAGCACCTTGCCGTTGCGCGACACCAGTACCGAATCATTGCGAACACCCAGCATACGATAAATCTGCTGTAAACTGCGCAGTGCATGGACAGCCTTTTCATTCAGCGGAACAAGCCGATTGCCGCTTGCGGTCTTGGTTCCCTTAATTTTTGCGTTCCTATGCTTTTGCCCCGGCTTGCGATCACGGTTGACAATCATCGAAAGATTTTTGCTGACCGTGACCGTTTTGTTTGCGAAATCAATGTCGGACCATTTCAGTGCCTGCAATTCACCGCAACGCAAACCAGTATGCACCAGAAACACAATCGCATTAGCGTGCATAATCTGCGGTGTACCATTGCGACATGTTAATACAGCGACCTGTTCCAACGCCTGCACTTCTTCATCTTCCATAACTAAGATCGTGCGCTTCTGCTTGAACAGCGTCTTTTTCGGCATCTTCACATTGCGCATAGGATTCTTCGCAATATCGCCCTCGGAATGGGCATACTGAAACAGTTCCGACAAAAGGAAATTGATCTTCTTCACTACACTGTACGAAAGCGTTTTGCTTTTCGCAACCAGCAGATTCTGAATCTCCTCACTGCGGATAGACGCAATCTGAATATCGCCCAATACAGGCTTGATATGATGCAAATAAATGCTTTCGTAACGGTCAAAACTGCTGTTTTCGACAGAGTGCTGCTTGAACGTGTAAAACCAGTTATCTGCATAATCACGAAAAAACACTTTCTTGCACGCAGTCAGACCGCGTGCCGTCTGCTTTTTCCAATCCCGCAGCTTGCGGCGAACCTCAGCTTCGGTTGAACCATAAAGGTACTGCGGTTTCGCCATTTCTTCATCGCGGTATTTTGCTACCCAGCGACCATCTTTGCGCTGATAAACACTGCCCTCCCCATAATGACGATTGGTTTTCGTTACTTTTTCTGTTGTATTGCTCATTTTCGCTCCTGACCCGGTGCGGCAGCTACAACAGCGAACATTGTTATTATACGCCATACTCTGCACGGTTCGCAACGTCTGGTTAATAGAAGATTTCACGTCCGCGATTGGCCGCGAACCAGCGGTCAAGTTCTGCTCGAGTGGTGATGTAATCACGTCCAACTTTGGTGACGGGCAGAACACCGGCCCGCAGTAAGGCGTTGAGTTTTGACCGGCCGAACGGAAACAGTTCCAGCAGATCATTCTGTGATAAAATTTCGTAATCAAATGACATGTAAAACCTCCATGAAGTGCGAAACCGGAAGAATACACGCAAAGAAGCGGTATTCTTCCGGTTTTATAATGATTTATACTGTTACTGTCAGTCTATTCGGCCTCACCCCCGACTGTGGGAAGCACCAAGCGATCGGCGGCGTACCGATTCCACAGGAATTTCACCTATCCGTTGTCCGACCTCATTGCCTGCGACGTTTTCACGCTCGGACGGTGACTGGTCGGGAGTATCATTATCTTCCGCGCGGGTCATTGCCATGATAGGAGCCACCCACAGTTCGCAGCTTTCCGCTGCAGCTCTCCGCGCCGAATTTGTACCTGATGCCTGAGTATGCGGTTGTCAAAGGACATTAGAAATATTTCCTCTTTTACTATAACGCCGAAATGTGGTCAATGGAATAGCCCCTGAAAAATATTTTTAATCATGCACAAGATTCGGCTTCAGTTTTTGTGCGATATGCTAATATCTTATCAAAACGCCGGTAAAAACCGCTTTTGAGGTGAGGGGAGAGGAACGAAATCCGCGCCGCCCGCGTCTTTCCTCTCCCCCTGCTGCGGTTGTGGATAACTCCCTTGCGGCAGTTACCCACAGCCGCAGCACCCCCTCACCATTCTCGCGGCGGCGAGCGCAGAGAAAAAACTTTGAAGTCTATAACAATAGACCCTCTCCGACGTAAGCAGTACACAATTTTAAACAAGTACTTGTTTAAGTACAAAAATATTTTTGTTGAAATTGACAAAGTAATAATTGACAAACACCCAGTAACTTAGTATAATTTGAATAACAAAATAACCCAAACTCTTAGGAGAATGGCAGAAATGGCAAAACAGAGGAAACTCTGCGGCGCAAAGCTATAGGATCTAAACGATTGTCCAACAATCGCATGACAGCCAGTTACCTACACCAGTCCCCGCATTACGGGCGCAGTACTGTGTGGACTACTATCCATGCGGTACTGCGCCCTTTTTTAACTGTTTGGGCACAAAAGAAAGGGAGCGATCGAAAAATGAAACGCACACGAATCAGCGTATTGCTTGTAATAGCCTTGCTGTTGCAGCTATGCGCGCCACTCACGGCAGGCGCGGCGGACTTTACGCCAAACCCACAGACGGAATATGCCAAACGGTTTATTGCCGCCTGTGAGGGACAGGCATGGTTTATCAACGAGATTGAGCGTCTGCTGAACGCACAGCAACGCACACTGGATACCATCACCGGAGCAGAAGACCTTGTGGAAATCAAGAGCATTGGTCTAAAAGGTCAGAACATCACCGGACATATACCGGCTGCAATTGGGGAACTTAGTGAATTGCGGTATCTGTTCCTCTCGGATAATCATTTGAGCGGAGATATTCCGTCTGTGCTCTATACGCTCCCGAAATTGCAGAATGTGGATTTAGGCGGCAATGATTATGCAGGTGCGATTCCTTCCGAATTTGGTACAATGCCCGCATTGAAAACGCTGGTTCTCAAAGATAACCAGTACACTGGTACGATACCGGACACGATTTTGAGCAATACCCAGATTGAGGTGCTGAACCTCATGGGAAATCAGTTGACCGGCGGTTTTCCTGCGGCAGTTGCCGGTATGAGCAGTCTGAAATACTTGAACCTTTCGGAAAATGCTATCGGCGGTACGATTCCCGACCTGTCTGCGCTGACGAATCTTATCTCGCTTTCGGCGTGGCAATGCGGATTGACCGGCACGATTCCCGAAACACTGTACACGCTTTCCGGTTTGCAGATTTTAGACCTGTCCGAAAACAAGCTGGAAGGCGAAATCTCTGCCGGTATTGCTAATTTGGCAGGCTTGCAATATCTTGCGCTGGACACGAACCCTCTGCGCGGTGTCTTACCGGACGCATTTACGCATACCGCGTTGTCGGAGATTCATTTGGAAAACACTTATCTGCGCGGTTTTGTTCCTGCTACGCTCAAAGCACGGCATGACGCAGGTGCAAAGGTGTATCTGAACAATAACTACATGACCGGCGCTGTCTTAAAGGATATGCCGAACAACAGCGGCAACTTTACAGATGGTGCCGCAAGCGAACAGCATCAGCTTACCAGCACTCGTTCCACGGTTACGGTCAGCAAGGACGGCACGGTAAACCTGTATGCGCTGCTGCTGAACAAGTCGCTGACTACCGGCAGCACGGCAAAGGTGCTGCTTAGACCGGACGAGTATGTTGTTACCTTCGATGATACCAAGGTGCAGGTTACTGCGGATAGCAGCGGTATCTATGTGAAGGCACTGACGGATATTCCGCAGAATACGAATTTCAGTATCACAATCCAAATCAAGGACAACACCGGCTCTGAATATTCCAAGGTAAAGCTGACCCTTACTACCGATGTTACCAGCGGTGGCGGCGGTGGTATCGGCGGCGGCACACCTGCAACGCCCAAGGCAGAACACAAGCTGTATATCAACGGCTTTACCGATGGTATGTTCCATGCCGAACGCAATATCACCCGCGAACAGACCGCGAAAATGCTGATTGACGCGCTGGGAAAGGAAACTGCCGAACCGGAGCAATCCTCGTATACCGATGTTGCCAATAACCGCTGGTCGTATCGCTGGGTAGAAGCAGCGTCCAAGGAAGGCTACATGGTCGGCTACAACGGCGGCGTGTTCAAACCGAAATCTGCAATCACTCGTGCTGAGATGGCAACGGCTTTGTCGCGTATTGCAGCAAAGGAAGGCTTGATTATGACCAGCAGTACCAAGACCTTCTCTGATGTGGCAGACGGCAAATGGTACAGCAGCTATATTCGTCAAGCGGTGCAGTACGGCTTAATCAGCGGCTATACGGACGGCACCTTCCGACCGGAGCAGTACATCACCCGCGCCGAAACCGTAACGATGATAAATCGTATGCTCGGCAGAAACTACGAAACGGCCGCCGAACTGCACAGCATGGCTTGTCCGTTCCCCGATGTCAGCCAGAGCAGCTGGGCGTATGGCAATATCATGGAAGCGGCTATCACGCACAAGCACTGATAGAAAGAATTAGAAACGGAAGAACTCCTGAACAGGTGGAGGTAAACCTATGAAGAAAGCATTAGTCCGCAGAGTGGTTTCTCTGTTCCTGTGCTTTTGCATGGTGATTGGATTCGTGCCAATCATTGACGCGCAGGCAGCAGAAATCAAGGGCGGCACATTCGACCCGCATACCGGTTATCTGGAACTGGAATTTGGGTATCAGCTTACGCAGTATGTAAATATCAATGTCTATGTCCGCAGTCCTTCGGACGATGGATTGAAGAAAGAATTTGTCGGCTCGATCGTCGAGAATTACCTGCTCTCCGGTGCAAACGATGTTAAAGCATGGCTTCCCGAAGATTCACCGGACACTATGGTATCGCCCTACACACCGGCAACCAAAACGGACGGCGGTTTGGTAAAACTGTCCGAGGACGGCATTTATCAAGCAGACAAGAACTTTGCCGGTGAAGATATTGAGCCGGTAGCCATGATGAAGCACACGCTTATATGGGACGGCTCTCTCAATGGTATTCCGATTATCGGTCCGAACCTCGATGAAGATGTGTTTTATCTGACCGTAGAAATTGAACCGCTCGGCAGACCGGATAAGAATGTTGAGTGTACCGACAGTGATGATAGCCACACGCACGGTCAGAACTATACTTGGCCGCAGAAGCAGGAGAACGGCAAGAAAAAGTTTGCTGTCAGTACCGAACTGCTGGTAGACTACCGTGATTATGTTGTCGGTGAAGATGGCACGGCGGCGTTCCTCATGCTGAAAGGCAGTTTGTCCGATGAAGTACGCAAGAAACTGTACGAGCAGTTTGTCAGCGGCAGTCTGGCGTGCAATGAATTGACCGGTTTCCCCGAACTGGAAGGCTTGGTGCTGGACTACCAGAACCTTGACCCTGTAAACATGGTAACAGGTGCGTACAACTTCATGTACGAGGACTTGAAGCTGGAAGGCATTATCCCGCTGACCTTCCTTCGTGTTTACAACTCGCGCTACAACAAGGGTGCGCTGGGTACTGGCTTTACGCACAGTTACGATTATTCGCTCATCAATGACCGTGGTATTATCCGTGTGACAATGCCCGGCGGTGAGGAGCAAATCTTCCTTACGCTCCGTGGCGGCGGCTATGATTCTCTGGCAGACAGCGGCTTTGTTCTGGAAAATGAAGCAGACGGCAGCTACCGCATGACGCACGAGGACGGCGCAGCGTTCATTTTCTCGAATGATGGCAAGAGCGGCAAGCTGCAAACCGTCTATAATCCCGATGGTACGCCGGTAGCACAGCTTACCTACAACGGCGATGAACTGACCGGAATTGACGGCATTGCAGGCAGCTATACGCTGGCATGGTCGAACGGACATATTTCGTCCGTGACCGATAACGCAGGCCGCACCGTATCGTATGAGCATGACGGCGATTTTCTGACCGGCGTTACCAATGCAGACGGTGATACGCTGCATTATACCTACGATGGCAACGGCTATCTGAACAGTGCTACCGACTTTGAAGGCGAAGTCTATATTGAGAACGAGTATGACGGCATAGGCCGTGTGGTAAAGCAGACCTTTATCAATGCGGACATTCCCACTGTTTCTACCGTTTCCTATGACGATGACGCGCGTGTTACGACCTGTGTAGACGCAAACGGTCTGGAAACACGCTACTACTACGATAATCACCGTAACATCCAGAAAATCGGAACAGTTATCGACGGCACGGAGTACACCACCAACAACACCTATGACGGCGATTATCGCGCCAACTCTGCAAGCGACCGTCTGAATGGTGCAACCGCATACGAGTACGACAGCAGCGGCAATGTGACGAAGGTTCGCTATGCGGATAATACCACTATGACGCTGACTTATACGGCGGGCGGCGATATTGCGTCCATCACGGACGCGCTCGGCAATACGGAAACCTATACCTACTCCGGACACAGCTTGACCGAGTTCCGCGACAAGAACGGACATACCACTTCGTACACCTATAATGCACTCGGTCTGCCGATTACGGTTACGGACGCACTCGGCAATCAGACCACCTATGCGTATGACGATAAGGGACGGCAGCTTTCTGTCACCGACGCTGAGGGCGGTGTTACCAGCTTTGAATACGATGCCGTAGGCCGCATCGTTGCAGAGCATACCAAGGTGAGTGATACGGCTACCGCAACGACCAAGCATACCTACTCCAAGGCGGGCAAGCTGCTGAAAACCGTAGACGCGCTGGGCGGCGAAACCTCGTATGAGTACAATGCCAACGGCTTTACCACCTCGACCAAGGACGCGCTCTGCGGCACGGTAACGACCGAATACGGCACGAACGGCGAACCGCTCAAACGCACGGACGCGAACGGCAATGAAACCACCTATGAATATGACAAGGATACCGCACAGCTTGTATCGGTAACAGACGCAGAGGGCAACGAAACCCGCTACACCTACAACGATCGCGGCCTGCTTATCCAGACTACGGACGCGGAAGGCAATGCGACTACCTATGAATATGACGCGCTCGACCGTGTAGCAAAGACGATTGACGCGCTGGACGGCGAAACGATCTATGCGTATGACAGCATGGGACGCACGGTTTCGGAAACCGACGCAGAGGGCAACAAGAAAACCTACACCTATGACGCGCTCGGACGAACCAAGACTGAAACCGACGGTGCAGGCAACAAGACAACCTATACCTATGACCCTGTTGGCAATCTGCTTGTCACAACGGACGCAAACGGCAATGAAACCAAGACCGAGTACAACGCCATCAATGCAGCGGTAAAGCAGATTGACGGCGAAGGCAACGAAACCACCTACACTTACGACAAGGTAGGACGGCTGCTGACCGAAACGGACGCACTCGGCGGCGTTACCGCGTACACCTACGACCTTGCGGGCAATCAGCTTAGTGTTACCGACCCCGAAGACAATGTGACAAAGTATGTCTATGACCTGCTGGGACGCGCCGTAGAGCAGATTAACGCAGACGGCAGCAAGACCCGCACGGTGTATGACGCGCTCGGACGCACGACAGAAAGCTATGACGAACTCGGCGGTAAGACTGCTACCACCTATGACGCAAACGGCAACCAGCTTACTGTAACTGACCCGAAGGGCAACAAGACCGCCTATCAGTACAACCGCAAAGACCAGATCACAGTCATCACCTATGCCGACGGCGGCGAAACCCGCTATACCTACAATGCGCTCGGAAATGTCAGCGAAGTAACCGACCAGAACGGCAATGCAACCGAGTACACCTATGACGCACTCGGCAGAACGCATACCGAAACCAACGCAGTAGGTGTTGTGACCGAATACGGCTACGACAAGGTAGGCAACACGGTTTCTGTCACCAAGGACGGAACAGTAATCGCAAAGAGCGAGTACGACGGTGCATATCGTGTGGAAAAAACGATTGACGGACTGGGTAATGCGGGAACAAAGCAATATGACGGCGTAGGTAATGTACTGGTTTCCACTGACCGTGAAGGCAATGCCACACAGTACACCTACGACAAAAACTATAACCTGCTCAAGACCACCGACGCAGAAGGCGGCGTGTCCTCGTCTGCTTATGACGCGCTGGGTCGTGTCGTTTCTGAAACCGATGAAAACGGCAGCGCAACGACCTACACCTACGATAAGAACGGCAATGTACTGACCGAAACCGACGCGCTTTCCGGTGTTGTTACCAATACCTATGACGCGCGCGGCAGAGTAGCAGCAACTACGGACAAGCTGGGTGCAACGACTACCTACACCTATGATGCAGCCGGTAATCTCCGTAAGGAAACCGACGCCAATAATGCGTATGCCGTTTATCTGTATGACGCGAACAATAATCTCATTCAGTACACCAACCGCAACAACGAATGGGTGAAGTATGCGTATGACTGCATGAATCGACAGGTCAAGGAAACCAACCAGCTTAACCATGCAACCGAGTACGAATACGACCTTGCAGGCAACCAGACGGCGGTAATCGACGGCAACAAGAACAAGACCATATACACCTATGACGGCTTGAATCGTCTTGTTTCCAAGACCAACGCCGAAGGCGGTATGTTCGAGTACCGGTATGATTCGTTCGGCAACACCGCAGGTACGACGATGTATGGTGGCGGTGACGAGAAGGCCACGACCACTTATACCTATGACGCAGCGGGCAATCTGCTGACCGAAACCTCTCCGCTTGGCAGCGTGACTACCTACACGCATGACAAGGAAGGCAATGTGCTGACGCAGGTTGACGAGAACGGCAAGCAGACTGCTTACACCTACGACAAACTGTATCGCATGGTTTCCCGCAAGGACGCGGACGGTACTGCGACCTTTGCCTATGACAAGGCGGGCAACATGACCTCGGCCAAGGATGGAAACGGCACGGTAGCGTTTGCGTTTGACGCGCTTTCCCGCACTACCAAGGTTACGAATGAGGACAGCACGACCACGGCGTACACCTACGACGCGGCAAGCAACCGTCTGTCCATCACCTACCCCGACGGCAAGGCCGTTACGACCGCGTATGATATTCTCGGCAATGTGAAGTCCCAGACCGACCATGACGGCACAGGTATTACCTACACGCGCGACGCGGAAGGACGCACGATCAAGGAAGGCCACAGCGACGGCAGCACGACCGAGTATGATTATAACGCCGCCGGTCTGCTGACGCTGCAAAAGGAAGTCACCAAGAACAACAGCACACGCCGTCAGACCGCGTATACCTACGATGACGCGGGCAATATCGTAAGTGAGAACCGTTCCGGTGTAGACATTGATAAGAAGGACGAGCTGGTACGCTACTACTACGATAAGGCCAATCAGCTTATCCGCACCAATGTTGAAGGCAAGAATACGAAGTATTCCTACGACCTCGCGGGCAATCTGCTTTCCGACGGTACGAACACTTACACCTACGACCTGCAAAACCGTCTGACCAGCAAGACCGGCAAGGACGGTACGACCACTTATACCTATGATGCAGCGGGCAATCTGATTAAGAAGGCTGCACCGGACGGCACGACCGAATATACCTACACGGCACAGAACAAGCTGAAAACCGGCAAGACCGAGGACGGCCAGAGCAGCACCTACACTTACAATGCGCTCAATGCACGCATTAAGAATGTACAGGTGCGCGACAACAAGAACGCCGGTCACGCAAACTCCGACTTGAAGGACGGTTCGCACGGCACTGATTATCTGGACTTCTTGATGGACGGACGCTTTTTCTGGCAGCGCACATGGGAAACCGAGGTAGGCACGACCTTCCAGAGCAACTTTGAAACTGTAACAAAGAACTATGTTGTGGACTATCTTTCTACGGCCAACCGTGATATACTGGTAACAGAGGACGGCAGCTTCACCCAGCGTTATGTGTACGATGAGAACAGCACCCGAATCTCCGCAGAGTACGGTTATGCAGCCGGTACAAAGCGCGGTGAAGGCGGTGAAAACCTGCAAAGTGACTTTGCTGCAAACGATGTGCTCAAGGTGTGGTATCGCACCAGCCACCTTGGCAGTACGCTGTTTGCCGTAGACGAAAACGGCAAAGTAATCTCGCACACGATTTATGACCCGTGGGGCAATCCGCTGACCGAAACCTACACGGACACGAATTTCAGCGGTATTGATAACTCTAACAATTACACCGGCTACACTTGGGACGAAGTGCTTGACCTGTATTTCGCGCAGAATCGTTTCTACGACCCTGCCGACCACAGGTTCACGCAAGAAGACCCCATCAAGGATGGCGAGAATTGGTATGGGTATTGCGGAAATGAGCCGTTAGGTCATATTGACTGGAATGGCGAGTGGGAGTTTCGTGTTGTATGCAGAACTAATGCTATTCTGTGGGACGATAAAGGGTATAAAGGAAATTGCACAGGCTATGTATCGGACTTGTGCGGACAGATATGTATATCTATTTTCGCAGATTAAAACAAACTACTCTCCTTTGAATATCACAACAATAGAGATTCAAGATTGCTGTAACCACTCCGCAACAATGACAGAGCGTAAAATTTAATGTAGGAGGTATTGCACATAAAAAAACAAGCGTTTTCGCATCCTAATTATCGGCCTGATTTGCTGTATGCTGCTGGGTACAATTGCTTTTGCAGTCAATGGCCGCAAAATCACTGCAACCTACGGCGGCATTACCATTTATCTGAATGGCCAGAAACAGGTTGCTACCGATGTAAACGGTAAAACAGTAGAACCGTTGATCTATCAGGGTACGACGTATGTGCCGATACGCGCCGTCAGCGAATGGCTGGGCAAAACGGTTACATGGCAGGGCAGCACCAGTTCTGTTCTCATCAACGATTCTGTCTTTTCCGACAGCGATGTTACAGCTGCTAAAAATGTGATCAGCGAGTTCTTTACTCTGTTCGGCGATCAGCAGTACCAGAAGATGAATACGCTGTGCGCCGGTGATGCTACAGGTCTTGATTTCAGCTGCGGTGTATTTGGCATGAAGGAAGCAAAATTGAAATCCTGTACTTATAACGGTGATTACTCCGCAAGAGCAAACAAACTCGTTTTTGAATGTTCTTTCACAATGAAACCCACCGCTAATTCGGTATATGACCCTAATCAAACCTCTACCAGCTGCTTAATCTATGTGAGAAAAGTCGGCAGTCAGTTCTGGATTGATGAATTTGCAAGTGGTTTCTAAGTTATCGACGGAAATCCCTGTTTAATAATCATATATCACTAATACCCAAAAAGAAGTTGAGGACCAACCTCAACTTCTTTTGTTTTGCGCATAAAACTACACACCAAATCCAACAAGAGCATAGCGCAGCATACATCGCTCCACCAATGCGGTAAGATACGACACCGGTACAGGTTGATACCGCCATATCGCGCAGTTATCAGCATCTCTAACAGGAACCGGACTACGATCAATTATCATTTTCGACCTTACAATGTATCGCTTTTGCAGAAACTCTCCCATTTTCTCCGTATTTATCTGTAAAACCCCCATTTATGCACGAGAAATATTCAAAGTTTTGCGAGATTCGCTGATCTATTCCGATTTGTACCCCCCTGTTAGAGAAAGGGGGTATCTATATTTCGGGCGCGGCTGTCGCCGCGCCCTCGGCACCGTTCCGTGCCGTCGGCTTACGCGCTGCACGCCGCCGCGCGGACGGCGCCAATGCGTATAGGACCGGTAGATAGCAAAAAGCACGCTCTAAAAAGCGTGCTTTTGTTGTATTTGTTAGCTGCTGTTGCCTGCCGCTGATGACACCATAATTACACCAATGTTTGCGGTTCGTACACCTCTAAAACGGTATGAAACTGCACGAACCAGAAAAACAATGTTTTTCGCATTTTGTAATATGATTTTGAATTATTGATTGAAAAATGCGTTTTAGATGCATTTATAAGTTTCAGAATCCGTAAGATTGCTGAAATCGAAAATGCTT